>Ga0182008_10001414_pt1 | contig 16109 bp, 16 predicted proteins | sample Sormic07211129_1_FD_120482 | JGI IMG/M metagenome (GOLD analysis project Ga0182008, IMG submission 120482) | Rhizosphere microbial communities from Sorghum bicolor, Mead, Nebraska, USA - 072115-129_1 metaG | ecosystem: Host-associated > Plants > Roots > Rhizosphere | place: USA: Nebraska...
CGACCAGCACAGCGGGCCTCTATTCCACCGTCACGCTCTTCGCCAGGTTGCGCGGCTTGTCCACGTCGGTCCCGCGCGCGCATGCCGTGTGATAGGCCAGCAGCTGCAGCGGCACGACGTGCAGCAGCGGCGACAGCGCACCGTAGTGCTCCGGCATGCGGATCACGTGGACGCCCTCGCTGTTCTCGATCCGCGTGTCGCCATCGGCCAGCACGTAGAGCACGCCGCCGCGGGCGCGCACTTCCTGCAGGTTGCTCTTGAGCTTCTCGAGCAGCGCGTCGTTCGGCGCCACCGTCACGACCGGCATCTCGCTGGTCACCAGCGCCAGCGGCCCGTGCTTGAGTTCGCCGGCGGCGTAGGCCTCGGCGTGGATGTAGGTCACTTCCTTGAGCTTGAGCGCGCCTTCGAGCGCGATCGGATAGTGCAGGCCGCGGCCGAGGAAGAGCGCGTTCTCCTTGCGGGCGAAATCCTCCGACCAGCTGATGATCTGCGGCTCGAGCGCCAGCACCGACTGCAGCGCCACCGGCAGGTGCCGCATCTCCTTGAGGTAGCGCGCCTCGTCGGCATCGCCGAGCCGGCCCTTGGCCTGCGCCAGCGCCAGCGTGAGCAGGAACAGCCCCGCCAGCTGCGTCGTGAATGCCTTGGTGGATGCGACGCCGATCTCGACCCCGGCACGGGTGATGTAGGCCAGCTTGCATTCGCGCACCATCGCGCTGGTGGCCACGTTGCAGATGGTCAGCGTCTGCTCCATGCCCAGCGACCGCGCATGCCGCAGCGCCGCCAGCGTGTCGGCGGTCTCGCCCGACTGGCTGATGGTCACGACCAGCGTCTTCGGATCGGGCACCGAGTCGCGATAGCGGTATTCGCTGGCGATCTCGACCTGGGTCGGGATCTTCGCGATGCCCTCGAGCCAGTACTTGGCGGTGCAGCCGCTGTAGTAGCTGGTGCCGCAGGCCAGGATCAGCACGCTGTCGATTTCCTTGAAGACGCGCCATGCCGCCGCGCCCGGCGCACCATCGACGCCGACGCCGTCGAACAGCTCGGGCACGATGCCCTCGACGCCTTCGAGCGTGTCGGCGATCGCGCGCGGCTGCTCGAAGATCTCCTTCTGCATGTAGTGCCGGAAGGGGCCGAGCTCGGCGGCGCCGCTGTGGGCGTGCACGGTGCGCACGGTGCGGGTCACCGGCTTGTGCGCCCGGTCCACGATCCAGTATTTGCCGGGCTGGATGTCGACCACGTCGCCCTCCTCGAGGTAGACGATCTGGTCGGTCACGCCGGCCAGGGCCATCGCATCGCTGGCCAGGAAGTTCTCTCCGCCATCCTGGCCGACGCCGAGGATCAGCGGCGAGCCGGCGCGGGCGCCGACCACCCGCTGCGGCTCGTCGCGGCAGATGGCCGCGATCGCATAGGCGCCGTGCAGCTGCTTCACGCTGGTCTTCACGGCCTCGAACAGGTCGCCGTCGTAGTGGCTGTCGATCAGGTGGACGATGACCTCGGTGTCGGTCTGGCTCGCGAACACGTAGCCCTTGGCCTGCAGCGCGGCGCGCAGCGCCTCGTGGTTCTCGATGATGCCGTTGTGCACCAGGGCCACGCGGCCGGGCCGGCCGGTCTCGGCATCGGCGCCCGGGCCGTGGCTGAAATGCGGGTGCGCGTTGTGCACCGCCGGCGCGCCGTGCGTGGCCCAGCGCGTGTGGGCGATGCCGGTGCTGCCCTCGATCTGGTCGTCGCGCACATGGGCCAGCAGGTCGGCGACCCGCGAAGTGGTGCGCGCGCGCTGCAGGCCGTTGGCGTTGACGGCCACGCCGCACGAGTCGTAGCCGCGGTATTCGAGCCGCTGCAGGCCCTGAACCAGGACCGGGACGATATTGCGACCGGAAACGGCGCCGACGATGCCACACATGTGATCTGCTCCTGAGGTTGGAGCCCAGATGCTAGGCTTCACCGGTTGAAATTTGAGATCGAATTATTATATTTTTTGTCTAGATATTTCATGAATCCAATGGCATCAAGTTTTCTTTCATAATCCACATTGAAATGAAATTTGAAGACCTGGACGACATCGACCTTCGCCTGCTCGACGCCTTGCAGCGCGACACCTCCGCCAGCAACCAGTCGCTGGCGGAGCGCCTGAACATCTCGCCCCCGACCTGCCTGCGTCGGGTGCGGCGCCTGCGGGCGGGCGGATGGATCGCCAGCGAGGTCGCGATCCTCGACCCGGTGCGGCTCGGGCCGCTGCTCACCGCGGTCATCGAGGTCTCGCTCGACCGGCAGGATGCGGACTCGCTGGAGGCCTTCGAGCGGCGAGTCGCGCCGGACGACGCGGTGCAGCAGTGCTACCGCGTCTCGCCGGGGCCGGACTTCGTGCTGATCGCGACCGTGCGCGACATGCCCGCCTACCAGGCGCTCGCGCAGCGGCTTTTCACCAGTGACGCCAACGTGCGCAACGTCAAGGCCTTCTTCAGCCTGCACCGGGCCAAGTTCGCGCCGCGGCTGCCGCTGCCCGCCCCGGCCTGAGGCGCGACGCGGCTCAGGACTTCGGGGCCTTCTGCGGCCGCTGCCAGTCGGCGTAGCTGGCCTGCTTGGCGCGCGAGATCGTCAGGGCGCCGGGCTCGGTGCTCTTGGTGATGGTCGAGCCGCCCCCGATGGTGCCGCCGGCGCCGATCGTGATCGGCGCCACCAGCACGCAGTTGCTGCCCACGTGGACGTCGTCGCCGATGATCGTGCGGTGCTTGTTGGCGCCGTCGTAGTTGGCCGTGATGCTGCCGGCACCGTAGTTGACGCGCTGGCCAACCGTGGCGTCGCCCAGGTAGGCCAGGTGGTTGGCCTTGGCCCCGGCCGCGAGCGTGGAGTTCTTGACCTCCACGAAATTGCCGATATGCACCTCGGCGCCCAGCCGGGCTCCGGGCCGCAGCCGCGCGAACGGCCCGACCAGGGCACCGGCGCCCACCGTCACGCCGGCCTTCTCGCCGTCGATGTGGGTGAACGGATGGATCACGGCGCCGGTCTCGATGCGCGCGTTGGCGATCACGCAGTTGGCGCCGATGCGCACGTCCGCACCGAGCGAAACCGCGCCCTCGAAGACGCAGTTGACGTCGATCTCGACGTCGGATTCGCAGACCAGCGTCCCGCGCAGGTCGAAGCGCGCCGGATCGGCCAGCCGGACGCCCTGCGCCATCAGGGCGTGGGCCTGGCGCAGCTGGTGGGCGCGCTCCAGCGCCGCCAGCTGCGCCGGGCTGTTGACGCCGGCCACCTGCAGGGCATCGTCGGTGCGGTGCGCGACCACCGGGACGCCGTCCACGGCGGCGAAGCCGACGATGTCGGTCAGGTAGTACTCGCCTTGCGCGTTCCTGTTGTCCAGTCGCGCCAGCCAGGTCTTGAGCAGCCGGGCCGGCACCGCCATGACGCCGCTGTAGATCTCGCGGATGGCGCGCTGCGCCTCGGAGGCGTCCTTTTCCTCGACGATCGACTGGACCTCGCCTTCGGCGTCCTGCTGCCCCTGCACCCGGACGATGCGCCCATAGCCCTGCGGGTCGTCGACCTCGATGGTCAGCAGCGCCAGCCGGCGGCCCGCGCTCTCGGCCACCAGCGCGCGCAGTGTGTCGGCACCGATCAACGGCACGTCACCCGACAGCACCAGCACCGTCCCATCGTCGGGCAGCAGCGGCGCCGCCTGCTGCACGGCGTGCCCGGTCCCGAGCTGCGGCATCTGGCGCGCAAATTGCGGCGTCACGCCGGCCACGGCGCCCTCGAGCGCCGTCTCGACATCGGTGGCGCCATGGCCGGTCACGACCACGACATGGCGGGCGCCGATCCCGGCCGCGGTATCGATCACATGGGCGACGAGCGCGCGCCCGCCCAAACGATGCAACACTTTAGGCAGGCTGCTTTTCATGCGCGTGCCCTTTCCGGCCGCCATGATGACGACGTCGACCGGCTCCTGGTTGTCCTTCTGAATCTGATTCATGCCACTTTCCCGAATGCGTTGCGCAATGCTGGCGCGGATTATCGGCGCGCTGATGGCCGCCGCGCTGCTCGCTTCCTGCAGCGCGCTCAAGCTCGCCTACAACAACCTGCCCGAAGTCGGCTACTGGTGGCTCGACGGCTACGTCGACTTCGACGACGCGCAGACGCCGCGGGTGCGCGAAGAACTGCAGCAGCTGCTGGCCTGGCACCGGCGCAACGAGCTGCCGAAGCTTGCCGACCTGCTGCAGCAGGCCCAGTCCCTGGCGCCGGGCGAGATCACGCCGACGCAGGCCTGCGACTTGCTCGACGCCTTCCGGGCGCGCTTGCTGACGGTGGCGCAACGCGGCGCGCCGGCCGGCGCCGAACTCGCGCGCAGCCTGAGCGAGGCGCAGTTGCGGCAGATCGAGCGCAAGTACCAGAAGACCAACGCCACCTACGCCGAAGACTGGCTCGCGCGCAGCCCGGCCCAGCAGCGCGAGAAGCGCTACGACCAGTTCCTCGATCGCAGCGAGGATTTCTACGGTCGGCTCGACGCCGGCCAGCGCGAGCTGCTGCGCCAGCAGGTGGAACGTTCGGCCTTCGATCCGCTGGCGGTCGACGCCGACCGCAAGCGGCGCCAGCAGGACGTGCTGGCCCTGCTGCGCCGGGTCCAGACGCAACAGCTGCCGCCGGGCGAGACGCAGGCGCTGATCAAGACCTACGTGCGCCAAGTGGCCGAGCCGGCGCCAGGCCCCGCCGCCGCGCGGCAGGCGGCGATGATGCAGGAGGCCTGCGACACGATGGCGGTGCTGCACAACCGCACGACCGCGGCTCAGCGCGAGAAGGCGGCGCGGCGCTTGCAAGCCTACGCCAACGACCTGCGCCAGCTGGCGGATGCGCAAGGCGGCGCCGACACACCCTGAACGCGCCCTGAACCCTACCTTTAGAACGTTTGTTTACAATCAGGCCCAAATCGTAACCAGATCCATGACCATCACGCTCTGCACTCTGTTCGAAGGCAACTACCACTACGGCGTTGCCGCCCTGTCGAATTCGCTGATCGCCTCGGGCTTCGTGGGCGACTTCTGGGTCGGTTACCGCGGTGAACTGCCGGCGTGGATCGCGGACTCCCCCGACTTCGACCGGGCCAGCGGCGAATTGCGGGTCGCGCCGACGCTGAAGCTGCACATGGTGGAAATCGACACCCCGCTGCACTTCGCGTACTACAAGCCGACCTTCCTGCGCCAGGTCTTGGAGCACCACGCACCCGAGGCGACGCGGGTCGCCTACCTGGATCCGGACATCGTCCTCAAGTGCACGTGGCCAGCATTCGCCGCCTGGTTCACGGACGACGGGATCTCGCTGTGCGAGGACGTCAACCCCAACTTTCCCGAGCGGCACCCGAAGCGCCTGCAGTGGCAGCGCTTTTTCGCGGCGCACGGCGTCACCTCGCAGCGCAGCATCGGGCGCTACTACAACTCCGGCTTCATCGCCGTCCCGCGCGCGCACATCGAGTTCCTGGGTCTGTGGAGCCACTTGTGCGACCTGGTGGTCGACCACAACAAGGGCGTCAAGCACTTGAAGGCGGGCGATGCGAACTCCATCTTCCATTCCACGGATCAGGACGCGCTCAATTTCGCCATCACCGTGAGCGAGGTGCCGCTCAACACGGCCGGGCCCGAAGCGATGGACTTCTTGCCGGGCGGCTACTACCTGTCGCATGCCATCGGCTGGCTCAAGCCGTGGGACGGCAAACACATCCTGCAGGCACTGCGCGGACAACCGCCGCGGCTCGCGGCCAAGGCGTACTACCAGTTCGCGAATGCGCCGATCAAGGTGTGGGGGGACGGCGATCTCGCGTGGCGGCGGATCAAACTGAAGATCGCCACCGCCATCGGCCGCGTCTACCGCTCGGCCTGACCCTGCCGGACTCGCGGCCTCAACGCTTCGCGGGGGGCTCGGTGACCCACAGGCCCGCGAGCCAGCGCGCGCTGCGGTCCAGCCCTTGCGCAGCGCCCAGCGGCGGCGCATAGCCGAGCACCTCGACCGCGCGATCCATCGGCAATCGCGTCGCGCAAGTGTGCAACTGGCTGATCTCGTAGTCCGCCGATGGCGAAGGCGCCTGCGGCAGCAGGAAGCCACTCGCGATCGGGGGTGCCGTGTAGCGCTCGAGACCGGCCTTCACCGCATCCTTCAGCCGCCGGCTGAACATCGGAAGGATCATCCGTGACGCCGGCACCTGCTTGGCCCACGCCACGCGGTCGCGCAGCGAGCGCGTCGGCATGCCCGCCGCCGGCACCTCGCGGAAGTCCGACATGTCGAAGCCGAGCGCCTGCGCCAGCGGCTGGTAGAACTCGCGCCACGTCATGCAGGTGCTGTCCGCGACATAGAAGGCGCCCTCGGCCGCGCGCGCATGCGTGAGGCCCAGCTCGATCGCATGAATCAGGTTGTCGACGTAGATGTGGTTGCAGAACCCATGGCCGCCCTCGACCAGGAACGCCTGCTTCGAATGCAGCGCGCGCGGCAGGCCGCCGAACCACTGGCAGCGCGGCCCGTAGACGATGCCCGGCCTCAGGATGCAGACCTCCACGCCCGAGGCTTCGCGCAGCACGCGCTCGGCCCGCACTTTGGCGTTGTTGTAGTCGTTGGGCTGGTCGTCCTTGAGCGGCGTCGCATCGTCGGTGCCTGCCGGCGGGTTCTGCCCGTGCACGGAGGCGCTGCTGAGGTAGACGAGCCGGCGTACGCCCGCGGTCTTGCACGCCTGCACCGCGGCCTGCGCGGCGGCGACGATCTGCGCGGCATCGCCGACGATCGCATGCACCATCGCGTCGCAGCCGCGAACCGCTTCGGCCAGCGAGGCCGCGTCGAAGATGTCGGCCTGCTTCCAAGACGGCAACGCAAAACGCGCCATGCGGGCGAGGCTGTAGGGGCTGCGCACGATCGCACGCACATCGTGCGTGCCGCCGAGCACCCACTTCTCCATCAGGCGGGTGCCGACGAATCCGGAACCTCCGAGCACCGCGACTTGCATGGTCACGCCGCCTCCACGAGCTGGTGGGCGCGGACGGACTCTTCCGGATCGAAATAAGGCATGTCCATCAGTCGCTTGCGGGCGTACATGGTTTCGACGAGCGACAGCGCGGCCATGGCCGTGCCGCCGCTGACGCGGGGCTTGCGGTTCTCGCGGACCGCATCCACCACGTCCTTCCACTGCGCGGTGAAGGCGCCGAGGTACCCGTGGGCCGGGGTGGAGTACGTGGCGGTGCTGCCGTATTGCAGGCGGCTCGTTGCCAGCTGCGGGACAGGCACGCCGTCGATCTCGATCAGCAGGTCGGTCGCCTGCCCGGTGCGCCACGTGACGGTCGCGCGTTCGAACTCGACTCGATAGCAGTTGGCCAGCTCCACATCCCAACTGAGGCGGATGTCGGCCTCGGTTCCGCCGGGCCAGCGCAATTTGGCGGCGCTGTTGATCTCCACGCCTCCCATGGCATCGTCGGCATAGTCCACGACCTCGGGCAGGCCGAGCCACGACACCAGGATTTCGAGCATGTGGATGCCGATGTCCAAGGTGACGCCGCCGCCGCCCTCCTGCCGGGTGAAGAAACCCGCCGTCGCGGCCGGCCAGCGGAACATGCCGCCCTCGTCGGCCACGATGCGGCGCACCGGCCCGAACACCCCGGAGGCGATCATGGTGCGGATGGTCTCGATGGCCGGGAAGAAGCGCCGGAAGTGCCCGACCGCGAGCATGAGGCCCAACCGATCCGCTTCGCTGCGCATGCTGCGCGCCTCGGCGACGGTGGCACAGATCGGCTTTTCGACCAGCAGGTTGTAGCCGCGCCCGAGCAGCGACAGCGCGAGATCCGCATGGCTGCGCGCCGGCGTCGCGATCAGCGCGATGTCGGCTTCGCGCGCGTGCTCGAGGTCGTTGTAGCACTTGGCCGAGGGGAAGAGGTGCTGGCAACGCGCCAGTCGCTCTTCGCTGCGGTCCACCAGGCCGACCACTTCGAGCCACCCTTGCCGCTCTGCCGCGCGCGCCGCCGGGCCCTGGTATTCCTCCACCACCGCGCCGCAGCCGATGATGAGGACCTTGAGCGGAGCCTCCGCCTTGTTCTCGATTGCGCTCTCGCTATTCATTTCTTGATCCGAAAAACCAGTCGTAGTTGCCGGACCAACAGGACGGGATTGCGCAGCAGGATGCCGGCTGCACGCAACTTGCCGCCGGGTGAGCGGACCACGTCCCGCAGCAGCGGCCGCATCGTCAGCGAGAAGCCGGCGAAGCCGGCACGCCTCGCCTCGCGGCACGCACGGCAGTCCGCATGGGCGGGCGCATTGCGGCCGATGACCCGGCTCCCGGCGCGCCACATCACTTCCACGTTCCTGCTCATGCTGCCCGGCACGATGCGGTAGACGCTGCGCATGTCGCGTGCGAGCCCGAATTTGCCGCCAGCCGCGGCGATGCGCAGCCAGAGGTCCCAGTCCTCGCAGGAGCGCAGGCTGACATCGAAGAGACCGACTTGCGAGAGGATCTCGCGGCGTATGACGAAGGTGTTCGGGGGGCCGATGCAGCTCCGCAGCAGCGTGTGCAAGGCATCGACGGAGAGGTCCCGCCCGCCGAACTCGCTGATGACCGTGTCCCCGCCTTCGTCCACCACGTCGGCATAGCCGTGCACCACATCGAGGTCTGGGGACTGCGCGAAGGCGCGCGCCGCCGCGGCGAGCATGCCGGGGCGCAGGAAGTCGTCCGAATCGAGGAACAGCAGATACCGGCCGCTCGAGCGCAGGATGCCGCGATTGCGGGCCGCGCACAGCCCCGCATTCGGCTGGCGGATCACGATCACGCCTTCATAGCGGCTCGCGACTTCGGAGGCGTTGTCGGGCGAACCGTCGTCCACCACGATCACCTCGAGATCCACGTCGCGCGCCTGCGCCAGGGCCGCCTCGATCGCCTTCGGCAGCAGATGCGCCTGCTTGTAGCACGGGATGATGACGCTGAACTCCGGCATCAATGCGACCCTTGCCGCCGCCACAGACTGGAAACACCGTCCCGCAGCACCAGCGGCCAGAAGCACACCGGCAGCCGCGCCACTTCGCGCAGCGCCGCCGAGATCGACGTGCGCGCGCGCTGGCGCAGCATCGGTGCGAAGGCCATGTTGTAGACGTAGCGCGCGCCGCCCTGCAACGCATGGCGCGCAGTGACGCGACGCAAGGTCGGCGAACCGACCGGCAGGCGAGACGCCATTCCGACCACCTGCCGGATGCCTCGCCACATGGCCTGCCCGTTCTTGCTCAGCGAGCCGCCGCGCAGGCGGTACACCGCGAGCGAGTGGTCCATGCGAACCCACTTGTCGGTCGCCGCCGCGATGCGCAGCCAGAGGTCGAGGTCCTCCGCGTGATGAAGCCCGGGCCGGAACAGGCCGGTGCGCGCCAAGACTTCGCGCCGCACGATGACGCCGTTGGTCGGCACCGGTTCTCCGCGCAGGACGCTCAGGAAGGCCGTCGGTTGCAGGCTGGGCGCGCCATGGCGGTCGACCGGACGGCCTTCGTCGTCGACGACCTGCATGCCGCAGACGAACACATCGGCATCCGGATTCGCAGCCAGCGCCGACTCGAACGCTGCGCGGTAGCCCGGCAGAAGCAGATCGTCGCTGTCGAGGAACAGCACGAATTCCGCCCGGCTTTCGAGGATCGCGCGGTTCCGCGCCACCGAAGGGCCGGCATTGCGCTGGCGGATCACGCGCACGCCTTCACAACGCTCGGCGTAGTCGGCCGAGCCGTCGCTGGAGCCGTCGTCCACCAGCAGCACCGGAACACGGTTGTCCCCCCACGCCGAGGCGAGGGTTTCCGACAGCGTCGCGGCAGAGTTGTACGAGGCCGTGAGGGCTTCCAGCGTCGCCATGGCTCACGCCTGTTGCGAAACGATGCTGTGGGCAGACAGGCGGCTCGCGAGCCTCAGCACACCATGGCGGCCTTCATAGGCGCGCGGCGCACCGGGCAGGGCGACGGGATGCACTTCGAGTTGCACGCACTCCGGCGCGGAAAACACTTCCTTGCCCGCCACGTCGTGCATATAGAAATCGATGAAGTAGCGGCCCGGCATCAGGCTCATGCGCTCCAGCGCGAGCCGGAACGTGAAGCGCCCGTCGTAGCGCTGGAAATCCACCGATTCCTCGGGTCCCCAGACTTCGGAAAGGGTGACGCCGTTGGAGTCGTGCCAGCGGAAGAACGGAATGCACAGCGGCGTCGGTTCGATCGCCTCGAGTTCGAACTCGATCTCCAGGGGCTCCAGGAAATCGATGTCGCCCACGGCCGTCTGCGCGCCGTTGATCAGCAGGTCCACCAGTTGCAGCTTCGACGACTTGCCGTACCGCGCCTGCACCGCAACCGGCGCCCGCGTCGCGTATTCGGCCAGCACCTCGTCGACCGAGCCCTGGCGCTTCAGCTTGCCGCCCTGGAGCAGCAGGCCCTTGTTGCACAGCGCCTTCACCGCGGCGATGTTGTGGCTCACGAAGAGCACCGTCTTGCCTTCCTGGCTGCTGACGTCCTTCATCTTGCCCAGGCACTTCTGCTGGAACTGCGTGTCGCCGACCGCGAGCACCTCGTCGACGATCAGGATCTCGGGGTTCAGGTGCGCGGCCACCGCGAACGCGAGGCGCACGTACATGCCGCTCGAATAGCGCTTGACCGGCGTGTCGAGAAAGCGCTCGACCTCGGCGAAATCGACGATGGCGTCGAACTGCCGGTCGATGTCGCGCTCGCGCATCCCGAGGATCGAGCCGTTGAGGTAGATGTTCTCGCGCCCGGTGAGCTCGGGATGAAAGCCCGTCCCGACCTCCAGCAGCGAGCCGACCTTGCCGTACAGGCGCACTTCGCCCGCCGTCGGCTCGGTGATTCGGCTCAGCACCTTCAGCAGCGTGCTCTTGCCCGCGCCATTGCGGCCGACGACGCCGACCACGTCGCCCTTCTTGACGTCGAACGACACGTCGTCGAGCGCCCTGAAGGTCTCGTACTCCTGGCGGCGGAAGACGTTCTTGAGCGCCGCGAATGCGGCCTCGGTGACCCGGCTGTGCTGGGCCATGTGCGCGATGCGGTACTCCTTGCTGAGTCCACGGACGGAAATCGCCAGATCAGATGACATCGGCAAATCTCCGCTCTGCGCGTTGGAAGATCATGGCGCCCACGGCGAACAGCACCACGGAAACCACGGCGCTCCAGACCACCGAGCCCCAGTTCATCGTCGGCGTGCCGAGCACGGCCCACCGGAACGATTCGAGGATGCCGACCATCGGGTTGATCGCGGCGAGCCATTGCGCCGACTGAGGAATGCTCGATGCAGCGTAGGCCACCGGACTCGCCCACAGCAGGAACTGGCTGAGAACCGGAATGACGTAGCGCACATCGCGATAGCTGACATTGAGCGCCGCGGTCCAGAAACCGAGCCCGAGCGCCAGCAGGATCGCCATGAGCATCGAGACCGGCAGGAAGAGCAGCGCGAAAGTCGGCGGAATGCGGTAGATCACGAGCAGCACCGACATGACGACCGCGCCGACCCCGAAGTCCAGCAGCACGCCGCGCACCGTCGACAGCGGCAGCACGATGCGCGGGAAGTAGATCTTGCTGACCAGCCCCGAATTGCCGACCAGCGAATCGCTGGCCTTCTGGAAGATCTGAAGGAACGTGTTCCAGATCAGCAGGCCGGCAAAACCGAAGACGAAGTATGGAATGCGCGCGTCGCCGGTCGGCAGGTTGGCTACCGCCCCGAAAACGAAGGCAAACAGCGCCGCACCGATGAGCGGCTGCAGCACCACCCAGAGCACGCCGACCGCCGTCTGCCTGTAACGCAGCCGCACGTCGCGCAGCGCGAGGATGCGCAGCAGGTCGCGGTACTCCAGCACATCCCGCCAGGGGAAGAAAGCCGCACGACGCTGCGGCTTGATAACAAGGTGAGGTTCACCTGCATTCGACATTGACGAGAGACCTTCCGAGCCTGAGAGAGCACCGAGGAGTCCTGCGAGACAGCCTCAGAGACATTAGTTGCACGATGATACACGTCAAGATTAACTCTTAACTACTAACATTCGGCCGACTGTGCGAAACGACACGGTGTTATGCCTCTCGCAGTATCTGCCGAAGGCGGTGTTGACTGCAGCGCGCGCCGAAACATCACGGCGACGGCTCAGATCAGCGGCAATGGCTGCATCGGCCGTTCGAAATAGTCGCCCAGCGTCTCCAGGGCGTGCGGCTCCAGGATGCGCAGCCAGCCGCTGTCGAGCTTGTAGAGCCCCAGGCGCTGCAGGCGCCGCAGCGTCTTGTTGGTGTGCACCAGCGACAGGCCCAGCGCATCGGCGATGTGCTGCTGGTTGAAGGGGAACTCGGTCCAGCCGTCGCGCACCATGCCGGCGCGCTCGGCACGCCGGTACAGGTGCATCAGCAGCATCGCGACCCTTTCGCTTGCATTGCGCCGGCCGGCCGTCACGAGGTTGTCGTCGACCAGCTTCTCTTCGCGCGCCGCCAGCCAGGTGATGTGATAGCCGAGCTTGGGACGGGCATGGAACAAGTTCCACAAAGTGTCGCGCTCGAAGCTGCACATCGTCGTATCGGTCACGGCCTCCACACCGTGCGTGTGGCCGTCGGCGAATTCGTCCTGCAGGCCGATGAAATCGCCCGGCAGCAGGAAGCCGAGGATCTGGCGCCGGCCGTCGCTCAGCGTCTTGTAGCGAAAGGCCCAACCCGAATACAGCGTGAAGAGCTGGGGCGAGGGCCGGTCCTCGCTGACGATGACGCCGCCGGCCTCGACCACCCGGGTGCCGCTGCGGAACGACTGGATGGTGCGCACCTCGTCGGAGCCGACCGCGAGAAACGTGGGGTTCGCGCGCAGCGTGCATTCCTCGCAAGGGTGGGCACACCGCGGGGGGTGGGATGGCGCGGGATAGTCCTCGAACTTCACTCGAACACTATAGGGCAGAGCGCTGTGTCTTTTGACGTTTTCTAGGGGCGGGACGACTCCTACACTTCGGGCGCCCTCCCTCGGACAAAGAATGCCGGAACTCGAAGAAATCCTCTATTGCAGCCTGTTGGCAGCCGATCAACCCACCCATGTCGTCGGCCGTATCGTGACCCAGGCCCGTTCGCGCAACGCCAGCGCGGGCATCACGGGCCTCCTGGTGTTCGACGGCATGCGGTTCTGCGAGCATATCGAGGGGCCGGCGGAGCCGCTGCGCGCGCTGTGGGCGAGGCTTCAAGCCGACCCGCGCCATACCGACGTGCGCGTCCTGCACCAGGGCAGCGTGGCCGCCCGGCGCTACCAGCGTTTCGAAATGGGGCTGGCCGAGGTCGAGTTCGAGGACGACCTGGCCGGCATCGCGCAACTGCAGGGCGGTGAAGCCCTGCAGCGGTTCCTCGCGCTGCGGCCACGCTTCGACATCGGCGGCTGAGCCTCGGGCGCTCGAGGCTCAGGCGGCGTCCCAGCTGTAGGTGGCGCCGTGGCTGTCCCACGGTTCCATCACGATCCGCTCGCCGGCGGCCACCGCCAGCGACTCGCCGGGCGCCAGCACCAGGTCTTCGCTGCCGGCATGGGCGGTGGCGTCGCGGGTCACCCAGACCCGGCCCTGGCGGATGCGCAGCACGCTCGCGCCCGACGCCTTGAGGCTCATGGCGTGGCCGGCATCGAGCTGCCAGGCACCGCGGCGCACGGCCGGCGGCACGGCAGCCGGGCGGGCCAGGGTGGCGGACGAAAGCGAGGGCGAGGTGTAGACGGCTGACATGGGGGACTCCTGAGGTGACTGTGCGCAAAGGCGCGCTTCGGGAATGAATGATCTTCCTCGGCTCGTTGGCGGTCCAATGAAAACGCGGTAGCCTACTGATTCCGGTTTCGCATCAATCCACCTTCGGCCGAGGCCCCGTCCCGTGCTCCATTCCCAGACCCATCTGCGTTCCAGGCCGATCTCGGCCGGCCACCTGCGCGCCTTCGAGGCGGTCGCCCGGCACCTGAACTTCCGCGCCGCCGCCGAGGAAATGGCCCTGACCCAGTCGGCCGTCAGCCGCCAGATCCAGTCGCTCGAAGAAGAGGTCGGCGTCAGCCTGTTCCTGCGCCATACGCGGGCGGTGGAGCTCACCGGCGCCGGGGCCCAGCTGCTGCTGGCGGTGCAGCAGTCGCTGCCGCGCATCGACGGCGCGGTGCGCCAGATCCGCCAGAACGCGGGCCGCAAGAGCGTCTCGCTCACCACCTTCGCCTCGTTCGCGTCGATGTGGCTGATCCCGCGCCTCGAGGCCTTCCAGCGCGACAACCCCGAGATCGACATCCGCATCGACGCCAGCGACGTCGCGCTCGACATGGACATCGCCGACGTCGACATCGCGCTGCGCTACGGGCCGCGCGAGCACATGCCGCCGGGCGCGCACCGGCTGTTCGGCGAAACCATCACGCCGGTGGCCAGCCCCTGGCTGATCAAGAGCAACCCGGCGATCAAGGCGCCGGCCGACATCGCCCGCTTCACCTTGATCGAGGCCGGCGACGCCCATCGCACGCACCTCGAATGGCTGACCTGGCGCCGCTGGTTCGAGGTCAACGACATGCTTCGGGCCCAGCCGCGGCGCTGGCTGTACTTCAACTACGCCTACCAGATGGTGCAGGCCGCGCTGACCGGCCAGGGGGTGGTGCTGGCCCGCAGTTCGCTGATCGCCGAAAGCCTGGCCAACGGCGACCTGGTCGAGGTGCTGCCGCACCACCGCATGGATTCGCCGATGGCCTACTGGCTGATCACCGGCCCGCGCAGCGCGCCCCGGCCCGAGATCCAGGCCTTCTGCGAGTGGCTGCAGGCCCAGGCCGAGACGACCCGGGAAACGATCGGCGAGGTGCCGGACCCCGACACCGTCGACCAATTGGACTGAAAAGCGTGGCCCGGCCCGAGATCAGCCGATCGGCCAGACGACGCCGTTGTCGTTCAGGATGGCGTCCAGCGGGAGATCGTGCGCTTCCGGCTCGAAATCATCCAGGAAGCCGCCGGTGTAGCCGAGCCCGACCGTGAACGGGCGCGGCTCCAGCGCGGCCAGGGTGCGGTCGTAGAAGCCGCCGCCGTAGCCCAGCCGGTAGCCGCCCGCGCTGTAGCCCAGACAGGGCACGAACAACAGCGTCGGCACGATCAGCTCGGTGTCCTTGGGCTTGGGGATGTCGAAGGCGTCGTTCTCCATCGGGCAGCCGGGATACCAGGCATGGAAAGTCAGCGTCTTGTGGACCCGGTCGACCACCGGCAGGCCGATGCGGCGGCGCTGCGGCTCGTCGAGCAGCTCGCCGTCTTCCTTCCAGCGGTGCAACGCCGGCAGCGGATCGAATTCGCCCTTGATCGGCCAATAGGCGCCGATGACGGTGTCCGGCCGGCCCACCAGCCAGATCCGCATCACGCGCTGGAGCAGGTCGGCGCGCGCGAGGCGGTCGGGCATGGCCAGGCGCTGCTCGATCAGCGCGGCACGCAGTTGTCCCTTGAGAAAAGTGGCCGTTTCCGAGGTGTCGGCACCCTTTGACTTGTCCATAATCCCCCGATGCAGTTCGCAAGCATTTTGGCACCCGCGCGGCGCCTTCCCCGCACCTCTTTTTCCACCCTCGCTTTTTCGCTCGTCCTGGCCACCGCCGCCCTGTGGCAGCCGGCCCGTGCGCAGAGCGGCGGCGACGACGTCCTGCTGCAAATGAAGCAGGCCTCCCAGCGCGGCGACAAGGCCCGCCTGTCGGCCCTGCTGCCGCAGGCGCGCGGCCATGCGCTCGAACCCTGGGCCGCCTATTGGGAGCTGAAGGCCCGGCTCGGCGAGAGCAGCACCCAGGAAGTACAGGATTTCCTGGCCCGCTACGCCGGCACCTACCAGGAAGACCGGATGCGCAACGACTGGCTGCTGCTGGCCGGCCAGCGCCGCGACTGGGACAGCTTCAGCAGCCTCCACCCGGCCTACCGCATGAACGACGATGCCCAGGTGAGCTGCTATGCGATCCTGGTCGAGACCCTGCGCTCGGGCACCGCCAGCCAGGCCCAGGCCGACGAGGTCCGTCGCCACTGGTTCGCCCAGCGCGATCTCGATGACGGCTGCCTGACCGCCGCCGACCGCATGATCGGCGCTCGCCTGATGTCGCCGAACGACGCCTGGAAGAAGGCCCGGCTGGCGATCGAGGCCAACCGGCCGCA
>Ga0182008_10001415_pt1 | contig 16103 bp, 10 predicted proteins | sample Sormic07211129_1_FD_120482 | JGI IMG/M metagenome (GOLD analysis project Ga0182008, IMG submission 120482) | Rhizosphere microbial communities from Sorghum bicolor, Mead, Nebraska, USA - 072115-129_1 metaG | ecosystem: Host-associated > Plants > Roots > Rhizosphere | place: USA: Nebraska...
CACCATGCGCATAAAGCGCCCGAGCTGTTCGCGCTCGCGCTTGAGGTCGGTGTTGAGCAGGGTTTCATACCCTTCGCGACCGCCCCACAGCACATAGTTGGCGCCTTTGAGCCGCAGCGTAGCGTTCATCGCGCTGAACACCTGGGCCGCGGCGTAGGCAAATACCTCCGGGTCCGGGTTGGTGGCGGCGCCGGCCGCAAAGCGCGGGTTGCTGAAGCAATTGGCGGTGCCCCACAACAGCTTGATGCCGGTCTGTTCCTGATGGCGCTCCAGGTGGTCGACCATCTGCGCAAAGTGGTTGCGGTACTCCTTGAGCGAACTGCCTTCGGGCGCCACATCGGTGTCGTGAAAACTGTAATAGTCGATGCCCAGCTTGGAGAAAAACTCAAAGGCCGCCTCGGCCTTGCCGATGGCCACATCCATCGGCTCACCGCTGCGCTGCCAAGGGCGCTTGAAGGTGCCCATCCCGAACATATCGGCGCCCGGCCACACGAAGGTGTGCCAATAACACGCGGCCATGCGCAGGTGCTCGCGCATCGGTTTGCCGAGGATCAGCTTGTTGGCGTCGTAATGGCGAAAGGCGAGGGGAGCATCGCTGTCGGGGCCTTCGAAGCGAACCTTCTCGACACCGGGGAAGTACGTCATGGCGTTTTCCTTATTGTTCTTGGCGGTGTCTGGATACTAGCAACGGCACCGCGCCCGCCGATTATGAAAATCACCAAGGCAGGGTGCGATTTTGAGTGGTGAGGGCTACTCTGTGCCGACTGGCCCCAGGACAATAACAATGAAAACCCTACCGCCCGTGCACCGCATCGCCTTGCTGTTCAACGGCAGCAAAATCTACGACCGTGGCATCATCGCCGGCATCGGCAATTACCTGAGCAGCACCCGTGCGTCCTGGGACTTGTTCCTGGAGGAGGACTTTCTGTGTCGGCTCAAAGGCATCGAGCGTTGGCAGGGCGACGGCATCATCGCCGACTTCGATGACCCGCTGATCGGCGAAGCGTTGGCCCACAGCAAGGTGCCGGTGGTGGCGGTGGGCGGTTCTTATGAGGATGCACGCGCCTATCCCAAGGGCATTCCCTACGTGGCCACCGACAACCATGGGTTGATGAAGCTGGCTTACGAGCACCTGATCGAGGCCGGGCTGACCCGGTTTGCCTGTTTCAGCCTGCCCGAGGCCCAGGCCAACCGCTGGGCCCAGGAGCGCGAAAAAGCCTTTCGCCGCCTGATGCAGCGCGATGGTCTGCACGTGGAGGTGTATCGCGGCCTGGGCACCAGCGCGCCATTGTGGGACAGCGCGGTGGAGCAGCAGATCGCCTGGCTGCACAGCCTGCCCAAGCCCATCGGCATCATCGCCGTCACCGACGCCCGCGCCCGGCAATTGCTGCAAGCCTGCCTCACCGCCGGTATCGCGGTGCCGGAGCAAGTGGCGCTGATCGGTATCGACAACGACCCGCTGACCCGCACCCTCACGCGGGTGCCGCTCAGTTCCGTGATCCAGGGCACCGAAACCATGGGTCGCACCGCCGCCGCGCTGTTGCACCAGATGCTGCACGGCAAACCCGCCAGTGGCACGCAGATCCTGGTGCCCCCGGAGGCGATCAACGTGCAGGCCTCCAGCCTGCATCAGCCCTTGGGCAACCCGTACGTGATGCAGGCGCTGCTGTTTATCCGCCAGTACGCCTGCCAGGGCATCAAGACCGCGCAGGTGGCGGCCTATGTCGGCGTGTCGCGTTCATCCCTGGAGTCACACTTTCGCAAGGTGCGTGGTTGCAGCGTGCATGACGAGATCCTGCGCTTTAAACTCGCCGCCGCCGCCAAGGGCCTGGCAAACCACGAACGGCCGATTGCCGACGTGGCGACACAGTGCGGCTTCAAGTCGGCGCAGTACCTGCACACCGTGTTTCGCCGTGAATTCGGCTGCACGCCGCGTGAGTACCAGCAAGGCGAGGAGTGGGCGTTGCCCGTGCCTGATTAGGGCCTTACATGCGCTGCTGTGTGGGAGGGGCTTGTTCCCTCCCACATGTTCAAGCAGTGCCGGAGCGCACGCTGGGGTTACGGCAAGGCGTAGGCGATTACATAGTCGCCCCGGTCGGTGGACTGGCGTGCACCGCCGGCAGTGATCACGATGTATTGCTTGCCGGTTTTCGGCGACACGTAGGTCATCGGGCCGCCCTGGCTGCCGACGGGCAGGCGCGCCTTCCAGATTTCGTCACCGTTGCCGCTGTTGAAGGCGCGCAGGTAGAAGTCCTGGGTGCCGGCGATAAAGATCAGGCCGCCCTGGGTCGATAGCGTTCCGCCAAGGGTCGGCAGGCCGATCTTGATCGGCAGGTGCATGCGAACACCCAACGGCCCGGTGTCCTCGACGGTGCCGACCGGCACTTGCCACGCGACTTTCCGGGTCTTCATGTCGATGGCGGTGAGGGTGCCGAACGGCGGCGCCTGGCATGGGATGCCGGCCACCGACAGGAAGCGGTTTTTGTTCACCGCATACGGCGTGCCCTTGAGCGGGACCGCGCCCATGCCGGTGTTCAACGCCTCGCCACCGGACGCGGCCAGCGCCTTGTTCTGCGATGGGATCATCTGGATCCACAGGCCCAGGCGCATGTCGTTGACGAAGATAAACCCGTGCACCGGGTCAGTGGAGATGCTGCCCCAGTTCATGCCGCCCAGAGAGCCTGGGAAGCTCAAGGATTTGTCCGTGCCCGGCGCGGTGTACAGGCCGTCGTAGCGCATGCCCTTGAAGTCGATGCGGCACAGCAATTGGTCGTACGGGGTGGCGCCCCACATGTCCGACTCGCTCAGGGTTTGCGCGCCAATCTGCGGCATGCCCACCGATTCAGGCTGGGTCGGCGAGTAGGGTTCGTTGGGGATATTCGCGGCCTTGACCGGTACTTCCTTGACCTCGGTCAGCGGCCGGCCGGTCGCGCGATCAAGCACATAGATCTGCCCGGCCTTGGTGCCGATCACCACTGCCGGTACAGCGGTGTCGCTGCCCGGTGGGGTGAAGTCGATCAGGCTCGGTTGCATCGGCAGGTCGAAGTCCCACAGATCATTGTGAACGGTCTGGTACACCCACTTCTCGGCACCGGTTGAGGCGTCCAGCGCCAATACGGACGCGCCATAGGTGTGATCGAGCTGGGTGCGCTCCACCCCGTAGATGTCGGTGGACGAGCTGCCCATCGGCAGGAAGACCGTGTTCATCTGCGGGTCGTAGGACATCGGCGCCCAGCTGTTGGGCGTGCTGCGCACATAGGTGCTGCCGTCTGCCGGCGCGTGTTTGTCCTCAGGGTTGCCCGGGTCGAAGGCCCAGCGCATTTGCCCACTGATCACATCGAAGCCACGGATGACGCCGCCGGGCATATCGGACTGCACGTTATCGGCGACGCGGCCGCCGACCACCACGGTAGTCCCGGCGATCAGCGGGGCGGAGGACAGTTGGTAGTAACTGTCCGGCACATTGCCCAGGCCTGCTTTGAGATCCACCTGGCCATGGGTGCCGAAGTCTTCGCAGAATTGGCCGGTGTCGGCGTCCACCGCAATCAGGCGCGCATCGATGGTGTTGGTCAGCAACCGACGCTGACACTGTGCGCCGGGGGCAACGCTGGCGGCGATGATCGGCGAGCTGCCGGGTTGGGTCGGCTGGACGATCGGCGCGCCGGCGTCGAAATACGCCAGGCCCCGGCAACGTTGCCATACCGCCGACTGGGCGTTGACTTGGTTCTTCCACAGCTCTTTGCCGGTGTCGGCGTCCAGGGCGATCAGGTTGTTGTGCGGCGTGCAGATAAACACTTTGTTGCCGATCTGCAGGGGTGTGAGTTGGTCTTCGGCACCGTTGCCGTCGCTGATGGCCACGTCACCGGTGCGATAGGTCCAGGCCACTTTGAGCTTGCCGATGTTGTCGCGGTTTATCTGATCCAGGGCGGCAAAGCGGCTGCCGCCTTCGGTGTTGCCGTAGTGCGCCCAGTCTTTCTGCGCCTCGGCCGCCACCACCGGCGTAACGCCCGGGCCTGCACCGGTAGGCGCCACGCTCGGATGCGCGACAAACATGTTGCCTGCGGCAATCGCCACGCCCGCTGCCAGCACGGCGGCCACGCCATACGCGCCGCGGGCGGGCTTGCCCGCCAGCAGCGGGTACACCAGCGCCACCACCAGGCCGATCACCGCGAACATGAACAGCCGCGAGAACAGCGGCCAGAACACCAGGCCAACGTCCGCCACGGCCCACACCGCCGTGCCCAGCAGAAAACCCGCGAACAGCCACGCGCCGGCCGGTTTTCGACGGGCAATCAACAGCCCGGCAACCGCCATGGCCACGCCGCCCACCAGGAAGTACCAGGAACCGCCGAGACTGACCAGTTTGGCGCCGCCGACGGCCAGCGCGAGGCCGAGCAGGGCGATGATCACACCCAGGCCCAGCAGGATAAATCTAGAGACGCCAGTGGCGCGCGATGCTCGTTTCATATCGAAAGGACTCGAGTGAGAGAGGGCAAAGGCGCAATGTTAGCAAGACAAGTAACTAGTTAGTACATTTTTGCTGGACGGCCGACTTCAACGGCCGTGGTGAGTGCGGGCGCATGAAAAAGCCGCTTGTTCCGTCAGAAACAAGCGGCTTTATTGATCGCCTTCGGTTGTTTGGCTAGAACTTGAAGCGCCCCACCAACCCCTTGAGCTGAGCGGAAATATCAGTCAGACGACCCGAGCCGGTCTGCGCCGAGTGGGCAAAGCCTTCGACCAGTTGCGCATCGGCATGGATCTGCGCGATGTGCCGGTTGATCTCCTCGGCGACCTGGTGCTGCTCTTCGGCGGCGGTGGCGATCTGGGTGTTCTGGTCGCGGATCGAGTCTACCGAGCCGCGGATCTTGTCGAAGCTGTCTCGTGCCTGCTGGATGCGTTCCACGCTGGTGTGGGACACCAGCAGGCTGCCCTGCATTTGCTGCGTGACTTCCTGGGTGCGGCGGGCGAGGTTGCCCAGCAGGCTGTCGATCTCGCCGGTGGAGTCGGCGGTGCGGCGGGCGAGGGCGCGCACTTCATCGGCAACCACCGCAAAGCCACGGCCCTGGTCACCGGCCCGCGCGGCTTCGATGGCGGCGTTGAGCGCCAGCAGGTTGGTCTGTTCGGCAATCGAGCGGATGGTATCCAGGATGGTGTTGATGTTTTTACTGTCCTGCTCCAACTGCTGCATGGTTTGGGTCGACTTCTGCAAGTCTTCGCTGAGCCGCAGTACGCTGCCGGTGGCTTCGCCGATATGTTGCTGGCCGTCGTGCACGTCACGGTAGCCTTCGTCGGCGCTCGAGGCGGCGGCGCTGCAGGAGCGCGCGACTTCGTTGGCGGTGGCCACCATTTCGTTGAAGGCGGTGCTCACCAGTTCCACCGCTTCACGCTGGCGTCCGGCGGCCTGATTCATGTTGTTGGCCACTTCGCTGGTGTCGGCGGCGGCGCTCTGCAGGTCGGAGGATGCGCTGCCGATGCGCTGCACCAGTTGCGCGATCATGCCCAGGAACTGGTTGAACCAGCCGGCCAGGGTGGCGGTTTCGTCTTTGCCCTGAACCTTGAGTTGCCGAGTGAGGTCACCTTCGCCTTCGGCGATTTCCTGCAGGCCATCGGCCACGCCGCGAATCGGCCGCACGATAACGCTGGCAAAGCTGGCACCGACAATCGCGAACACCACGGCCAGCGCCGCGGCGATGGCGGCGATCAACCAGGTCAGGCGGGTGGCGCCGGCCATCACTTCGTCGCGCTTGATCAGGCCGATAAAGCGCCAGCCCAGGTCTTTGGAGCTGACCACGTTGGCCATGTAGGCCACGCCGTCGATGTCGATCTGGGTCACGCCGTCGCCGCGCTTGGCCAGTTCGGCGTAGTTGGGGCCCAGGTCGGCGAGGGGTTTGAAATTGTGCTTGGCATCGCTGGGGTCGACCAACACGTTGCCGTTGCCTTCCACCAGCATCAGGTAACCGCTGTCACCGAGCTTAATGTTCTTGACCAGTTCGGTCAGTTGCTTGAGCGACACATCCAGGCCGATCACGCCCAGCACATTGCCGCTGGCGTCGGCCACGGTGTGCACGGTGCCGATCAGCACCACGTCGTCCGGTGCCCAGTAATAAGCACCGGTGCGCACGGTGGTGCCGGGCGCGGCAATCGCCGCTTTGTACCAGGGGCGCACGCGCGGGTCGTAGTTGGTCAGCTTGGCGTCGTCGGGCCAGCTGGCGTAGCCGCCGTCGGCCAGGCCGAGAGACAGGTAGGCGGTGGTGGGGTGGCTTTTGGCGAACTGATCGAAAATCGCCAGCAGCTCTTTATTGGTCGGCGTGAGCGGGATCTGCGCGGCGTCGGCGCTGGCGTAGCTCTTGAGCTCCTTGGCCGCGACCACGCGCGGGTCCTTGGCCACGTACTCGACGTTCTGGCTGATGCCGTCGAAGAACTGCTTCATGCCGTTGTCGATCTGGCGGATTTCACGCCCGCTGCTGTCGAGGAAATTAGCCTGGGCCCCCTCGCGCAGGTTCAACACTACCAGTACCGCTACTAGGATGACCGGCACGCACGCGATAGCCGCGAACGCCCAGGTCAGCTTCTGCTTGATATTCATGACTTTCACCCGCGGGTATTTATAGTTTTGGCAAGGCAAACGGTAGTGCTGAGCGTCGCAGGGGTTGTTATGAAGGGTAGGGTCCTTGCGTACGTACCCTCGTTATCGACCGAGAGGGCACGCACTTTAGGACGTGGGGGCGGTTTCAGCCGATCACGGTCTCGGCCAGGGTGTCGCGGCGCATCGATTGCAGGTTTTTCTCGATGGTTTCGCAGATGGCTTCCATCTGGATCTGATGTTCGCTGGAGCGGAACGGGCTTTGCAGGTCGGTGCCGATGCGTTCGATGGCCAGCAGCATAAAGCCCACCACCGTGGAGGCCAGCGGGGTGAACCAGCCCAGGGATTCCACCAGGCCCACCGGTACGATCAGGCAGAACAGCGTGATAAACAGGCGCGGGAAATACACGTACGGGTAGGGCAGCGGCGTGTTGGCGATGCGCTCCATGCCACCCTGGGCGTTGGACAGGTCTACCAGGGTCGACTCCAGCCGCGCCAGGCGAATGCTGTCCAGGTGGCCGGCCTTGTATTCGCGCGCCAGCAACGCCGCCGAGCCGGTGAGGAGGTCGTTGGCGAAATTATTGGTCGCGCCATTGCGCGCAAACTCCTCGGCGGGGATGAACGCGCGCACTTCGTCAGGGCATGGTTGGCCCCTGAGGTGGGCGGCCAGGCAGTTCACATACGCCACATGCCGGCGCAACAGCGTGGATTTGACCGGGTTGACCTCACTGCCAGGGTCGTCCAGCAGGGTCAGCACCTGGCGCGCAAAACTGCGCGAATTGTTGACCATCGCTCCCCACAGCGTACGGGCCTCCCACCAGCGGTTGTACGCGCTGCTGTTGCGAAAACTGATCAGCACCACCAGGGCCGAGCCGAGCAGGGTCAGGGGCATCAGCGGCAGGTTGATCTTGGTGGTGAGAAACAGCATGAAGTCCACCGTGACGGCCACGTCCCACAGCAACAGCCAGAACAACGACCAGCCGACGTAGCCCATGGTCTTGATGACCAGGCGGTACTTTTTGATGATGGCGGCTTTCAAATGACAACCTCGCGACGAGCGTTAAGCGACAGTGCCTTAGCTCGGACGCCGACGAACCCGTTAGGTTCGCCGCAACCTGAAACGTTTAAGCCGTCGGGCGGAACAATTTTGGCAGCGATGGCAGCAGGTTTGAGAATCGTGGCCTGGCTGAATGTATGGCGGCCTCAGAGTTATGTGTCAGCCTTTAAGACTTGTGCAGATACCTATGCATCCAGAATCAAACCCTAGAGAGTGAACCCTATGAAGATCGGCGTGATTTCCGATACCCACGGCCTTCTTCGGCCCCAAGCCGTGGCGGCCCTGCAAGGTTGCGAGCAGATCGTCCATGCGGGCGACATTGGCAGTGCCGACATTATCGAGCAACTGACCGGCATCGCGCCGCTGTACGTGGTGCGCGGCAACAATGATCAGGATGCGGCATGGGCACGCCAGGTGCCGGACCACCTGCACGTTACGCTCAACGGCCGCCAGGCGTTGCTGGTGCATGACATCGCCGATGTCCCGGCGTTGCTCACTCCTCACACGCGCCTGGTAATTACCGGGCATTCGCATAAGCCGTTGATCGAGTGGCGCGGTGACATTCTGTATGTAAACCCCGGCAGCGCGGGGCGCCGACGTTTCAAGTTGCCGGTGACGCTGGCGCTGCTGGAGATGGGCGAGGGCACTATCGACGCTCGCTTGGTGTCACTGCTGGAGTGAATAGACTTATTGCTGGGCAAGAATGGACGCGAGTAATCCCGGAAAGCGGCTTTCAAGTTCATCGCTGCGCAACGAATTCATGTGGGTGGTGCCTACGCTGCGGCTGTGCACCAGGCCGGCGTCGCGCAGTACGCGGAAGTGGTGGGACATGCTCGACTTGGGCCGTCCGCCATCCAATTCGCCGCAGGTGGCTTCCGGCACGGCGGCCAGGCACCGGACGATCTCCAGGCGCACCGGATCACTCAGGGCGTAGAGCACGCGTTCGAGTGTGAGGTCTTGCAGGGTAGGGTGTTTGAAGGCTCGCATGAAATGAATGATAACAGGGGGGTATCGCTCAATACTATTGTTCGATTACCATCGAACTATCGAATCAGTCACCTGCTTCTGGAGTTCACGATGTCCGCTTTGTTCGAACCCTTCACCCTCAAAGACGTCACCCTGCGCAATCGCATCGCCATCCCGCCGATGTGCCAATACATGGCCGAAGACGGCGTGGTCAACGATTGGCACCACGTCCACCTGGCCGGCATGGCGCGTGGCGGTGCCGGTCTGCTGGTGGTGGAAGCCACCGCCGTTGCCCCGGAAGGCCGTATCACCCCAGGCTGCGCCGGTATCTGGAGCGATGCCCACGCCGAAGCTTTTGTGCCGATGGTGCAGGCTATCAAGGCGGCGGGTTCGGTGCCGGGTATCCAGATCGCCCATGCCGGGCGTAAGGCCAGCGCCAATCGCCCGTGGGAAGGCGATGACCATATCCCTGCCTCCGATGCCCGCAGTTGGGAAACCATCGCGCCGTCTGCGATTGCGTTCGGTGCCAACCTGCCCAACGTACCGCGCGCCATGACCCTGGAAGACATCGCCCGCGTACAACAGGATTTCGTCGATGCCGCCCGCCGGGCCCGCGACGCCGGTTTCGAATGGATCGAACTGCACTTCGCCCACGGCTACCTGGGCCAGAGTTTCTTCTCTGAACACTCCAACAAGCGCACCGATGCCTACGGCGGCAGCTTCGACAATCGCAGCCGTTTCCTTTTGGAAACCCTGGCCGCCGTGCGTGAGGTCTGGCCGGAAAACCTGCCGCTGACCGCGCGTTTCGGCGTGATCGAGTACGACGGCCGTGACGAACAGACGCTCACCGAATCCATCGAACTGGCGCGCCGCTTCAAAGCTGGCGGCCTGGACTTGCTGAGCGTCAGCGTCGGTTTCACCATTCCTGACACTAACATTCCGTGGGGCCCGGCCTTTATGGGCCCGATTGCCGAACGCGTACGCCGTGAGGCCGGTATTCCGGTGACCTCGGCCTGGGGCTTTGGCACCCCGCAATTGGCTGAGGGCGCGTTGCAGGCCGGTCAGCTGGACCTGGTGTCGGTGGGGCGCGCGCACCTGGCCGATCCGCACTGGGCGTATTTCGCCGCCAAGGAGCTGGGTGTGGAGAAGTCCGCCTGGACCTTGCCGGCCCCATACGCGCACTGGCTTGAGCGCTATCGCTGAGCCCATGCCGAGGTAATGAAAGCCACTCAATCGAGTGGCTTTTTTACGGCTGGCGTTTGAGGTGGATACACACGGGATACATAAAAGATAACGAATGAGAACAGATATCAAACACGAATGACTTGATATACCATTCGCGGCGAATTCTTGGCAGGTTTGCCGTCCCATCTGGCTCATTCACTAGGTCAACAACATGCGTCGTACGCTGATTTCCCTGTGTGTCCTTCAGGCGTTTTCCCCTCTTGGCTGGGCAGAGGAGGTTTCCACAGCGCCCGCGAGCCTTGAATTACAAGCGACCACTGTCACTGGCGATGGCGATTACGAGACGGCGCAAGGTCCCGTCAAGGGCTACCATGCCACGCGTTCGGCGAGTGCGACGCGCACCGACACCTCTATCCACGAAACCCCGCAATCCATCAGCGTGGTGTCCAAGGACGTGGTCGAAGACCTCGGCGCGACCCGTCTGCAGGATGCCCTCGACTACGCTGGCGGCGTGGGCCGTGCCAACAACTTCGGCGGGCAGGGCCTCACCACGTTTACCGTGCGCGGCTTTACTACCGGCGAGTTCTACCGCAACGGCTTTCCGATCAACCGTGGTTACCCGAACATGCCGGACGCCAACACCATCGAACGTCTGGAAGTGCTGCGCGGCCCGGCCACCATGCTCTACGGTCGTGGCGATCCGGGCGGCACTTTCAATGTGGTGTCCAAGCAGCCGCTGGCCGAACCGACGGTGACCCTCGGCAGCCAGTTGAACGACCAGGGCATGCAGCGCGGCACCCTTGACGCCTCCGGTCCGCTGGACGACGCGGGGCGCCTGGCCTATCGCCTGAACGTCGTGGGTGAGGGCGGCGACACCTTCCGCGACCATGTGTCGACCGAGCGCTACGGCGTGACGCCGGTCATCACCTGGCAGGCCAGCGATGACACCAAGGTGATCTTCGAAGGCGATTTCATGCGCAATAACCATCCGCTGGACCGTGGCCTGACGCGTTTCGCCAACCAGGCCGGCACGCCGTCGCGCGATACCTTCTGGGGCGACAAGGACGTAGGCAAGCTGCACAACGATAACAACATGGCCCAGCTGCGTTTCGAGCATATGCTCAACGACAGCTGGACGTTGGGCGGCGGGTTCCAGTGGCTGGATGGGACGTTGCAGGGGAATGCCATCGAGGCCAACGGCCCAGGCAGCCTGGGCGCCGACGGCCGCACGCTGCAACGCAACTTCAACTACCGCAAGCTGGAATGGACCGACAAGGACTACCAACTCAATCTGACCGGGCACTTCTCCACCGGCGGCCTCGATCACACCTTGCTGACCGGCGTCGAGTACGAGGACTACGACTATCAGTCGATCATCCAGCGCTCCAGCGCCGCCGCCGGCACCTACCCCATCGATATCTTCAATCCGGTCTACGGCCAGGCGCGTCCACCGCTGACACGCACGCCGACCCACGATAAAGAAAATCTCAAGACCTACGCGGCTTTCGTGCAGGACCAGGTGGCGCTGACCGAACGCTTGAAAGTCCTGGCCGGTGCGCGTTTCGAGCGGTTCGAGCATGACTACGAAAGTTATGTGGCGGGTGTGAAACCCTGGCAGGCCGCAGACAACGCCGTGACTCCACGGCTGGGCGTGATCTACGACCTGACCGACACCGTCGCCGTCTACGCCGACGCTGCGCGTTCGTTCAAGCCCAACACTGGCGCCAGCCGTGAAGGGGGAGGTTTTGCGCCGGAGAAGGGCAAATCTTATGAAATGGGCATCAAGTGGGAAGCCTTGGACCGCCAACTCAGCGTCGACGCGGCGATCTACCAGATCGACAAAAAGAACGTGCTGACCACCGACCCGGTGGACTCCACCTTCAGCGTCGCCGCCGGCCAGGTCCGCAGTCGCGGTTTCGACCTCAACGTTGCCGGCAACATTACCCCCGAATGGCGCGTGATCGGCGGCTATGCCTACGTGGATGCCGAAGTCACCCGCGACAACACCCTGCGCAGTGGCACGCGCTTGCTGAATATCCCGCGCAACAGCTTCAGCCTGCTCAACGTCTACGAATTCCAGGACGGCGCACTCAAGGGCCTGGGCCTCGGCGCCGGCGGCAAATACGTCTATGAACGCGCCGGCCAGACCGCCAACACCGCGTTTTCCATGGGCGCCTACACCGTCATCGACCTGCTCGGCTACTACAAGGTCAACGACAAAATGCGCCTGAACCTGGACGTTAAGAACCTGTTCAACCGTGAGTACGAAGAGGGCGCGTTCGGCAATATCTACGCCTACCCAGGCGCGCCGCGTACGGTGCAGGTGGGCATCGCCTACACCCTGTAACGCGCCTTATCGGCTTGCAATGGCCTCGCTGCGATTGCAAGCCACGTCACAGCCGCGACGGAAAACCGCGCGTCCCCGCAAATAAGCGTTTACGCGCCCATCGATAGATGAGAAAAGCTTGCCCATTTCCCCGCAGATGGACATCCCATGCCTCGTTCAACCCTTATCGCTCGCCTGGTCGTCGCGCTGCTGATCGGCGCGGCGCTGTGGTACATCTGGATCATCACCAGCGCCAAGCTGGGTATCGGCGGTGCCAGCCCGGATCAGCAGCAGATAGGCGTGCTGCCGGGGCTCAGCCCGCGTCACGTCAGCGAGTCCTGCACAGGTGTTGTCGTGACCAGGCAAGGTACCTGGCTGCTGGGGCGGGTCGAGGACGAATATCACACGTTTACGCCGTCCCCCGGGCAGGTCAACCTGAACGAGCAGCTTTACGGCAAGACGCCGAAGGCGCAGGAAGAGGAGGGTGGCTATTCCGGTTTCTTCCCGCGCGATACACCCGAGACCACCTTCGTGTCGCGGCTGGATGCCGACGGCGCGTTCAAGCCCGTGGCGCAGGTCAGTGGCACCGCATGCCTGGTGTCCAGCGCCGATGGCGAGCGCGTGTTCCTGCTCACCGACCTCAAGCGACCCAAGGAAGCCGAGGGCCAGGAGGTGGTGTTTCGCAGCGATGACCAGGGTAAGACCTGGACCTGGTTGGCCGAAGGATTCTTCCCCGAGCTGGGCGGGGTGCTGACCCAACTCGCGCCGTACTTTTACAGCCAGAACGAGGTCTGGGCCTGGCGCAGCCCCGACGAAATCGAGGAGGAAGGCCGTAGCGTGCAGACAGGGGTGTCGTACTCACTGGATGGCGGGCAGCACAGCACGCCGATCGCCACGCCACACTCTCTGGTGGTGGGGTCCGAATTCGTGAGCAGCCAGCACCCGCAGATCAAGGAGTGGCACGATTCCAACGATCAGGTGACCCATGTGCTGCAACTGGATGCCAGGCGCGCTTATATCTGGGTGTCCCAGCGCTTCTGGGCCAGCAACCCCGACGGCAAGGGCGACAACCTGGCGTTCAGCGTCACCACCCGCGTCGAGCTGTCGCGCGCGGCCGGAGCGTGGCAGGTGGGGGCGGTGCAGCGTGAAGAAGGCCTGTACATCAACGACCTGGCGAACAACGGCGACGGCCGTGTACTGGGCCTGATCGACCAGGGCCCCCATGGCCACGCCGTCGTCGCTGAAATGAACACCACCACGCTGGCCTGGCAACCCCTGGGCGAGGTGCCCAGCGTGTTCTCGCCACTGGCCTCCAGCACCCAGGCCCAGCAGTTATGGGTGGGACGTAACAGTTTGATGATCAACACCTACAGCGAACACCGCCCACCGCGCTGGCTGTACTGGTGGGGCGACGCCAACATCTCGGCGGGAGCGGTATTTTATTCCAAGGACTGGGGCCAGTCCTGGAAACGCCTGGCCGTGGACGGCTACCGAGGCGTGATCGGCTTCGACGGCGCCGGCGACCGGGTGTTCTGGGCCAAGGAAAGTCACCTGTACGATGTGGGTATTCAGGCCTACGGCTTATAGATAGGTAGGAGGGGCTTGCGCCCTTCCACCTTTTCTTTCACTCGGTTTTAGAGCGGGGTGAGCACGTTCATCACCGTATCCAGCGCCACCCGCGTGTCATCCAGCTGCACCAGCGACGCATGCCGCGCGCCCAGCGCGTCGCGGTTCTGGATCGCGGTGAGGATGGCTTTATGCCGAGGCAGGCTCAGGCCCTGGATGTCCGGGCGGCGGTTGGTGATGTTGATCGATTCGCGCAACGGCAGCGATAGCATGTTGCACATATACGCCAGCAGGTCGTTGCGCGTGGCGTCGGCGATGGCACGGTGGAAGTCCAGGTCGGCCTGCAGCAGCTGTTCGTGAGTCTTGGCGGTTTCCATGCCGCAGTAAGCCTTTTCGATGATAGCGATGTCTTCATCGGTGGCGGTGGTCGCGGCCATGGCGGCGATTTCCGGTTCGAGGATGCGCCGCACACCGGCCAGAGTGTTGAAAAACTCGCTATGGGGCGTGGACTGCATCAACCAGGACAGCACGTCCGGGTCGAGCAGGTGCCATTTGAGCCGTGGCCGCACCACCGCACCCACCCGTGGCTTGGAATACACCAGGCCCTTGGCGCTGAGCACGCGGGTCGCCTCGCGCAATACCGAACGGCTGACCTTGTACTCCTCGCAGAGCGTGGCCTCCATCGGCAGGCGTTCTTCTGGCTTGAAGCGACCGGAAACGATGTGCATGCCCAAGTCCTGGACGATCTGGGCATGCATGCTCTTGCGCGGTTTGGACGGCTGTTGATCCATAACGACAGGGATGCTCTGGCTTAAATTCGCGGCATCATAGCATCCCAATTAGTGGGAATGCCGTGGGACTTCCGCCCCACGGCACCCCACCAGGAAGTCGAAGTCACAGCCCTGGTCGGCCTGCAGCACATGGTCGATGTACAGCTGGCGATAACCGCCGACGATCAAGTTCTGCGGCGGCTTGAGGTCGGCCATGCGCGCCGCCAGCTCGGCGTCGGAAATGTCCAGGTGCAAGCGGCCGTTGGCGCAGTCCAGCTCGATCCAGTCACCTTCCTGCACCGTGGCCAGCGGCCCGCCGGCGGCGGCTTCCGGTGCCACATGCAGCACCACCGTGCCGTAGGCCGTGCCGCTCATGCGCGCATCGGAAATCCGTACCATATCGGTCACGCCTTGGGCCAGCAGCTTGGCCGGCAGGCCCATATTGCCGACTTCGGCCATGCCTGGGTAACCCTTGGGACCGCAGTTTTTCATGACCAGGATCGAGTTGGCGTCCACATCCAGCTCCGGATCATTGATGCGCGCCTTGTACATGTCGAAGTTCTCGAACACCACCGCACGGCCGCGATGCTGCATCAGTTCGGCGCTGGCCGCCGATGGCTTGAGCACCGCACCGAGTGGCGCCAGGTTGCCGCGCAGCACGCAGATGCCGCCGTCGGCGCGGATCGGGTTGTCCAGGGTGCGGATCACTTCGTCCTGGCCGTAGATCGGCGAATCCTGAGTGTTTTCGCCCAGGGTCTTGCCGTTGACGGTCAGCGCGTTCGGGTGCGGGATCAGGTTGGCTTCACCCAGGCGACGCAGCACTGCAGGCAGGCCGCCGGCATAGTAGAACTCTTCCATCAGATAGCGCCCCGACGGTTGCAGGTCGACGATGGTCGGCATGCCGCGACCGATGCGGGTCCAGTCGTCCAGGTCCAATTCCACGCCGATACGCCCGGCGATGGCTTTAAGGTGAATCACGGCGTTGGTCGACCCACCGATGGCGGCGTTGACGCGTATCGCGTTTTCAAATGCCTCTTTGGTGAGGATCTTCGACAGCTTCAAGTCCTCGCGCACCATCTCCACCGCGCGCATGCCCGACATATGCGCCAGCACGTAACGACGCGCGTCCACCGCCGGGATCGCCGCGTTGTGCGGCAGGGACGTGCCGAGGGCCTCAGCCATGCAGGCCATGGTCGACGCGGTGCCCATGGTGTTGCAGGTGCCCGCCGAACGGGACATGCCGCCCTCGGCCGCGAGGAAATCGTCCAGGGTGATGGTGCCGGCCTTGACCTGCTCGCTCAGTTGCCACACCACCGTGCCCGAACCGATGTCCTGGCCCTTGTGCTTACCGTTAAGCATTGGCCCGCCGGTGACCACGATTGCCGGCACGTCGCAACTGGCGGCGCCCATCAGCAGGGCCGGGGTGGTTTTGTCGCAGCCGGTCAGCAGCACCACGCCGTCGATCGGGTTGCCGCGAATGGCTTCCTCCACATCCATGCTCGCCAGGTTACGGGTGAGCATGGCGGTAGGGCGCAGGTTCGATTCGCCGTTGGAGAACACCGGGAATTCCACCGGGAAACCGCCAGCCTCGATCACACCGCGCTTGACGTGCTCGGCGATCTGGCGGAAATGCGCGTTGCACGGGGTCAG
>Ga0182008_10001416_pt1 | contig 16102 bp, 18 predicted proteins | sample Sormic07211129_1_FD_120482 | JGI IMG/M metagenome (GOLD analysis project Ga0182008, IMG submission 120482) | Rhizosphere microbial communities from Sorghum bicolor, Mead, Nebraska, USA - 072115-129_1 metaG | ecosystem: Host-associated > Plants > Roots > Rhizosphere | place: USA: Nebraska...
AATTCATTCGTGGAGGATTTCATGGCGAAAGAGTTTCCGAACCTTTCGGGCCTCTAATTGGAAAGATTACTCTACGCAACAATCCGGGAGCGTTGACCCGTACCAGTGAAAAACGACAAGCACTTCTGGATGCCGGCGCTGCGCACGTGATCGCAACGTCGGAGCAGGATCTGGTAGCTGAAGTGAATCTTTTAACTGAGGGCAAATGCGCGCGGATGGCGTTTGATCCAGTCGGCGGCCCTGAGGTCGCAAACATCCTTCGAGCCCTTTCGTACTTGGGTATTTTTTTCCAATACGGAGCACTTGAAACCACCGACCTGAGTGTTCCGGTCATGGAATTGCTGGGCAAAGACATGACCATTAGCGGCTACCAGTTCTTTAAGATCCCCCAAGATCCTGAACGTCTGAACCGTGCGAAGGACTTCGTCACTAAAGGGCTTGAAGGTGGCGCCCTCCAGCCGATCACTTCAAAAACGTTCCCGCTCAGCGAGATGAGGCTCATCAGTACATGGAGTCCAACGCGCAGATCGGTAAGATTGTGATCGAACTGTAATTCACGCGTCGCAAGCCGTCGGCGAAGATATCTTCTGAATCTAGGCATTAAGCAAAGGCGTCCGTTGTGGCCGCCATCGCGTTCTGTCTCCGTTACGCAGAAGAGTCAGGTGCCTGCCGGCTTCTCACATTCAACGTTTGCTGACGAAGCACATGCTCTAGACGCTTTGTCAAAACCATCTGGAGCGTCCCGTCACGGCCCCTGGCAATTTTCAGGACAGCGACTAATTCACGATAATCAATTACGTGAAATAGATCACCGGTTTCGCGCATTGCAGCAACAGCTGCCTCATATACCTCATCCCAGTTTTCAGCAAATAGCTCTGAAACGATCACAACACAATGCAATTTATCGGACAAATCCACGTTTAGGACTTTGCCCTCGATTGAGCTGATCTTGCAGTTTCGTCGAAGCGCTTTGGCTGCACCTACGAGCTGAGCTACCCCTTTTAAAGCCTGTTTCTTTACGCCAGAGACCTTCCTTGAATGCACCCTGGAGCCTTTTGAGGCAAGCATCGCGAGGTCTTTAGCTTCAATGAGAATATTCCCGTGGCTTGAAAGGGCCAGAACGTCCGTTAGCTCTCGGGTTTTCTCGCCATTTTCTACAGTTGGACTCTTATAAAGCTGCGCCGGGTAAACAGATGAGAGTGCCGCCCATACTGAGTTCTCCAGCATCCCACCCTCATCCGGATGATCCACCTGAACAGTTTGATACGTGCCCATACCCACGTACGATAAAAAGTTGGGATGCCAGTCGACAAGCTTGACGGGGATTTTCACAGCAGCTAACTCAGGATTTTTCGCCACCGTACTATTGTCGTGCATCGCTTCATTGAAGATATCTAGAAGACTTTCACCAAACTCTAGAACGCTTCCGGTGTAAAGCCTGGTGATAGGCTGAAGGTATTCAGAAGCTTGTTCGGAACCCTCCGAGGCGAAGGATCCTGGTGACCAGCCGACGCAGTGATCCATCTCATTAAACAGAAAAAAATGCACGTCACCGCGACTCAAGACCTCTATGAGTGCTTGGTGTTCTTCAGCATGTGCCTGAGGTCGAGAAACAATGAGTGGTGTGTCTGGAGAGTCGTGAATAATCCCTGCAACGCAGACTTTATTTTCTAACACACCTATACCGATTTCGAATGAACAGCCTACCGATAAAGCCTTGAGGCTGCTGATGGGGGCCTTGATCAGAACGGATGCACCGTCTGTAGTTGGTATAAACCATATGCCAGCTTCAGACGAATACATTTCCTGATGGATTCTTGTGCTTGGCATTATCAAAAGTAGGAAGCTCCTTCGGCATGTACATTACGGCCCACGTCAACCAAACGGGATGAATCAGCTCATCACACAGCGATGAGGAAGCAGTAGCCGTTCTAAACTCTTCCCTGTCTCGCGACCGACAAGGCATAGATCATGGCTAGGCGAGTCCGGAGACACAAGTATGCATCTTGTTGTGATTCATCGTAACCTCTCCAGAATCTCAGCCCTTGTCGCTTCTCTGTCGTGTACCTGTCGTGTTGTGCCCTCGGCACCTTCTTCATCATGAGCCTTACCAACCATCTGATGGAGCTCAAAAATGAACGCGAACAACAAATCGGGCCAACCTCGTATGTTGAGTCTCGAAGAGTTCGCCACTCTCATCCGAAAAATGCGGGAGGCTGTTCAACGGTCGCAGGAGACTTTGGCCGAGCTCGCAGGCCTGAACGTACGGACAGTACAGCGCGTTGAGAATGCGAAGTCGGCAAGCATTGATACTCGACGCGCGCTCGCAGTAGCTTTCGAAATCGAGGACATCGACGCTTTCAATAAGCCTTTCGCCATCCCTATACGAGAGAATGCGTCTATTCGATTCTTCTCGACGAAGCAGAAGCGGTACGCGTCTGCATCCGCCATCACAGGTACCTGCCGGCCATCAAAATCGGTTGCGAGTAATACTGGCCGGGCAAAACGGCCCTCGTGCGAGTTGGAAAGATAACGGTCGGCGGCAATCCGTTTGATGTCTCCCTCATCCACAGCACCGAGCAAGGCAAACTCCAGCGCTTCACACAGGCTGGTTTTCCCGCTGCCATTCGGGCCATAAAACATGACAATCCGTTTTTGCAGCTCGAATGGCTCAGGTTGTCTAAACCCTCGAAATGGCCCCACTGTAAGATGATGCAGCTTACGAAAAGCCCATCCCGCTCTGGCCTCTGCAGCCTGGGGCACTGGCTCTGCCGGGGACGTAGCAGGCAGGGATAAGCGTGCTAATTCGCTCAGCACAAAGGATCGTTGACTGCGCTGCCTTGAGCTTGCTGCGACGGCAGGAAAATTCTCCGACACCAAATTGGCGAATCGACGAGCGTCGTCGGAAGCTCCGCTGTCTGGGCGGTGAAGCCAATGAACGAATTGCTGGAAATCCTGCAATGCCGACGTCATCCATTTCTCCCGGCGCTGCACATGAGCGCGCTGTCTTACAATACATCGACCAAGAACAGAAACCTACTTCGTCGGCCTGACTCCTTTTTTACTAGGCTTCACGGCCATGCTAGCTTAGTACCCCCTACCAATGATGATGTTAAGTATATGTTTGAACCGAAAGATGTTGACTCCGATGACGTCACCTATAACTGGTCTAGCTACAGCTGCCGTGAAACACCTTCTGCCGAAGACTATTTAGAGTACGCTCGAATGGATCTGGCTGATGGAACGGAGTCAAGAAATCTCATTAACGCGTTAGCAAACGCTAAAAGAGCACTTCATTTACGAATGGAAGATGTATGCCTAGGTTTCGGTTGCATTTCATTAACTCGTGTTAAAAACTTCCACCTTCTTTCGGACTATATACTTAAATGCGGCCTACCCTCGCCAAGCGTATTGGAGAAATTCAACAAGCTTAGAAATGTTACCGAGCATAGCTACGAAGTCCCATCACTCGAGATGGTAGAAATCTATACTGGAGTAGCACACCTATTTTTAAGTGCAACAGATAGATGGTCGGTGAGACACCCATATGAGATCGACACTTGTGTAACAGACAAGTCAGGTACAAAACAGCTTAGGCACATATTTTTCAACTGGCAGAAGGGTGAAGTAACCCTTAAAATTCGCGAACTCGACAGTAAACCTTACGAATTCCCTCACAGCATAACTTATACAAATAAAGATAAAGAATTCTTCGACTGGGTTACGTATGGAGTGAAGCACAGCTCTTGATCCCAACATGTGGGTCTTCAGCCGCATATCGATCCTAAAGAGCCTCTCGAAGCCCCCCTGCGGCCATGATGTTTTTCACGACACGGGCGAAGCCTTGCTAGGCTACCCGTGATTCATTCATCGGTGTCAAAGAGAGTGCGCGAAGGCGGCTGAATATTATTCATCCTGTGTTTAAGAGGCCTCAGCCTCGATCAGGCGTGAATGTATTTTCTTTCGATTTTTCGCTGGTGGGGGCGTTAGCCTGGCGGGCATTAGCTATGCGTTTTTTTAAAAAATATCCCTAGCTTTCGTCTGCCGACTACACTCAAGAGAAACTCAGAGGGCATGCGATGAATCTAAAACAAAAAATCACTTGTACATGCGTTTCTTTTACGCTGATTGCCATCAGCGGATGTAGTGGGTTTAAATATTCACCCTTCCCTAAATTCGGCGGTAAGATCGAAGGATATGCATGGTGTAGCTCTCGATACTTGGATATGGTAGATGCATACCAGACGCCGCCACGTAACCCCAGCGGAGAAACCGCACGAAAACTGAGGCTTGCGAAGGAAGGTTATGTTTACGCGTTGGCAGCCACCCTGACACTTCAGCACGATGACGCTAACAACCCTTACAACTTTGGTACACCAGGTTATTTGAAATCCATACCAGAGTTAACCGAAGACCAGTGGAATGGTTTTCAAGCCGAAACGTTTAGCTATCGAAATCAAACGACCGGCCAAAACGAGATGATTATTGCGTTTCGGGGCTCCGATCAATTTTTTGTAGACTACTTTTTTCAGAACTTTGCAGTTTGGCAATTGCAGAACAAGCCAGCGCGAGAGTATGTTAAAAAAGCTGTTGAATATAGAAACTCCCACCTAGGGCTATTCGGAGACAAGGTTGTTGTAACAGGTAACTCGCTCGGTGGAGGGTTGGCTGCGCACGTGACCAACCATCAAGAGACCGGGGGGATGATCACTGAAGCGTGGGCTTTCAATCCTAGCCCAAGGCCTGGTGTGTCGCCCCCAGGTGGTGGAAATCCCAAGATACGACTGCTATCGACTAGCTCAGAAGTTTTAAATATATCTAACCGCCGGCAAATAGGTGCGCAGCCGCAAAATCGCTACACCGGCTTTAATCTTATTGAAAGCAGCTCCATTTACAATCACTACCGATGGGTTTTGGCAAGGGAGATATTGTGGTATGCCGACTTGGCACTACACTTTGAAAAAAACACCAACGAAGACGATAGTGAACCACTAAAAATTATCAGATCTCAAAGTATTTCAGATGCTAACTGTGCAATTACAGAGAAGAAAATAGCTTCTGACCGAGCTAAGTATAATCATCGATTGCCGACAGCCAGTGGAGCATCTAGAGGTGTTATTCCTGTTGACGAAACCACTGCTGTTGACAAGATTTTAAATGAATAAGATGTGAAGATGGCGGGTGCATCTGGGGTTGCAGGCAAACCGCTACAGATACTGCGGAAGGTAAATGAGGCGTTCTTCAAAGGGCTGTTCAACGAACAGCCTCCATCCATTAAAGCGCTTGTGCGTCAAACGAGTTGCTCGTGGTGACTATACCAGTAAAATTTGGCTCTTCAAGAACATCGAAATGTACATTGACCAAGCGGATCATTTCACCGAATGTTGATTCGAAAATTTAACTTTAGAGGGGCTATTACAAGGTCGGATAAGGAAACGCTTTTGCAGATAGCCCCCGCCAAATCACTGTAGAAACCTGGGTGTTGGATGGAATGTTCGTGAGAGGCGCAGAAACTCACGCAAACTCGAACGCCCATTCCCCCGCTGAAATGTAGCGAGCACGTACCTAGAATTCTCGGTCGTCATTACCCAGAATCGCCCCTCACGTTCGACCTTCAACACGTCAGAAGTCCTGATCAGGTGGCCATCGCCAAACCGCCCGTACTGGTCTTTGCGCTTGTGGCCAAAAACAACACCGATGCCTGCTCGAGACCTGATGGAAACACCGCATAGATAGGCGGTCACTGGCACATCAAAGCCTTGCTCCTGAGCTTTTATAATTCGCTTGAGATCAAAATCTGTATGGCGTTTGCCGTGAAAATTCACATCTAGGGTGTCGAGCATTGTTGGGCTCCGGTTGCGGCCTGTATGGAGTTATCAAGAATTGCACACGCAACCAGGCGCGCTGGTACCGTGGGGGATTACTGGTAAATTTCAGGCAGATCGAATCATGCTTGAGAGAAAGACGGGCCTCACGTTGGCCAGCGCTTCAATCTTGAAGTCTCGCTGGTGTGAGGTGTGATACACCGCCCCCTTAGCCACTTCCAGCAAGCAAACCTCAGAACCAGACCTGTCCTCACCTACGGTTACTCTGGTTAACCGCTCCATCTGCCAGCATCCGGACTTATTCATCCAAGATGGCGTCACAGCCATAATCTCGGTGATAGCTAAATCCGCGCCTTGGCTTACCAACATTTTTTGAAGCTGGTGGGTGTCGTCAATCATCACCGCACACTCGCTGAGCCGCCCCTCGTTTTCGACGCTAAGGGTTAAGTGATACCAAGGCGTTCGGAGCAGCCTTGAGACTCCGCGCCAATGGGACACGCCCTCCCCGAACATTCCTGGGAGGCCTATCAGGTCGTTGTCTAAGGTTCTGAACATGTGTCGCCTCAAGCTGCTGGAGCACGTCAGTCGCCCAGCAGAACCGATGGGTAATCAGAAAAGGGAAAATATTGCTTCGATAGAAGCAGACTTACGATGGCCTGGCCCGAGCAACACGTAGACCGTGTTGCGTGTTTCGAATAAGTAGCCTTCTTTGAAAGCGGTGCCCATGCTTGAGCGCACCCAATGGCCTGGCTCGAAACGCCTCTGCTCGTCATCCACAACTTTGTGGGCAAACATGAAGATTGGTTGGCAGCCTGCGGCGGCTACTTTGGCTCGCTCTTCGTCGGTGACGACGGCGTCTAGGATGATCCACTCCTCGACGATGCATAAGGGCAACCACTTATACCTTCGCCGAGCCTCAACAAGCACCTCTTCCAGAGACAGCTCAGAGCCAACCAGGGCAATCCCTTCTTCGCCCAAAAGCCCATCTTCGAGCCCTCTGTTCATCCAGTGCTTCCTCAACAATAATTTCCCATAAATTGACGATCAGAGCCGATCACCGCCACTACCACAACTATAGCTCTTTGCATGGCGGCAGGCAAACGCGGCATACCGTTCGATTTTGGGGAACTTGCGATGTCGCTGCGTTATTCCTTTGCAGCATCTCTTCAGTTGCTACGAACTCGTAAAGGGCTTTCCCAAGAGAACCTCGCTGAGATTGAGGGCTCGGTTTCTCAACCCTATGTGAGCAAATTGGAATTAGGTAAGAGTGCAGTCTCCCTCGATACGAGCTATCAGCTCGCTGCCGCGTTAAAGGTGGAGCCGATCACCCTCCTAGCCCTGGCGGTTGCCTCTCATGATCAAAAAACAGCTAGGGAAATGCTCCTGACTGCGCTCGCGGAGCTGGATGCCTTGGAGCTGGCTGACGCTAGCCTTCCCATGAAGCCAGCGGAATTAGCCCGCCATGGGACAGATGGCGCCAGGAAGAAATGGGAGGCCGTTCAGGACTTGAAGGAGCGAGGCTTCACCCAAGCTCAGGCGAAGAAAGAGCTGGGCATCCCTGAGTCGACAGTGCGTCGATTATGGCATCAGAATTTCGAGGATTAAGCTGTTGTAGCAAATGCAACGGGGCACTTGGCTGGCTGAAACCCTTGCACTGAGGGACAGCACTCTCGCTAGGCCGCAGGCATAAGCATGCTTTTAGGCAGCAAGAGCAGGATACGCCAGAAATGGCTTGAGGAGGCTGGATCGTCTCGGAGAATCATTTTGTCGAGTACCAGTGTCCACACCTTGTAATCTAAGGGCTTGCCGGCCTTGTCCATTTTCTGGGAAAAAGATGGACAACTGTATTTATCTGTAAGTAATTGTTTTTCAGGAGTTTCGCATTTCCATTTAATGGCCTTCTCACGGGTGTCGATCTTCGATAAAACCATTGTCTCCATCCCGACCTGGCGCCTGATGTCGGAGTCGTTCAAGAACTGGCGCGGCATGCAGGTTTCCGGCGGGCGTCGCATCAAACGCAGCCTGTTCATCGACGCCAGCGGCGTGCGCTTCCTGCGTGACGACGAAGAAGTGCGCATGACCCAGGTGCACCTGCTCACCGATTACATCAGCCGCAAACAGGCCGAACTCAAGGCGTGGAACGAAGCCCAGGGCCACAGTGCGCAACTGTCGGCCAACCGCCGGCGCATGACCAACCTGGGCACCTTCCGCGCCTATGCGCTGGCCTATCTGAAAAGTCATCCGGACATCCAGCCCAACATGACGTGCATGGTCCGCCAGATGCAAACCACCGCCGAGGGCGTGCCGCTCGAGATCTACTGTTTCACCCGCACCACCGTGTGGGCGGACTACGAGCGCATCCAGGGGGATATTTTTGACTATCTGCTGGCAGTGTTGCCGGAGTTCGGACTGAACCTGTATCAGCAACCCAGCGGCACCGACTTGCGCACCGCAATACTGACCTTGGCACGCGATACCCACGCCTCGCAATCCTCCGAGCATTGACAGCGATACCGGCGAGGCACTGGCAAGCGCCTCGCTCCAAGGTCAGCCACTGCTGACTCACCCGCCGTAAAAAAGCCCGCCACTATGTGTAGCCGCCACGGCCCATTCTTCAACCGGCACAGCCCACAAAGAAAATTCTTCCTACGCGTTTAGTGAATTTCACTACGCGCGCGCACTGTTTCTAATCTGTTTTAAAAAAAACCAACTGCTTAGCATCTGGGCCATCGAACAACGCCAGCAAAAGGCCCTCGCCATGTTATGGACAACTCAGCTTTCCGTTAATGCAGTAGATTTTGTATTAAGTTCGAATGCCGAAGCCCTGACCCACTATTGTGGTGCCGCCGCCTTTGCTCAACCCCACGACTTTTATACCCAAAGCCCTTATCAGCGACCGTCGCGGCCACAGGACGTCACCGATTCAATCATTACCACCTGCCTGACCAGTGATCAACTTTCAAACAGTCAGCATCTCTTGGCACAGCGGTTATTGTTGAATATCTACGAACAGGATCTGGTCTTTTTACCCAAGCCGCCATTGGAACTGGATTTAAAGGCTTTTAAAAGTTTCTACGATCCCGTTCACACCGCCAGTGGTAAAAAGATCCGGCCCTTGTTGGAACACTATCTGTACAACTGGCTCAAGGAAGAAGTGCATATCAACGGCCCTTGGTGCCTGGATTCCTTTATCGCCCACACCGATAAAGTATTGGACGACGTCGCTCACTCCGAGTCCAAACTCCATGAAGTGTTAACCACCAGCCGCCAGCCGGAACGTGCCGCCAGGTTTTTCATGACGCAATGTGCGGGAGACTTTCTCAGTGAAGCATCGGCGATGGCCCGCAACGTACTGGGCAACAGCGGTGTGTACACCAGCGAATTGTTCAAGATCCTGATCGACGAGTATGGCTACGGCGTCGACAAAAAGAAGCACAGCACCATTTTCGAAGACATGCTCCAGGACATGGGCATGTCCCATCACGTACACCATTACTGGCAGTTCTATACGCCGGCGTCGCTGTCGCTCACCAACTACTTCCACTACGTATCGGCCAACCACGGCGAACTGTTCCGCTATATCGGCGCGATGTACTACACCGAAGCCACGTTGGCACTGACGACCAAGCACCAGTCACGCGCAATCAAGAGCATCTTCAACGGCACCGTCTCCACGGACTATTTCGACGAACATGCCCACATCGATGTACACCACGGAAGAATGGCGCTGCAGCGCTTGATCATGCCCATGATCAAGCAGTTCGGCCCCCAGATCATTCCCGACCTTATACGCGGCTTCGAAGAGTTCAGGCTGCTTCAGGACATCGCCGACGAAGAGCTGTATGCCCATATCCAATGGCATGACGAGTTGGATCAGCATCGCGCACAGGCAGCGGCGCTGCAGGGCCAAAAACCCGTGGACCTGAGGATTACCGAGACTGAACTCGAACTGTCGGTGCTGCATACCCACCCCAATGACGAACTGTTCTGGGTCGAATCAGGCGAGCTGGAGTTTGTCGCCAGCCCCGACCTGACGGTACGCCTCAAAGCCGGCGAAGGCGTTGTGATTCCCAAGGGAATGCTGCATGGCACGCGCATCTGCAGTCCCTCCTGCACCTACACCGTAACCGCCATTTGAGTGGGCAACCCCATGAAAGCCATCAGCCTGAATATCTCCCACGCCAACTATGTGGCCGTGGAGGAACGCACCTACTTTCTCAAGCGTCACGCGTATTCGACGCAATTGCTGCCCACCAAGTGCCCCCACCGTGGCGGCCCGCTGCACATGGGCGAAGTGACAGGCGACGGCCAAAGTGTGATCTGTCCCTGGCACGACAACGCCTACAGGGTCTGCAACCTGGAAAAGAGCGCACTGCCCACCGTGCGCGTCAGGAACCGGATCAGCACGGTCGTCGGCGACACAGAGCGTTGTGTGCCGCAGCTTAAAATTTCCCGCTACGACGGATGAAGCTCATGAAGACTAAATCGACACTGACAGCGTTCTACTCAATCGTGACGCTCTTCACCGGCCTCGACATGGCGATTGTCATCGCGATGGTCTGGTTCGGCCTGGAGACTACCGGTTCGACCTTCCTGGTCGGCGCCACCTTGTGCGTGGCGACCGTCGTGCCTTATCTGTGCGAACAGTACATCGGCCGGTTCTTCACCATTGAACTGAGCCTGAAACGGCTGTTGTACATTCGCCTGGTGGCCTTTGCGGCAGTCCTGGGCTTGTCGTTTACCGAGGCCGCCCTGCTACCGATCGGCTTCCTGGCCATTGCGTTCGTAGTGGGCGTGACCGACTACTTCACCATCAGCACACTGGAATCGAAAAATACCAAGCTGGTGCTGGCCGGCCTCACCGACAGCGATACCTGCGCGCGGTTGATGCAAACCTCCATACAGATCGGTGCCTTCGGCGGCGCGCTCCTGGGCGGGTTGATTGTGGATGTGTTTTCGGTCAACCAGACGCTGCAGATCATCAGCCTGGCAGCGATTGTCTCGCTCGCGGCCATCCTTCTGGTAGCCGACAGCCCCAACGAACACGCCACCGAACAGGCCACGGCAACCTCCACCGCGCGGCCACTGGAGCTACCGCGAAACCTCTATATCCTGATCATCGTGTTGAGCATGATCGGTTTCCATATCGGCGCGTTCAACAGCCTGGTGCCCATCGTTTTTCAAAAACTCAATGAGTGGAATGCCACGCTGTTCGGGGTCGCCAGCGGCCTGGCGGGCCTGGGTGCCTTCAGCGCTGCGGTGTTGCCGCGCATCAAGCTCAACCGCTACGGCGCGATCTCGCTGGTGATACTGGCGGACGTGGCGATCGTCTACTTCCACAACCTCTACGTGATGATGGCCGCGGCCTTCCTGCTGGGTTTTTGCATCAACAGCCTGCGCATCCAATTGCGCAGAACCTTGATCGAGTCGGCACCCAACGCTCGGGTAGCCGACGTGATCGCGGCCAAAAGCTCGCTCTACTACCTGCTGGTCAGTGGCTCAGCGCCGATGATCCTGACCTTCTTCACCACCTCCGGCTTCCTAGGACTCGAAGGCGCCCGCCTGTTGATGATCGTCTCCGCCGGCCTGTTGGCCACTGCCGTACTGGCGTGGAACCTGACCCCGGCCCCCGCGCCCACCGCCACCACGGAATAAGGAATACACGACGTGACAGTAGTGAAAACCGTATTGATCGTTGACCCGTTCTCCACGGGCAAACTGTATGCCCCCCTGCTCAACGCGCAGGGCATCCGGTGCATCGCCGTGATCTCCACCCGTGACTTGCCGGAACACTTCACCCAAGACTTGATCGCAGACAACTTTGATCAGGTATATCACTGGGAAGAAAGCCTGTTGATCACTCTGGAAACCTTGTCGCTGAGCGCCGTGATCGCCGGTTGCGAAACCGCGATCTATCTCACCGACTACCTGACGGAGCTGCTCGACATCCCCGGCAACAGCCGCATCACCAGCGACCTGCGCCGTAACAAGTTCTCCATGCAGCAGGCATTGAAACACCACCAGTTGTCCCACATCGCCTCGCACCTGCTGAGCTCACCGAGCCGCATCGGCGAGGTGGTGGCCAAACTCGACGAGTCGGCCACCTATGTGGTCAAGCCACTGAACTCGGCCGCCACTGAAGGCGTGGTGTTTGCCCAGGGCAAGCGCGAAGTGGAAACCGCCTTGAAAAACGCCGCCTGGCAGCAGAAAAACGACCTCGGCGAAGTCAATCTCGGGTTTATCGTGCAGTCGTTCATAGCGGGGCCTGAGTACGTGGTGGATATGGTCGCCTTCGGCAGCACCTACATCGTCGCCAGCGTCTGCAAGTACACCAAGATCCAGAAGAACGGCAGCATGTTTGTCTACGAAAGCCTCGACACCCTCGACCCTCAGGCGCCCGAACTGCAACCGCTGACCGATTACGCCCGCCAGGCGGCGGCGGCCCTGGGCGTGCGCGTCGGGCCGATCCATATGGAGATCATTTGGTCCGACGCCGGGCCGGTAATGATTGAGGCCGGCGGTCGCTTGCACGGCGGCATCGCGCCCCTGCTGTTCCAGCAGGTGTATCTCCCCGACTTGCTGTCACTGTCGATCGACAGCTACCTCGGCCACCCTCGCCCCCAGGCCGCTGCGGCCAGCCAGATCAGCCATGGCCGGATCGGTTTCTTCTGCTCCGATGAAAGCCGAACCTTCGAGCCGCCGTCACCCCAGGCCTTACAAAGCGCCCAGGCGGACGAAGCCTACTGCGGGCACCGGTATTTCATGCGCGCCGGCGATACCACGCCGGTCACTATCGACTTCGCCACCTGTCCAGGGCTGTTCTGGCTGCAAAGCCCCTCGGCGCAGCAACTGGACGTGAGTACCGCCAATCTGCGAAAAAAACTGTGGGCCTAAGGTTATGAGAAGCCGTTTGATTATCAAAAAGTCAGCTTGCGAGCTGGGCATCAACAATGCGTGCGCGGCCGTTATCGAGGACGTCACCGTCTCGGATGATCGGAGCTTCGTCGGGGTACTGCAGAGCAACCTGAACCACGTGGCCTCGCATCTTAACGAGCTGGATTCGAACGTCGTCTACGAAGGGTTTTCCAGGCAGCTCAAAAAACTCGGCTACGAAAATACCGTCAGCGCTAATGAGAAGCTGCTGCGACGCTTCATCGCCAAAGGCGTTTACCCCATCAACAATATCGTCGATGCCTATAACGCGGTCGCAATCCGGCATGGGGTCAGCATCGGCGTGCACACGTATCACCAGAAGGATGACATCTATGTGATGCGCTCGGACAAACCGAGGGTGCTACGCCCGCTGTTCGCCAAGAAGCCCATCACGATTCCTGTCGGCGACATCGTCTATACCTGCGGGGATGTGCCGTTGGCGAGCATCGGCAAGGTGGACGCCGATGCCCATGACTTCCGGCTGACGAAAGACTCATCGAGGCTGCTGGTGGTGATCCTGGGACATGACGACACATCGTTCCAATTCAACCAGGCGGTCATCGAAGAACTCGTGGACACCCTTCGTCAGCAAATGCCGAACCTGAGTCATCATTTTCTTGAAACCGTTCGCGATCATGCGTGAAGCCATGCCGGCCATGGCCTGGGCCTAACGCCAGGCCTTCAGCACAGGGTTGACCACCACTTCCTTCACATGCTCGATCTTCAACAGGCTTTCCTTGAACACCATCAGTTCTTCAAAGCTTCTGTAGCGAACGTCGAGCATCATATCCACGTCGCCAAACAGTGAGTAGGCATGCACCACCTGGCTGAACTGCTGAAGCATCGGATACACGAGGTGACAGTGACTGCCATTGAGCGTCAGCATCAAAAACGCCGCTTGCAAGGTGCCATCGCCCTCCGCGACGTTGATGGTAAAGCCCAGGATGACGCCTTTTTCAATCAGCTTTTGTACGCGCGACTCTACTGCGGTTCGAGACTTGTGAACTTGCCGCGCCAATTGCGCCAGACTGACGCGGGAGTCATCCTTCAAGGCCGCAATGATCAGTTCATCAATCTTGTCCACTCTGCCGCCCCCACACCGTTCTTTCCGATAGCAGACTTTCATCGCCGCTCACGCCGCCCAAGGCCCATCACGTCGCAGACTGTACGCCAGGCGCGGGCTTTACGCCCAATCGACTTATCCAGACCGCCGCCAGAATCACCAGGCCACCCAAGGCCAGGCGGCCCAGCGGCTCGTGCTGGTTCCAGATCAGCAGGTTGAGCAGCAGGCCCACCGGTACGTGCAGGTTGTTCATCACCGCCAGCGTGCCACCGTTGACCAGACACGCGCCTTTATTCCACCAGTACAGGCCCAGCGCCGTACTGACCAGGCCGAGGAACACCAGCACGCCCCATTGCAGCGGCGCCTCCGGCAGGAAGTCAGCCTTGCCGAACAGCAGGAACGCCGGCAACACCACCAGCAACGCGCCAAGGTAGAAGTAGCCGAAGCGTCGATAGTGCGGCAGGTCGCTCGGGTAGCGCGCCACCAGGTGCTTGTACATCACCTGCCCGGCGGCATAGGTGAAGTTGGCCAGTTGCAGCAGCAAAAAGCCCATCAGGAAGTGGGCGGTGATCTGGTCGAAGCGAATCACCGCCGCGCCCGCCACCGCTACCAGCGCGGCCAGCAGCGCCCAGAAGTTGAAACGCCGGTTCAGGGCGTCCTCGATCAGGGTCACGTGCAACGGCGTAAGGATGGTGAACAGCAGCACCTCCGGCACCGTGAGCACGCGAAAGCTCAGGTAAAGGCACACATAGGTCACGCCGAACTGCAGCGCGCCGATCACCAGCATGCCTCGCATGAACGCAGGCTCCACCGAACGCCAGCGCGTCAGCGGGATAAATACCAGCCCGGCCAGCACCACGCGCACCAGCACCGCGAAGTAGCTGTCGACGTGACCGGCGAGGTATTCGCCGATCAAGCTGAAGGAAAATGCCTGAATCAGGGTGACAACCAGTAGATAGCCCATGCGCGCCTCGTTTCGAATGGGCGGGACATTAAAGCTTTTCGTCGCGGGACGAAACTGGAGGCAAAAAAAACCCGACCTCGCTATAGCGGCAGTCGGGCAGGAGCACTCAGGAGCAACAAGTGCAAAGGGAGGTTCGTTACGCGTACTTGAAGGGTTGGCGTGGAGCGATATAAACACCGGGCGATTACGTGGCGATTAAAGGATCACGCCACCTGGGCAATCAGCGCCTTGGCGTGGTTGATGCCCTTCTCCTGGAAGTCACCGCTCAGGTTCACCCCTTCGGCATGAATGAAGGTGACGTCGTGAATCCCGATGAAGGCCATGACCTGACGCAGGTACGGTTCCTGGTGATCGGAGCTGGCGCCGGTATGAATACCGCCGCGAGCCGTGAGCACGATGGCGCGCTTGCCGGTCAGCAGCCCCTGAGGCCCGGTGGGGGTGTATTTGAACGTCACACCGGCACGCAACACGTGGTCCAGCCAGGCTTTCAGCGTGCTGGGGATGGCGAAGTTGTACATCGGCGCCGCCAGCACCAGCACGTCGGCGGCGAGCAGTTCATCGGTCAATTCGTTGGAGCGGTCGAGGGAGATCTGTTCGTCGTCATTGCGCTGCTCCGCCGCCTTCATCCAGCCGCCGAGCAAATTCGCGTCCAGGTGCGGCACGGGGTTAAGGGCCACGTCGCGCACGCTGATCCGGTCCGCCGGGTGAGCGGCGCGCCATTGGCCGATGAACTGCCGGGTGAGCTGGCGGGAGATCGAATCCTGCTGACGTGCACTGCTTTCAATAATCAGAACGTTGGACATGGCTTTGTAGGCTCCATCTGAAACTGCCGTAAGTCGATGGAGAAAAGATTATCCAGGGCTGATTCGATTAAAAAGCGCAAAAAACTGCTATAACCCATCTAGAAATTTGTTGATTAACCGGGTATCCCTGTAGAGCGCTCCACCGGCGCGCTATTTCGGGGCGCACTCCAGAGCGATACGCATCTTGATAATGGAGCGGGTGAACTTGACCGTGGTGTTTGTGCTTTTGCCGGCCGGCACCGAGACATTACGTCGACGGGGCGATTCCGGACCGTTGGTGAAGACTACCGAACACTGTGCGTCAATGGTGCCGTAGTTATTCAGTTGAATCGAACTGATGTCATCGTCCACGTCGGACGCCGTGTAGTCCAGGCTCACGCCTTCGATCTTTTTGGTCACATCGATGGGGTAGGCATACGCACTCATCGGCAACAGCGCCAGCAACACACAACAGAATTTTCTCATTCGGCAGTCTCCAATAAGGACCGCCAGCTTAGGACAAGAGGAACCTATC
>Ga0182008_10001417_pt1 | contig 16085 bp, 7 predicted proteins | sample Sormic07211129_1_FD_120482 | JGI IMG/M metagenome (GOLD analysis project Ga0182008, IMG submission 120482) | Rhizosphere microbial communities from Sorghum bicolor, Mead, Nebraska, USA - 072115-129_1 metaG | ecosystem: Host-associated > Plants > Roots > Rhizosphere | place: USA: Nebraska...
CGTTGGCCAGGTGGCTGAACAGCTTGAGCGCCTCGATGAAGGCCTTGCCCTGCGCGCGGCTGCCCTTGATGTCGAAGCTGAACACCGCGCCCGCGCCGCGCGCGCCGTGGCGCAGCAGCTTCTTGGCCAGTTCGTGGCTGGGGTGCGAGGGGATCAGCGGATGGCCCACGCGCGAGACGAAGGGGTGCTCGGCCAGGAACTCGACCACCTTCTGCGTGTTGTCGATGTGGCGCTCCATGCGCAGCGGCAGGGTCTCGATGCCCTGCAGGATCAGCCAGGCGGTGTGCGGGCTCATCGAGGCGCCGAAGTCGCGCAGGCCCTCGCGGCGCGCGCGCAGCAGGAAGGCGCCAACCGTGCTTTCCTCGCTGAACACCATGTTGTGGAAGCCGTCGTAGGCCTGGCTCAGCTCGGCGAACTTGCCCGAGTTCTCCCAGTCGAAGCTGCCGCCGTCGACCACCACGCCGCCGATCACGGTGCCGTGGCCCGACAGGAACTTGGTCGCCGAGTGGTAGACCAGGTCGGCGCCGTGGTCGAAGGGCTTGATCAGGTAGGGCGAGGTCAGCGTGGAGTCGACCAGCAGCGGCACGCCGGCCGCATGGGCGATGTCGCTCACGGCCGGGATGTCGAGCACGTCCAGTCCCGGGTTGCCCACGGTCTCGCCGAACAGCAGCTTGGTCTCGGGCCGGATCGCGGCGCGCCAGGCGTCGAGGTCGTTGGGCTTGACGAAGGTGGTCTCGATGCCGAAGCGGCGCATCGTGTAGTGCAGCAGGTTCTGCGAGCCGCCGTACAGCGCGGTGCTGGCCACGATGTGCGAGCCGGCGCCCATCAGCGTCGCCACGCTCAGGTGCAGCGCGGCTTGGCCGCTGGCGGTGGCGATGGCGCCGATGCCGCCCTCGAGCGCCGACACGCGCTGCTCGAGCACCGCGTTGGTCGGGTTGCTGATCCGGCTGTAGACGTGGCCGGCGCGCTCGAGGTTGAACAAGGCGGCCGCGTGGTCGCTCGACTCGAAGACGAAGGAGGTCGTGAGGTGGATCGGCACGGCGCGCGCGCCGGTGGTCGGGTCGGGCGAGGCGCCGGCGTGCAGCGCGAGCGTATCGAATCCGGGGTCGGAATAGCCTGGCATGGGTCTCCTGGGAAGTCGGTCTTGGAAGCCTGTAACGCCCGGTCACGCCTGCAGGGCGGAAGGGCGCGCACCGTGTGGTGCGATGGGCGGCTATTGTGAGCCAGATGGGCTATATTCAAAACGCAACCGGCCCCTGTCAGAAGAGGATGATTCCGAGGTAAATACGATGAAAGTCAGCGACATCCTGCGTGTGAAGGGCAACACGCTCTATACCGTGACCCCCGACGAGCCCCTGGCCGACGCCGTGACCACGATGGCCGAGAAGGACATCGGCTCGCTGGTCGTGATGGAACATGGCGACCTGGTGGGCATGCTCACCTTCCGCGAGGTCATCGCCGCCATCGTGCGCAACGGCGGCCAGATCGGCGGCTCGCTGGTGCGCAAGGCCATGGACGATGCCCCCGTCACCTGCACCGCCGAGACCGACCTCGACGAGATCCGCCGCATCATGCTGGACCGCCACGCGCGCTACATGCCGGTCATGGACCAGCGCATGCTGATGGGCGTGATCAGCTTCTACGACGTGGCCAAGGCCGTGGTCGACAGCCAGAACTTCGAGAACAAGATGCTCAAGGCCTACATCCGCGACTGGCCTGCCGAGGACGAAGGCAGCGGAAGCTGAGTTCCACCATGAGCGACAGCGCGGAAGCCATCGCCCGCGACATCGCTGCCGTGGCGCGCATCAGCGCCGTTCCGTCGCTGCTGCGCCTGATCTGCCAGAACACCGGCATGGGCTTTGCCGCGGTCGCCCGCGTGACCGACGGCACCTGGACCGCCTGCGCGGTGCAGGACAACATCCGCTTCGGGCTGCTGCCCGGCGGCCAGCTCGACGTCGAGACCACGCTGTGCAGCGAGTCGCGCGCCGCCCGGCGGCCGGTGGTGATCGACCACGCGAGCCTGGACCCGGTCTACCGTGACCACCACACGCCGCGCATCTACCAGATCGAGAGCTACATCTCGGTGCCCATCATCCGGCCCGACGGCACCTACTTCGGCAACCTGTGCGCCATCGATCCGCGCCCGGCCGTGGTGTCGGACCCGCGCACGGTCACCATGTTCACGGTCTTCGCCGACCTGATCGCGCTGCAGCTGGAAAGCGAGGACCGCCAGGTCGCGACCGAATCGGCCCTGGTCGATGCGCGCGCCACGGCCGAGCTGCGCGAGCAGTTCATCGCGGTGCTGGGGCACGACCTGCGCAACCCGCTGGCCGCCGTCGGCGCCGCCGCGGAGGTGCTGGTGCGCAGCAAGCCCGAAACCGACGTCGTGCGCATCGGCGAGCGCCTGCGCGCGACCACCCGGCGCATGTCCAGGCTGATCGACGACGTGCTCGATTTCGCGCGGGGCCGGCTCGGTTCGGGCATGGGCCTGAACTTCGAGCGGGTGGACGACCTCGGCGCCGCGCTGAAGGATGTGGTGTCCGAACTGCGCGAAGCCAATCCGCACCGGGCCGTGAGCGAGCACATCGCGGTGGACATCGCGGTGCACTGCGACCGCGGCCGCCTGCAGCAACTGCTGTCGAACCTGCTGGGCAACGCGCTGACCTACGGCGCGGTCGACCGGCCGGTGAGCGTGCGCGTCGACATCGAGCAGGACGTGCTGGTGCTGGCCGTGTCGAACCATGGCGAGCCGATCCGGGCCGAGGACCTGTCGCGGGTGTTCGAGCCCTACTGGCGCCCGCGCAGCAGCGTGCCGGGCGGCGGCCTCGGGCTGGGCCTCTACATCTGTTCGCAGATCGTGCTGGCGCATGACGGCGAGCTGCAGGTGGCGTCCTCGGCCGAACACGGCACCTGTTTCACAGCGCGGCTGCCGGTGGCCGGCCCGGCCGCGAGCGCCTGAGCGCGCGGCGGATCCTCACCACTTCATTTCGCCCTTGGCGACCTTGGCACTGAGCTCGAGCGCCGAGGTGTCGGTGAACGCGGGATAGCGCTTCTTCATCGCGGCGATCAGCGCACCCGAATCCTGGGCCTTGGCGGTCTCGGCGTCGAAAGCACGGAGGTAGTCGGCGGTGAAACGTGCCGCCTGCAGCGGCGTCGACGGGCCGGCCACGAAGTGGCCCGGCACCACGGTCCTGGGGTGGAGGCCGTCGATGGTCTTCAAGGTGGCCAGCCAGTCGGTGCGCGATTTCGGCGTCTGCGTGTCGGCCATCCACACATGCCGGTTATTGGCCAGCACGACGCCGCCGACCACCGCCTTGAGCGAGGGAATCCAGACGAAGCTGCGCTCCGGCTGCGGGCCCTTCAGGCCCATGACCTGCAGCGTCTGGCCCTCGAGCGTCAGGCGGTCGCCTTCGAGCACCTCGGGCACCAGCGTGGCTTTCGGCGCATCGGCGCCCAGCTTCGGGCCCCAGAAGGCGAGCTTGCCGGCCGCGGTCTCGCGGATGTGGGCCACGGTCTGCGGCGTGGCCAGCACGCGCGCGTCGGGGAAGGCGGCCTTGACCGTCTCGAGGCCGAAGTAGTAGTCGGGGTCGCCGTGGCTGATGTAGATGGTCGTGAGCTTCTTGCCGCTGGCGCGGATCTTCTTGACCACCTCGCGTGCCTGCGCGGCGCCGAACTGGGCGTCGATCAGCACAGCCTCGGACTGGCCGGTGACCAGCACCGAGGAGACCGGGAACAGGGCCTTGTCGCCCGGGTTGTAGACCTCGAGATGGAGGTCGGCCGCAAGGGCCGGAGCGGCGAGGCTCAGGGCGGCGAGCAGCGCGAACAGGGGGCGGACGAAAGGAAGGCGAAGCATCTGAATTTCCGACGAGTGACAGGAAATCCGAGCGTAGTTGTCCGAGATCCAATGAAAAATGGCGGAATCGCGTTCGGTCTGTTTCTGAAACCGGTCGAATCAAGGGGCTGGACCGCGTGCGATCCCGCCCCCTTGTCGATCAAGCCGCCGTGTCGAGCGCGACCAGCGCCGCCCCCGGGAAGTGCGCGAAAAGTGCGCCCATCGGCAGCGCGCCATCGCGCACGGTCAGCACCTCGCCCGTGAGCACGTTGCGCAGGCGCGCACCCTCGGGCCAGCCCGGCAGCCGCAGCACCGTGTCGCCCCAGACCGCCTCGCCCAGCGGCAGCCACTGCGCCGCCGCGTGTTCGGGCGCGGCCCATTCGACGTCGCTCGACAGCCTGGCGAACAGCCGGCCCGCGACCACCACCAGCGCCCGGCCTTCGTGCCGGCGGGTGAAGGCCAGCACATGGTCGGCGCGCTGGCCTTCGGCCGCGAGCGCGGTGTAGTCGCCGTCGCGGAACAGGGCCGGGTCGGCGCGACGCAGCGCCAGCAGGCGCCACAGCACCCAGAGTTTGGCGCCGCCGTCGTGCGGCGCGGCCGCCAGCGCGTGCGCGCCCTCGGCCTTTTGCGCCGACTGGGTCAGCGCCGTCAGCCGGTCCAGCCAGCCCACGCGCGCCGGGTAGTCGACCGGGCGCCGATTGTCGGGGTCGACCAGGCTCAGGTCGGTGAGCTCGTTGCCCTGGTACAGATCGGGCACGCCCGGCGAGCCGTACTTGACAAGCGTCATCGACAGGCTGTTGAGCGCGCCGAACCAGGCCAGCGTGCGGCCCAGCGCCTGCAGGTCGTCGAGGAAGGGGTTGCCATCGACGCGCGCGAGGATGCGCTCGACGAAGCCGGTCAGCGCATCCTCGTAAGGCTGGTCGGTGAAGACCCAGCTGGTGTGGACCTTGGACTCGCGCGCGGCCTTGAGCATGTAGGTCTGGATGCGCTCGACGTAGCCGGCGCGCGCCTCGGCCGTGAGCCCGCCCGCGGGCAGCGTGCCCAGCAGCGTCTGGTAGAGCAGGTACTCGTCGGCGGCCGATGGCGCGGGTGCGGCTTCGTCCTGCCGGTTCATCGCCCGCCAGCGCCGCAGCGCGAGTCGCCAGGTAGCCGGCAGTTCCGAGAGCACGTCGATGCGCGTGCGCACGTCTTCCGAGCGCTTGTTGTCGTGCGTCGAGGTGGCCAGCATGGTGTGCGGCCAGCGCGCGGCGCGGTCGGCGCTGGCGGCGTGGAAGTCGGCCACCGTCATGCCGAAATGCGCGGGCTCGCCGCCGACCTCGTTGAGAGAGCTCAGCGGGAAGTAGCGGTAGAAGGCGGTGTCCTCCACGCCCTTGGCCGTGACCGGCGCGCTGAACTGCTGGAAGCGGATCGCCAGCCGCAGCGCGCGGGCGCGCAGCGACGCGTGCGCATCGGGCACGGTCTCGCCCAGCAGCGTGAGCCGCAGGAAGTCGAAGACCGAGCCGTCTGCATCGCGGCTGCGGCGGCGCGCCTCGTCGACCGCGCGGTCGATGTAGTGGCGGTCCTGCGCGGAGGGCGCCTCCAGGATGTAGCTGCGGTAGACCGGCAGGCAGGCCGCCACCTCCGACAGCGCGCGGCGCAGCGTGTTGAGCGTGTAGTCGCGGGTGCGGCGGTCGGCGCGCGCGATGCGCAGCAGCTCGCTCGACAGCACGTTGAGTTCCGACGACAGCGCGTTGCGCATGATGGCGCGCTTGCCCTCGTAGGCCAGCTCCTCGAAGGGCTGCAGCACGCCGGTGAAGCTGCGCCAGATGCGCGCGAAGCGTTCGGCGGCGGCGGTGTCGACCAGCACGCCGTTGACCACGGTCGCGAAGCGGTAGCCGGTGGTGCCGTGAATCGCCCACTGCACCGGCACCTCTTCCTGCGAGGCCGCGATCTTCTCGGCCACCACGTAGAGCGGCCGCGCGGGCCGGCCCTGGGCGTCGGGCCCGGGCAGCACCAGGCCGGCGCGGCGCGCGTAGCCCTGCTGCAAGCGGTCGAAATACTGGGCCGGGTCGTAGAGGCCGTCGGGGTGGTCGATGCGCAGGCCGTCGACCGCGCCCGCGGCCGCCAGGTCCAGCGCCATGCCCTGCGTGGCCTCGAACACCGGCTCGCGCTCGATGCGCAGCGCGGCCAGTTCGTTGATGTCGAAGAAGCGCCGGTAGTTGATCTCGTCGGCCGCCACGCGCCAGTAGGCGACGCGGTAGGCCTGGGCATCGAGCAGGTCGTGCAGCGCATCGCGTTCGGCCGGCGCGTTGAGGTCGGCCACCGCGGCGGCGATGGCCTGCGCCACATCGAGCTGGCGCGTCACCAGCCGGGCCAGCCGGCTCTTGAGCAGTTCCTTGTCGCGCGCGCGTTCGGCCACGGCTTCGGGCTCGGGCGCCTCGCGGGCCGGCAGGTGGCCGAAGGAGGTCGCGATGCTCGCCAGGCTGTCGGCCAGGTCGGGGTCGCCCAGCCGGGCCTGGGCACGCTCGAGCACGCGCGGGTAGGTCTCGGGCGCGAGCGGCAGCCGGTGTTCGTGGTAGCGCAGCGCCAGGCTGCCGCTGTCGGCATCGAAGGCCAGCGCCAGTTCGCCGCGCGCCAGCACGTCGCCGTAGTGGTCGCCCAGCACCGGCACCAGCACCTTGCCGTGCAGCTCGGCATTGAGCGGCTGCCAGTCGATGTCGAAGTGCTGCGCATAGAGCGAGGCGGGGCCGTTCTCGAGCACGTCCATCCACCAGGCGTTGTCGGCGCCCAGCACGCCCATGTGGTTGGGCACCAGGTCGAGCAGCTGGCCCATGCCCTGCGCGCGCAGCGCGGCGGTGAAGCGCTCGAAGCCTTCCGGGCCGCCGAGCTCGGGGTTGATCTGGTCGTGCGCCACCACGTCGTAGCCGTGCATGCTGCCCGGCCGCGCGCGCTGGATGGGCGAGCAGTAGACATGGCTCACGCCCAGCCGCGCCAGGTAGGGCAGCACCGCGATCGCGTGGTCGAAGGTGAAGTCCTTGTGGAACTGCAGCCGGTAGGTGGCGCGCGGCACCAGCGTCTCGACCCCGCGGCGCGCGGTGGGCGCGCGGGCCGGGTGCGGGCGCACCGTCTCGAGCGTCCTGAACAGCCGCAGTGCGTTCTCGTCGGCGGCGAGCTGCTGCAGGTCGAGCGTGAGCTTGCGCTGCCAGTTGGGGTGGGCGTCGGTGGTGCCGGGCATGTTGGCCTGATCGAGCTGGCCGATCACGTCCTCCAGCTGGACCATCATCACCTGCGAAGGCGTGCCGGCCAGGAAGGCGTGCAGCGCCGCCACGGTCTCGGGCGCCAGCGCCTGCGCGCCCGTGGCTTCGGCCACCGCATCGGGCGTCAGCAGGCCCGCGCGCTGCACCGCGAGCAGCAGGCGCACGCGCTCCTGGGCGCGGTCGAACAACTGCTGCTCGAACAGCGCCTGGTTCGGGAACAGGCCCAGCGCGAGCCGCAGCCGCAGGTCGTGGCCGGCCCACCAGCCGGTGAGGGTGGCCAGGTCATGGGTGCTGATCGCCACCAGCGCATGGCGCGGGTAGGCGGACGGGGCCTTGAATTCGCCGTCGGCACCGCGTTCGAAATACATCAGCCGGTACGACAGCACCTCGAAGCGGGCCAGCGCGCCGCGCATCTCCTCGGCCACCGTGCCCAGGTCCTCGCCGATCACCATGCATTGCGCGCGCTGGCTCTCGATCGCCACCACGGCCAGCATCTCGTGCAGCGCGTAGTGCACATAGGCGCCGTCGTGCGGCGTCCTGCCCGGCGGAATCCAGAACAGGCGCAGCAGGCCCATCACATGGTCGATGCGCAGCGCGCCGGCGCCCTGCATGTTGGCGCGCAGCGTCTCGATGAAGAAGCGGTAGCCGCCGGCGCGCAGCTTGTCCGGCCGCAGCGGCGGCAGGCCCCAGCCCTGGCCGTTGGGGTTGAACTCGTCGGGCGGCGCACCCACGCTCGCGCCATGGGCGAAGGTGTCAGCCTGGCACCAGGCGTCGGAGCCCGCGCGGTCGACCGACACCGCGAGGTCCAGGTAGAGGCCGACCGCCATGCCCAGCGCCGCGCACTGGTCGCTCGCGCGCTGGAGCTGGCGGGCCGCCTGCCATTGCAGGTATTCGAAGAAGCCGATGCGGCCCGGCTGCGTTTCGGCGAAGCGCGCGACCTCGGGCGAGGCCGGGTCGCGGTAGGCCTCGGGCCACACGGGCCAGCCCCAGACCGACGCATCGGTCTCGTGGAAATGCGCCTGCAGCGCCTCGAACAGCGCATGGCGGCGCAGGGCCTCGCCGCGTTCGGCGCGGAAGGCCTCGAAGGCCGCCGCGGTGGCGCTGCGGCCGCTGCGCTGCTGGGCGCGGAAATGCGCGTGCAGCAATTCGAGCACTTCGAACTTGGCGGCCGCGACACCGGGGTAGTCGACCAGCGGCGCTTCGCGCAGCGCGGCCAGCCGGGCCTGGAAATCGGGCGACTGCACCAGCCGCTGCGCGGGTTCGCAGTCGCGGAATTCCTCCACCGCCTCGACGTCGATGTAGAGCACGTCCAGCATCAGCCGCGACGAGGGGCTGTAGGGGCTGGCGTGCGCCGGGTTGTGCGGGAACAGCGCGTGCAGCGGGTTCAGGCCGATGATGCCGGCGCCGCGCGGCGCGACCTGCTGCGCGAGCTGCGCCAGGTCGCTGAAGTCGCCGATGCCCCAGTTGCGCGGCGAGCGCAGCGCATAGAGCTGCACGGCCGGGCCCCAGACGCGGCCGTCGCCTTCCAGCGCGGGCGGGCGGTAGCAGTGGGGCGGCGCGGCCAGCAGCAGCGTCTCGCCGGCCAGGCCGGCGATGGCCAGGCGGTGATAGCCCACGGGCAGCGCGGCGTGAATCGTCAGTTGCCGCTCGCAGATCGCCACGCCGTCGATCTCCGTGCGCCGGCCTTCGGGCAGCGCATGCAGGTCGATGCGCCCGTGGTGCGGCGTGCCGTCTTCGGCCCGCACCGCCCAGGTGGCTTCGGGCCACGCCGCGGGCACGCGCACCGTGACCGACCAGCCGCTGCGGCCGGCATCGATGGCCACCGCCGGCGGCATCGCCTCGCGCCAGGCCTGCGCCTCGACCTGCTGCAGGCTCTCGTGCGGCAGCGCCGCCGCATCGATGCCGAAGCTGCCGAGCAGCGCAACCAGGTTGGCCGGCGCCACCACATGGCGGTGGCCGAAGATGTCGTGGTAGTCGGTCGCGATGCCGAAATGGGCGCACAGGCGCTGCAGCGCGTCGTGCTCGCCCTGCGGGGCCTGCGTGGCGTGGGGGTGGGCGTCAGACAAGCGGTTTCTCCTCGAGGGTCACGCACACGGCGCCGGGCTGAAGCGGGCCCGAGCCGGCGTCGATGCCGCAGGCATAGAGCAAGTCTCCGGCCAGCGGGGCGGCTTCGGTGGGCTGCGGGCCGAAATGGGCCAGCAGCTGGAGCCGGGCGGTGGTGCCGGGCGCGGCGCCACCGACCGTCCATTCGACGCGCAGCGCCGCGCCGTCGCGCCAGAAGCGCCCGCCCTGGTGCTGGCCGGCCAGCCGCGGCACCAGGCGGTCGCGGCGCAGCGTCAGCAGTTCTTGCACGTGGGCGAGCATCGCGGCGTGGGGGCCGGTCTCGCGCTCCTCCCATTTCAGCTTCGAGGCGAGGAAGCTGGCTTCCGCGTTCGGATCGGGAATGCGCGCCCGCGCGGCCTCGTCCTTGAAGGCCGCGAAGCCGCCGAACTCGGCGCGCCGGCCTTCGGACACCGCGGCCGCGAGCTCGGGGCCGAAGTCGCAGAAGTAGAGGAAGGGCGTCGACGCCGCGTATTCCTCGCCCATGAAGAGCATGGGCGTGTGCGGCGACAGCAGCAGGCAGGCGTAGGCCGCGCGCAGCAGCACCGGGTCGGCCAGCATCGCGATGCGGTCGCCGAAGGCGCGGTTGCCGACCTGGTCGTGCGTCTGCAGGAAGGACACGAAGGCCGCCAGCGGCAGCTGGTCGCTCGGTTCGCCGCGGCGCTCGCCGTGGCGGAAGGGCGAGGGCTGCCCCTGGTAGACGAAGCCCTGCGCCAGTGCGAGGCCGAAGCTCCCTACCGCGTCGTCCGCATAGTCGGCGTAGTAGCCGTCGCGCTCGCCGGTGGTCAGCACATGGACCGCATGGTGCAGGTCGTCGTTCCACTGCGCGGTGGCGCACAGCGGCGCATGGTCGGCGCCGCGCTCGAGGTAGTGGGCGCCGTTGGCGTCGTTCTCCAGCACCACGTGGACCTGGCGCTCGCGGCCCGGTCCGTCGCGCAGCGCGGCGCAGATCTCGCTCACGATGTCCGGCGTGGAGTCGTCGCGGATCGCGTGCACAGCGTCTATGCGCAGGCCGTCGAAGCGGAACTCCTCGACCCAGTAGAGCGCGTTGTGCACGAAGAAGTCGCGCACGGTGCGCGCCTGCTCGCCGTCGTAGTTGATGGCCGCGCCCCAGGGCGTCTGGTGCGCGGGGTTGAAGAAGGCCGGGCTGCCCGCGTGCAGGTAGTTGCCTTCGGGGCCGAAGTGGTTGTAGACCACGTCGATCAGCACCATCAGTTCCAGCGCATGGGCCGCGTCGACCAAGGCCTTGAGCTCGTCGGGCGTGCCGTAGGCCGCATCGGGCGCGAACAGCAGCACGCCGTCGTAGCCCCAGCCGCGCGCACCCGGGAAGTCGGCCACCGGCATGAGTTCGATCACCGTGAAGCCCAGGGCCGCGAGTTCGGGCAGGCGCGCGCGCGCCGCGGCGAAGGTGCCTTCGGGCGTGAAGGTGCCGATGTGCAGTTCGTAGATCGCGGCCTCGGTCCAGGGCCGGCCGCGCCAGGCGTCGTCGCGCCATGCATAGGTGGACGGGTCCACCACCTCGCTGGCCTCGTGCACGTCGTCGGGGTTGCGGCGCGAGGCCGGATCGGGCACGGCCGTGCCGTCGGGCAGGCGGAAGCGGTAGCGGTCGCCGGGCGCGGCCGCGGCCACGTCGAGCGCGTGCCAACCGCCGTCCTCGCGTGCCATGGGCAGCACCTCGTCGCCGCGTTCGAGCGCGACGCGCTCATGGCCGGGGGCCCAGTAGCGGAAGAGCACGCCCCCGCCGGCAATGGGAGTGGCGCCGAAAGGCATGGCGTGGAGGTGGTTCATGGGGTTTTCTGGAGGGGTCGGCTCAGCAGCACCAGCGACCGGCAGTGCAGGGTCAGGCTCGGGGTGTCGAGCGGAGGATGCGCTTCGGTGAGCGCGTCATGGGTGGTGTCGAGCACGACCTGCCAGCGGCCGCCGTCGTCGACCGGCAGCACGAAATCGAGGTGCTCGTGGTGGGCATTGAACAGCAGGAAGAAGTCGTCGTCTTCCAGCGCCTCGCCGCGCGTGCCCACGTCGGCGATGCCGCGGCCCGACATGAACATGCCGATGCAGCGCGCGTTGCCGTCGTTCCAGTCGTCCGGGTTCATCTCCTGGCCGTCGGGCCGGTACCAGACCAGGTCCTTGGCCTCGGCGCCGTCGAGCGGTGCGCCGCGGAAGAAGCTGCGCCGGCCGAAGGACGGGTGGCGGCGGCGGAAATGCACCAGGTGGCGGGTGAAGTCGCGCAGCGCCTCGCGTTCGGCGTCGAGCTTCCAGTCGATCCAGCCCAGCGCGTTGTCCTGGCAGTAGACGTTGTTGTTGCCGTCCTGCGTGTGGCCGGACTCGTCGCCGGCCAGCAGCATCGGCACGCCCTGCGACAGCAGCAGCGTGGCCAGCATGTTGCGCTTCTGGCGCGCGCGCAGGGTGCGCACTTCCGGGTCGTCGGTGGGGCCCTCGACGCCGCAGTTCCACGACACGTTGTTGCTGTTGCCGTCGCGGTTGCCTTCGCCGTTGGCCTCGTTGTGCTTGTCGTTGTACGACACCAGGTCGTGCAGCGTGAAGCCGTCGTGCGCGGTGATGAAGTTGATGCTCGCGTGCGGCTGCTTGCCCGACCAGCCGTACAGGTCCTGCGAGCCGGTCAGGCGCTTGGCCACCTCGCCCAGCAGGCCGCCGTCGCCCTTCCAGTAGCCGCGCATGCTGTCGCGGTACTGGTCGTTCCATTCGGCCCAGCCGAGCGGGAAGTTGCCGACCTGGTAGCCGCCGTGGCCCAGGTCCCAGGGCTCGGCGATCAGCTTGACGCGGTTGAGCACCGGGTCCTGGCGGATCGCGTCGAAGAAGCCGCCCAGGTTCTCGACCTTGCCCGCCTCGCGCGCCAGCGCCGAGGCCAGGTCGAAGCGGAAGCCGTCGACGTGCATCTCCTCGACCCAGTAGCGCAGCGAGTCCATCACCAGCTGCAGCGCGCGCGGGTGCTCGAGGTTGACGGTGTTGCCGCAGCCGGTGAAGTCGTCGTAGTAGCGTCGGTTCTCCGCGTTGACGATGTAGTAGGACGCGTTGTCCACGCCGCGCAGCGACAGCGTGGGGCCCAGCTGGTTGCCTTCGCAGCTGTGGTTGTAGACCACGTCGAGGATCACCTCGATGCCCGCCGAGTGCAGCGTCTTCACCATGGTCTTGAATTCCTTGACCTTGCGCGAGGCGCTGTAACGCATCTCGGGGGCGAAGAAACCCAGCGTGTTGTAGCCCCAGTAGTTCTGCAGGCCGTTCTCGACCAGGTGGCGGTCGTTGAGGTAGCTGTGCACCGGCAGCAGCTCGACCGTGGTCACGCCCAGGCGCTGCAGGTAGTCGATCACCGGGGCGGTGGCCAGCGCCGCGTAGGTGCCGCGCAGCTCGGGCGGCACCGCGGGATGCTGCATGGTGAAGCCGCGCACATGCATCTCGTAGATCACCATGTCCTGGCGCGCGATCTTCGGCCGGCGGTCCTCGCCCCAGGTGAAGGCGGTCTCGAGCACCCGGCCCTTGGGCATCAGCGCCGCGCTGTCGCGGCGGTCGAAGGACAGGTCCTCGCGCTTGCTGCCGATGGTGTAGCCGTAGAGCGCGTCGCCCCAGCGCAGCTTGCCGACCAGGTCCTTCGCATACGGGTCGATCAGCAGCTTGTTCGGGTTGAAGCGGTGGCCTTCCTCGGGCTTGTAGGGGCCGTGCACCCGGTAGCCGTAGGCCATGCCGGGACGCGCCTCGGGCAGGTAGCAGTGCCAGACGTCGTCGGTGCGCTCGCGCATCACGATGCGCTGCAGTTCGTGGCGGCCGGTGTCGTCGAACAGGCAGAGCTCGACCTTCTGCGCATGCTGGGAGAAGAGGGCGAAGTTCACGCCCTCGCCGTCCCAGGTGGCGCCGCGCGGGTAGGCGGTGCCGGGCCACACGACGTGGATCGGATTGACGGATTTCATGGAAGCGGTGCCTGGCGGAAAGAAAAGACGATGGAAACGCGGGCGCCGCGCGCGCGGCTCAAGGCAGCTTGTCGCGCTTGTCGCCCAGCCGGTCGGCGCGGTCCTTGAGCGACTGGCCGCGGCGCGGCCACCACTCCTCGATGCGCTCGGCGGCCCAGTCCTTGCCGCCCAGGCCGAAGGCCAGCGCGATGGCGAACACCACGCCGCCCAGCAGGATCAGGAAGCTCTCGCGGATGATGTCGCCGCCGACCTTGATCTGGTCGAGCGCGATCAGCACCACGAAGGCCAGCACCGCGTACTGCGCGAGCTTGCCCAGGAGCAGCGCGTCCTGCATCTTCACGTTGCGGCAGTAGGTGGTCACGGTGTCGCCGATGAAGCGCGCGAAGTAGGAGCCGAAGGCCAGCACCAGCAGCGCCACGAACACGTTGGGCACGAACCAGACCACGCGGCCCAGCAGGTCGGTGATGTAGGTCAGGCCCAGGCCGTTGAAGGCGATCAGCAGCGCGGCCAGGATCACCAGCCAGTACACCAGCACGCCGAAGACGGTGGTGGTGTCGCCGGCCATGCCGCCCTGGCGCAGGAAGCCGTCGAGGCCCGAGCGTTCGGTCAGCACGTTGAAGTTGATCGCGCGCAGCGCCTTGACGACCGCGAAGCGCGCCACCTTGGCCAGCAGCCAGCCCGCGATGATCACCACCACCGCGATCAGCAGCCGGGGCAGGAAGGCGCCGATCTGGAACAGGATGGCCCGCACGGGCTCCAGGTGAATGCCGAAATTTTCCATGGTGTGTCTCTCCGGTGCCGGGGCGTGGATGTTCTTCAGTTCAATGCTTGCGTTCGACCAGCGCCAGGATGCCCTGCAACGGCACCTGCACCCAGTCGAGGCGGTTGTCGAGTTCGTAGCGCAGCTCGTACATCGCCTTCTCGAACTCGAAGAGCGCGAGCAGGCGGGTGGCCGATTCGGCCGTCTGCGTGGCGCCGCCCTGCGCCATGCGGGCGGTGTAGGCCGCCAGGAAGGCCCCGCGCGTCTCCGCCTCCCAGTCGCGCGCCGCGGGCTCCAGCCGCGCCAGCTCGTCGGCGCTCTGCGCCACCCGGCGCAGCGCCGACCAGCGCGCATAGTTGAAGGAACGCACCATGCCGGCCACGTCGCGCAGCGCCGAACTGCGCTGGCGGCGCTCCTCGAAGCTGCGGGCGGGCTCGCCCTCGAAGTCGATGATCAGGAAGTCGTTGCGCGAGACCAGCACCTGGCCCAGGTGGTAGTCGCCGTGGTAGCGGGTCTTGAGGCCGGTCTGCCCGTCGAGCGGGAAGTCGGCCACGCGAGCCCGCACTTCCGAGGCGCGCGCCAGCAGGCGCTTGGCCTCGTCCTGCAGTTCGGGCGGCAGGTCGGCCAGGCGCTCGGCCAGACGGTCGAGCGTGCGGCCCGCGCCTTCGGCGGCGCGTTCGCGCCAGCCGATCACGTCTTCGGTGGTCATCGGCTCGGGGTCGAAGGCCGGGTTGCCGGTGCGCTTCGACAGCGCCAGGTGCAGCTCGGCCGTGCGCTCGCCCAGCGTGTGCATCAGCGACAGGAAGCCGCCGTGCACGTCGGCCGGCTGCGGCGCGTCCATGGTGCGCAGGGCTTCGAGGTAGCGCTCGAGGTAGCTCAGCGTGTAGTCCCAGCCGTCGCCCTGGTTGGGCACGAAGGCCTGGACCATCGCCAGCGTCATGGTGCTGCCGTCGTCGGCCATGTATTCCAGCGCGCCGGCCACCGGCACGCAGTTCGGGTACTTCGCGACCTCGGTCAGGAAGCGGCCCATCTCGAGTTCGGGGTTGATGCCCGCGCGCAGCCGGCGGTAGCCCTTGAGGAACAGGCTCTCGCCCAGCGTCACCACGGTGTTGCTGCTCTGCGCGGTCGGCGCGGTGACGGGCAGCGACGCCACGTCGTCGCCGGCCAGGCTCGCGAAAGCCGCGGTGTGGCTGAAGCGCAGCTTGCCGCCGGCGGTCGCCAGCTCGGTGCCACGGCCCATGGCCTCGACCAGCGAACGGCAGAAGCTCTCGTCGAAGAAGGCATCGGCCATCACGCCCACGTTGGCCTGCTGGCGCACCTTGGCGACCGGGCAGGCCATCAGGGCCTTGAGCCGCTCCTCCTCGCTGTCCTCCCAGGCCAGCGCCAGCGGCATGAAGTAGGTGGCGGCCTCGGCCGGGCCGTCGAGGTCGAGCAGCGGCAGCATCCAGCTGCGGCCGTCGACCTCCCGCACCGCCTGGTCGCGCATCCGCGCGCGCAGGATGGCCGTGCCCTTGGACGCATACCAGCGCTGCGTCTCGACATGGCGCGGCAGCGTCTCGGTCTCCAGCTGCAGCCGCATGCGCTCGGCCATGCCGATGCGCCAGGGCATCACGCGGTCGCGGAAGAAGCTGGTCCAGCCGTCGAACAGCACCAGCACCGCGCGGTCCTGCAGCGGCGTGCCTTCCTGGTGCCAGCTGGGCATCGGCGCCTCGGCCGAGAGCCGGAACCAGTAGAAGCCGTGCGAGGGCAGCGTGAGCAGGTAGGGCAGTTCGCCGATCGGCGGGAAGGGCGTCTTGCCTAGCATCTCGACCGGCACCCGGCCCTTGAAGGCCGACAGGTCGAGCTCGACCGGCTGCGCGGTGCGCGACAGGTTGAACACCGTGAGGATGGTGTCGTCCTCGTGCTCGCTGAGGTAGGCCAGGATCTTGCGGTTGCCCGGCTTGAGGAAGCGGCGCTGGCCGCGGCCGAAGGCGCGGCTGGTCTTGCGCACCGCCAGCATGCGCTTGGTCCAGTTGAGCAGCGAGCTGGCTTCGCGCGATTGGGTCTCGACGTTGAGCGCCTCGTAGCCGTACATCGCATCCATGATGGGCTGCAGGTACAGGCTCTGCGGGTCGGCGCGCGAGAAGCCGGCGTTGCGGTCGGGGCTCCACTGCATGGGCGTGCGCACGCCGTTGCGGTCGCCCACGAACACGTTGTCGCCCATGCCGATCTCGTCGCCGTAGTAGATGATGGGC
>Ga0182008_10001419_pt1 | contig 16070 bp, 14 predicted proteins | sample Sormic07211129_1_FD_120482 | JGI IMG/M metagenome (GOLD analysis project Ga0182008, IMG submission 120482) | Rhizosphere microbial communities from Sorghum bicolor, Mead, Nebraska, USA - 072115-129_1 metaG | ecosystem: Host-associated > Plants > Roots > Rhizosphere | place: USA: Nebraska...
CTCGGGCCGCAGCGGGTCGATCGGCGCGATGCTGCCGTCCAGGGCGGCGACGAAGACCCGCCCGGCGCCGGCCGAGAGCGCGGCCGTGGCCGCCAGCAGGGCGGCGCCGGCCATGCCGGGCGCACCGCCGACGATCGCGACATCGCCGTAGCTGCCCTTGTGAGAGGACTGCCGCCGGACGGTGGCCTGCGTCGCCCCGGGCAGCCGCGCCACCGGCGCTTCGGCACCCGGGGGCAGCCCCAGGTCGTCGAACCAGACCTCGCCAGCGGCATCGCGCCCTTGCGCGGTGAAGAGGCCGGGCTTCAAGGTCAACAGGCTCAGGCAGAGTCGACGAGGTGACATCGACGCTGGCGCCGGGGGCGGAAATTCGAACGACAGGACGCCGGAGTCGGTGTCCAGGCCCGAGGGCGTGTCCACGCACAGCACCGGCACGGGGCCGGCGTGCATGCGCTGCAGCCATTCGAGCATCCGGCCTTCGGGCGCCCGGGCGGCGCCGATGCCCAGCAGGGCGTCGATCGCCAGCTCGCAGTGCGGCGGCGGCGTTTCGGCGAAGACGACACCGGCGTTGCGCGCGCGCTGCAGCGACGCGCGGGCATCGGCCGGCCGCCGCGCGTCGTCGCCGATGCAGCTGACGACCGGTGCGAAACCGCGCGCGCGCAGTTGCGCCGCGGCCTCGAAGCCGTCGCCGCCGTTGTTGCCGGGGCCGCAGGCGATCCAGATCGTGCGTGCCTGCGGCGCGATGGCCATGGCGAGGCGCGCCACCGCCAGGCCGGCGCGCTGCATCAGCGTGTGGGGCGGCAGGGCGGCCGCCGCCGCCTGCTCGATCCGCCGCGTGGCCGCGATGTCGAACAGGTAGCCGGCGCTGGCGGAGGTGATGCGGTGCATGGGGCGCCTCAGTGTTGCAGCAGGCGCTCGATGCCGAGCCCTTCGAGGTCGATGCCGGGATCCTGGCCGGCGATGAGGTCGGCCAGCACCCGCGCACTGCCGCAGGACAGCGCCCAGCCGCTCGAGCCATGGCCGAGGTTGAGCCAGACGCCGGGCACGCCGCTGGCGCCGAGGATCGGCGGGCCGTCCGGCAGCATCGGGCGTGCGCCTTTCCACTGCTGGACGCCGGAGCGCAGCGTCACCGCGCCCGGGAACCAGTCCTGCAGCACCTTGTAGAGCGTCTGGAGCGAGGCCGGATTCAGCTTGGCCCCGGAACCGCCGAGCTCGGCGCTCCCGGCCACCCGCACGCGCAGTCCGAGCCGCGAGATCGCCACCTTGTAGCGCTCGTCCATCACGGCGCTGCGCGGCGCGTTGAGCGGCTCGCGGATCTGGGCACTGACCGAATGGCCGTACACCGGCGCCAGCGGGATGCGCAAGCCCAGCGGCTTCAGCAGCGCGGCCGAGTCGACCCCGGCGCAGACCACCACGGCGTCGAAGCGATGCGCCTCGGAACCCGCCGCCAGCGACAGCGAGGTCGGGGCCGAGCGGTTCATCGGTGCCAGGTCGCAATTGAAATGGAACTGGGCGCCGAGCGCCTCGGCCTCCCACTTGAGCAGCAGGGCGAACTGCCGGCAGTTGGCGACTTCGTCGTCCGGCAGGTGGATCGCGCCGGCCAGCGCCGTGTCCGTGCTGAGCGCCGGCTCGATCTTGCGGGCCTCGTCGGCATCGAGCTCGCGGAAGCTGGCGCCCGCGGCCCGCAGCACGTCGAGCCCGGCCTGCACCAGTTTCTTCTCGCGCTTGGAACGCAGCAGCACCATGTAGCCGTCGCTGCGCTCGTACTCGAGTTCGCAGGCCTCGGTGATCGCGTGCAGGCGGTTGCGGCTGTAGAAGGCCAGGCGCTGCATCCGCGAGCGGTTGGCCAGGTAGGTCTCGAGCTTGCAGGCGCGCTGCCAGCGCGCCATGAAGCCGAGGTCCCGGGATGACAGGGGCCAGCGCAGCTTGATCGCGCCATGCGTGGACAGCAGCGAGCGCAGCACCTTGCCGCGCATGCCCGGGCCGGCCCAGGGGGTGACATAGCCGGGCGCCACCACGCCCGCGTTGGCGAAGCTCGATTCCTCGGCGGCGGCGCCGCGGCGCTCGAAGACGGCCACCTCGTGGCCGTCCGAGGCCAGCTCCCATGCTGTGGTGACGCCGATGATCCCGGCTCCCACGATCGCGATTTTCATTCGTTTCTTTGGCGGTGAAATTGTGGGTCGGCGCTTCCTCCAGAAGCCACGCCGACCCTGCCGACTTTATAGCGCCCGCTCGACCTGCCGGGCGACGGCGAGCACGGCGTCGTCGTGCAGGGCCGCATGCCACAGCATCAGGCCCACCGGCAACTCGTCCGCGGCTTGGCAAGGCAGCGAAATGGCGCAGCCGTCGAGCATGTTGACCACCGAGGGGTTGCGCAGCAGCAAGGCGTTCAGGCGGAAGAACGCGTCGTCGCGCGCCTCGCCGGGCGCGACCTCGGCGATCGGCGGCGCCGTGACCGGCACGGTGGGCGACAGCACGGCGTCAAAAGGCGAGAGCGCGCGCTCCATGCGGCCGATCCATTCGTGCCGGGCCCGGACCAGGTCGAGGTACTCGTAGGCCTTCATCGTCGCGCCCTGCAGGATCCGCCGCGCCACGCGCGGGTCGTAGCCGGCGCCGCTGCGCTCCAGCAGCAGGCGGTGCCAGGCGTAGGCCTCGGCGGGCGAGAAGCCGCCGGTGGCATTGATCGCCGGCAGGTCGGCCAGCGCCGGAAGGTCGATCTCCTCGATTCGGGCGCCGGCCGTGGCGAGGCGGCCCAGGCTTCGTTCGAAGGCCTTGGCGACCACGGGGTCGAGGCCGTCCTGGAACAGGGAACGTGACACGGCCAGGCGGTAGGCGGCCAGCGGCGCGGCGCCCGGCGTCACGCGGCGTGCTGCGAGGATTTCGTGCGCCGTGACCGCATCCCGCACCGAGCGCGTCATGGCGCAGACGGTGTCGAGCGTGGTCGACAGGGGCAGGGCGCCCTGCGTCGGCACCAGCCGGGCGGTGCTCTTGAAGCCGACGATGCCGTTGAGCGCCGCCGGGATCCGGATCGAGCCCCCGGTATCGGAACCGAGTCCGACGAAGGCCGCGCCGCTGGCCACCGAGATTGCGGCGCCGGACGAGGAGCCACCCGGGATCCGCGCCGTGGCGGGATCGCAGACGTTGGCTGGCGTGCCGTGGTGCGGGTTGATGCCGACGCCCGAGAAGGCGAACTCGGTCATGTTGGTGCGGCCCAGCAGGGCGCCGCCGGCGGCCCGCAGGCGCGCCACGGCGACCGCGTCGGCGCGGGCGGCCGGCGAATGGGCCAGCACCACCGACCCGGCCGGCGTGGGCTGCCCGGCAACGTCGAACAGGTCCTTGACCGAGAAAGCCAGCCCGGCGAGCGGTTGGCTCGGACGGGCCGCCACGGCTTCCCGGGCGGCTTCCTCCGACAGGAGGCGCGTGAAGGCATGAGCGCAGGCCGGAGCGGCGGCGGCGGCCAGGCTGTGCGCCATTTCGGTGCGTGCGTCCGAAGAGTTCGTCAGCAGGGCGAGGCGGGTGGCGTGCAGGTCTGGGCGCATGGAGAGAGGGCGGGCAGGGGTTGGAAGAGGGGGTGCGAGGGGCGCGGCGTGCTATACTCCTTGGGTTTCGCCCACTGGCCGCTAAGGTTTGCCAAGGCTTGCCCAAGCGAGACGTATCCGCAAACCAGCCCAATCAAGGTGTTGTGAGGCTTTCCCGAGTGGAAGGACGCGCAAAACGGGCTGGATTTTAGACCCAACCTTTGGAGTTATTCCTATGTCGACCACCATGCGCGAAATGCTGGAAGCCGGTGTCCATTTCGGTCACCAGACCCGCTTCTGGAACCCCAAGATGGCCCCGTACATCTTCGGCCATCGCAACAAGATCCACATCATCAACCTGGAAAAGTCGCTTCCGATGTTCCAGGATGCGATGAAGTACGCCAAGCAGCTCACCGCCAACCGCGGCACCATCCTGATGGTCGGCACCAAGCGCCAGGCCCGCGAAATCGTGGCTGCCGAAGCCCGTCGCGCCGGCGTGCCCTTCGTCGACACCCGCTGGCTCGGCGGCATGCTGACCAACTTCAAGACCGTCAAGACCTCGATCAAGCGCCTGAAGGACATGAAGGCCCAGCAGGAAGCCGGCCTCGACAGCCTGAGCAAGAAAGAGCAGCTGACCTTCTCGCGCGAGATCGCCAAGCTCGAAAAGGACATCGGCGGCATCCAGGACATGACCGCGCTGCCCGACGCCATCTTCGTGATCGACGTGGGCTTCCACAAGATCGCCGTCGCCGAAGCCAAGAAGCTCGGCATCCCGCTGATCGGCGTGGTCGACTCGAACCACTCGCCTGAAGGCATCGACTACGTGATCCCGGGCAACGACGACTCGTCGAAGGCCGTCACGCTGTACGCCCGCGGCATCGCCGACGCCATCATCGAAGGCCGCAACAGCGGCGTGAACGACGTGGTCAAGGCCGTGGCTGAAGGCAGCGGCGACGAATTCGTCGAAGTCGAAGAGGGCGCTTCGGCCTGATTCGAGCTCGCTCGAGCCTGAAGAAGGGGCTTGTCGCCCCTTTTTTTTAATCTGATTTTCGCGGCCGCCCCAGGGCGCCCGCCACTGACAAACCGAACGGAGAACACTCATGGCAACGATCACCGCAAGCATGGTTGGCGAACTGCGCGCAAAAACCGACGCCCCGATGATGGAGTGCAAGAAGGCCCTGACCGAGGCCGACGGCAACATGGACAAGGCCGAAGAGCTGCTGCGCATCAAGCTCGGCAACAAGGCTGGCAAGGCCTCCGGCCGCATCACGGCCGAAGGCGTGGTCACGGCCTTCGTCGACGGCGATGCCGGCGCGATGATCGAGATCAACTGCGAGACCGACTTCGTCACCAAGAACGACAGCTTCCTCGCGATGGCCAACGCCGCCGCCATGCTGGTCGCCAAGAACAACCCGGCCGACCTGGCCGCGCTGGGCGCCCTGGCCTACGAGCAGGACGGCTTCGGCCCCACGCTCGAAGACGTGCGCAAGGGCCTGATCGGCAAGATCGGCGAGAACATGAGCTTCCGCCGCTTCAAGCGCTTCGCCGGCAACGGCAAGCTCGCGTCTTACCTGCACGGCACGCGCATCGGCGTGATGGTCGAGTTCGAAGGCGACGACACCTCGGCCAAGGACGTCGCGATGCACATCGCCGCCATGAAGCCGGTCGCGATCTCGGCCTCGGACGTGCCCGCCGACCTGATCGAAAAGGAACGCGCGGTTGCCGCCGGCAAGGCCGAGGAAGACCGCAAGGTCGCCGAAGCCGCCGGCAAGCAGCCGCAGCCGGCCGACATCGTCGCCAAGCGCATCGAAGGCGGCGTGCAGAAGTACCTCAAGGAGGTCTCGCTGCACAACCAGCCTTTCGTCAAGAACGACAAGCAGACCGTCGAGCAGATGCTCAAGGCCGCCAGCACCTCGATCAAGGGCTTCACGCTCTACGTCGTCGGCGAAGGCATCGAGAAGAAGGTCGACGACTTCGCGGCCGAAGTGGCTGCGCAGGTCGCGGCCGCCAAGGCTGCGGCCTGAGTCACGCCGCAGGGCGGCAGCGCCCGTGACGCGCTGCCGCTTTTTCACAGTCACGTCTTACACTCGCCCCCGCCAACTCCAAAGGATCCATCCATGTCAGAAGCTCGCCCGGCCCACAAGCGAATCTTGTTGAAGCTGTCGGGCGAGGCGCTGATGGGTGACGACGCCTTCGGCATCAACCGCGCGACCATCGTGCGCATGGTGGGCGAGGTGGCCGAGGTCGTGAACATGGGCGTCGAGGTGGCGGTCGTGATCGGCGGTGGCAACATCTTCCGCGGCGTCGCCGGCGGCTCCGTGGGCATGGACCGCGCCACGGCCGACTACATGGGCATGCTGGCCACGGTCATGAACGCGCTGGCGCTGGCCGACGCCATGAACAAGCAGGGCCTGATCGCCCGCGTGATGTCGGCCATCGCGATCGAGCAGGTGGTCGAGCCCTACGTGCGTCCCAAGGCCTTGCAGTACCTCGAAGAGGGCAAGGTCGTGATCTTCGCGGCCGGCACCGGCAACCCCTTCTTCACGACCGACACCGCCGCTGCGCTGCGCGGCGCCGAGATCGGCGCCGAGCTGGTGCTGAAGGCGACCAAGGTCGACGGCGTCTACACCGCCGACCCCAAGAAGGACCCGGAAGCGACGCGCTACACCAACCTGAGCTTCGACGAAGCCATCGCACAAAACCTCGGCATCATGGACGCTACGGCTTTCGCGCTGTGCCGCGACCAGAACCTGCCGATCAAGGTGTTCTCGATCTTCAAGAACGGCGCCCTCAAGCGCGTCGTGATGGGCGAGGACGAAGGTACCCTCGTGCACGCTTGAGGAAAATGAATCCATGACCACCACCATTGCAGAAATCCGCAGCGCGACGGACGCCAAGATGAACCAGTCGCTCGCCGCCTTCCAGAACAACCTGACCAAGATCCGCACCGGCCGTGCCAACCCGGCGCTGCTGGACTCGATCCATGTCGACTACTACGGCTCCGCCGTGCCGCTGTCGCAGGTGGCGAACGTGTCGCTGCTCGATTCCCGCACGATCAGCGTCCAGCCCTGGGAGAAGGGCATGGGCGCCAAGATCGAGAAGGCCATCCGCGAAAGCGACCTGGGCCTGAACCCGGCGTCGATGGGCGACCTGATCCGCGTGCCGCTGCCGCCGATGAGCGAAGAGCGCCGCAAGGAAATGACCAAGCTGGTTCGCAACGAAGGCGAGGGCGCCAAGATCGCGACCCGCAATCTGCGCCGCGACGCCAACGACGCGATCAAGAAGCTGGTCAAGGACAAGCTGGCCTCGGAAGACGACCAGAAACGCGCCGAGACCGAGATCCAGAAGGTCACCGACCGCCACATCGCGGAAATCGACCGCCTGGTAACGGCCAAAGAAGCCGAGATCATGGCCGTCTGACATGAAGCAAGTCGCACCGGCGGTTCCCCATCACATCGCCATCGTCATGGATGGCAATGGCCGCTGGGCGACGCGCCGCTTCCTGCCCCGGGTGGCGGGGCACAAGCAGGGTGTCGAGTCCCTGCGGCGCTGCGTCAAGGCCTGCGTGGCACGCGACGTCCGGGTGCTGACCGTGTTCGCCTTCTCGTCCGAGAACTGGAACCGGCCGGTCGAGGAGGTGTCGGGCCTGATGGACCTCATGGTCGGCGCCCTGGGCCGCGAGGTGCCGAAGCTGAGCCAGGACGGGGTGCGGCTGCACTTCATCGGCGAGCGCGGCGGGCTGTCCGACAAGATGATCGCGGGCCTGGTCCAGGCCGAGACGGCGACCGCACACAACACCCGGCTGGTGCTCAACGTCTGCTTCAACTATGGCGGCCGCTGGGATATCGCCCGCGCCGCGGCCCAGTTGGCGGCCCGCGGCGAGCCTCTGACCGAGGCCAACCTCGACGCCGCCATGGCGCTCGCCCACGTGCCCGACCCCGACCTGTTCATCCGCACCGGCGGCGAGCAGCGGCTGTCGAACTTCCTGCTCTGGCAGAGCGCCTACGCCGAGCTGTACTTCAGCGACAAGCTGTGGCCCGAGTTCGACGAGGCGGCGCTGGACGACGCCATCGCCGCCTTCCAGCGCCGGGAGCGCCGCTACGGACAGACCTCCGAGCAGCTCGGCGCGGCCGGCTCGCGCGACCAGCAGGCCGCCTGAGCGCATGCTCAAACAACGCATCATCACGGCGATCGTCCTGCTGGCGATCCTGCTGCCCGCGCTCTTCTACCCCTCGTACGTGCCCTTCGCCTGCGTGATGCTGGTGCTGATCGGCGCCGCCGCCTGGGAGTGGGGCCGCCTCAACGACTACGGCCCGCGCATGTCGCTGTTCCTCGGTGCCGAGATGGTGCTGCTGTGCGGGCTGTCCTGGTGGCTGGGCCTGCTGCAGGGCTCGCTCCTCGGCGTCTGGATCGTCGCCAGCGCGGCCTGGGTGCTCGGCGGCGCCGCGCTGCTGCGCGTGGCGGTGCCGGGATGGCCGCGGGTGCCCCGGGGCTTGCGCCTGGTCGGCGGATTGCTGGCGCTCTGGGTCGCCTGGCTGGCCGCGGTGCAGGCCCGCATGGTCGGCATCAACTTCCTGCTCTCGATCCTGGTGCTGGTCTGGGTCGCCGACGTCTTCGCCTATTTCACCGGCCGCGCCTTCGGACTCAAGTTCACCCGCAGCAAGCTGGCCCCGACCATCAGTCCAGGCAAGAGCTGGGAGGGTGTCTGGGGCGGCATGGCCGGCGTGGTCGTGCTCGCGCTGGCCTGGGCCTGGAGCGACTCCGCCGCCCAGGCCGGCGTCGCCAGCCTCTACACCAGGCTGGCCGAGCGCGGCTGGTGGCTGCTGCTGATCGGGGCCGTCTTCATGGCGGCCATGAGCGTGGTCGGCGACCTGGTCGAGTCGCTGATCAAGCGCAGCGCGGGCGCCAAGGACAGCAGCGCCTTGCTGCCCGGCCACGGCGGCGTCCTCGACCGGATCGACGCGTTGCTGCCGACGCTGCCGATCGCCATGATGTTGGCCTTCCTATGAATTCAATCAAACAGCGCGTCACGGTGCTCGGTTCGACCGGCTCCGTCGGCGTCAGCACGCTCGACGTGATCGCGCGCCATCCCGGGCGCTTCGAGGTCTTCGCCTTGTCGGCGGCCACCAAGGTGGACGAACTGCTGGCCCAGTGCGTGCGCTTCTCGCCGCAGTTCGCGGTGATGGCGACCGCGCCGCACGCCGCGCTGCTGGCCGAGAAGATCCGCCACAGCGGCTTGCCGACCCGGGTGCTGAGCGGCGCGGCCGCGATCGAGGAGATCGCCGCGCACCCGCAGACCGATGCCGTCATGGCCGCCATCGTCGGCGCCGCGGGACTCGGGCCCTGCCTGGCGGCCGCGCGGGCCGGCAAGCGGCTGCTGCTCGCCAACAAGGAGGCGCTGGTGGTCGGCGGCGAGCTGTTCATGCGCACGGTGCACGAGGGCGGCGCCACGCTGCTGCCGATCGACAGCGAGCATTCGGCGATCTTCCAGTGCCTGCCCGAGGACCGCGCCACCTGGGCCGAACGGGTCGACCACGTGCTGCTGACCGCATCGGGCGGACCGTTCCGGCAGCGCGATCCGCGCACGCTGGCCGAGATCACGCCCGAGCAGGCCTGCGCGCATCCGAATTTCTCGATGGGTCGCAAGATCTCGGTCGACTCGGCCACCATGATGAACAAGGCGCTCGAGGTGATCGAGGCCCGCTGGCTGTTCGACCTGACGCCCGAGCAGGTGAAGGTGGTCATCCACCCGCAGCAGATCATCCACTCGATGGTGCAGTTCCAGGATTCGTCGGTGATCGCGCAACTCGGCACGCCCGACATGCGGGTCCCGATCGCCTGCGGCCTGGCCTGGCCGGAGCGCATCGAGAGCGGTGCCGGCAAGCTGGACTTCGCGTCGCTGGCGGCCCTGACCTTCGAAGCCGCCGACGAGGCGCGCTTTCCCGGGCTGCACCTGGCATGGCATGCACTTCGCGCCGCCCCGGGCACCACGGCGGTGCTGAACGCCGCCAATGAAATCGCGGTCGAGGCCTTTCTCGAGCGCCGGCTGCGCTTCGACCGGATTCATGCGGTCAACCTGGAAACTTTGGAGCGCGTGCGGCCCTCCAAGCTCTCGTCGCTCGGGGATCTGCTGGCCCTCGACGCCAGTGCCCGGGACGCAGCCCGTGCCACGGCGCTTCGTTTCGCGACCTGACCCACCAACCCGGGGAACCCGATGCTCACAGTCGTTGCCTTCATCGTCGCCCTCGGCCTGCTCATCGCCGTGCACGAGTACGGCCACTACCGGGTCGCGGTGGCCTGCGGCGTCAAGGTGCTGCGCTTCTCGGTCGGGTTCGGCAAGACGCTTTATCGCTGGCAGCCCAAGCGCCAGCATCCGGGCCAGACCACCGAGTTCGTCATCGGCGCCTTCCCCCTGGGCGGCTACGTGAAGATGCTCGACGAACGCGAGGGCCCGGTGCCGGCCGAGGAGCGCCACCGCGCCTTCAACACCCAGCCATTGCGCTCGCGGGCCGCCATCGTGGCGGCCGGACCGATCGCCAACCTGCTGCTGGCGGTCGTGCTCTACACGCTGGTCAACTGGATCGGCGTTCAGGAACCGGCCGCGACCCTGGCCCGGCCGGTCGCCGCATCGCTGGCCGAACAGGCCGGGCTGAAAGGCGGCGAACACATCGCGCGGGCGGGCTTCGACGGCGAGCTCGACGCCGTCCAGTCCTTCGAAGACCTGCGCTGGCGCATGACTCGCGGCGCCCTCGATGGCCGCGACCTGACGCTCGAGATCGCGGGCGAGGGCGGGCGCCCGGCGCGCGAACTGGTGCTGCCTCTGAGCCGCATCGAGGCCAAGGATGCGGACGCCCAGATGTTCCGCAAGATCGGCCTCCTCACGCCGATGACACGCCCCGAGATCGGCGAGGTGATGCCCGGCAGCGCCGCCGAGCGCGCGGGACTGCGCAACGGCGACCTGGTGCGCCTGGTCGGCACGACGCCGATCGTCGATGGCCAGCAGCTGCGCGAGATCATTCGGACCTCGGTCGATGGCGGCCAGCCCCGCATGCAGACCTGGCAGGTCGAGCGCGGCGGGCAGTCGCTGCGCATCGATGTCACGCCCGAGCTGCGCGACGAACCCAGCGGCAAGATCGGCCGCATCGGTGCCTATGTCGGCGCGCCGCCCGCGATGGTGCTGGTGCGCCAGGGCGTGGTCGACGGCGTCTGGCGCGGCGTGGTCCGCACCTGGGAGGTGTCGGCGCTGACCGTGCGCATGATGGGCAAGATGGTCATCGGCGAGGCCTCGCTCAGGAATCTCAGCGGACCGCTCACGATCGCCGACTACGCCGGCAAGTCCGCCAGCCTCGGCTTGACGCAGTACATGGTGTTCCTGGCCCTGATCAGCGTGAGCCTGGGGGTGCTGAACCTCATGCCGCTGCCGGTCCTCGATGGTGGACACCTGATGTATTATCTTTGGGAGGGCCTGACCGGCAAGAGCGTCTCCGACGCCTGGATGGAAAGGTTTCAGCGCGGCGGTGTCGCGCTGCTGCTGGTCATGATGTCGATCGCACTCTTCAACGACGTCACGCGGCTCTTTGGTTAACTTTTCTGCCAGCCCTTTCCGGCCCTGGCGCAATTCACAGATGAACACAACAATCAGTCGCTTTCGCCTGCGCAGCGTTGCCGCGGTGGTGGCCAGCGCCCTGGCGGCCACGGCAGCCTGGGCGGTCGAGCCTTTCACCGTGCGCGACATTCGGGTCGAAGACCTGCAGCGCGTCGAGCCGGGAACCATCTTCGCCTCGATGCCCTTGCGCGTGGGCGATACCTACAACGACGACCGCGGCTCGGCCGCGATCCGGGCGCTGTTCGACCTCGGGCTGTTCAAGGATGTGCGCATCGACATCAACGGCAACGTGCTGGTGGTGATCGTCGAGGAGCGGCCGACCATCGCCGACGTCGACTTCGTCGGCACCAAGGAATTCGACAAGGCGAACCTGCAGAAGGCCCTGCGCGAAGTCGGCCTGGCCGACGGCCGTCCCTACGACAAGGCGCTGGCCGACCGGGCCGAGCAGGAACTCAAGCGCCAGTACGTGAGCCGCAGCCTCTACAACGCCCAGGTCGTGACCACGGTCACGCCGATCGAGCGCAACCGCGTCAACCTGACCTTCACCGTGACCGAAGGCGAGCCCGCGCGAATCCGCGAAGTGCACATCGCCGGCAACAAGGACTTCAGCGAATCGACCCTGCTGAGCCTGTTCGACCAGGACAGCGGCGGCTGGCTCAGCTGGTACACCAAGTCGAACCAGTATTCGCGCGCCAAGCTCAATGCCGACCTCGAGACGCTGCGTTCGTACTACCTGTCGCGCGGCTACCTCGAGTTCCGCATCGACTCGACGCAGGTCGCGATCTCGCCCGACCGGCAAGACCTCTCGGTCACGGTCAACATCAGCGAAGGCGAGAAGTTCGTGGTCTCCGGCGTGAAGCTCGACGGCAACTACCTCGGCCGCGAGGAAGAGTTCAAGACCCTGGTCGCGATCAAGCCCGGCGAGCCGTACAACGCCGAGCAGGTCGCCCAGACCACGAAGGCCTTCTCCGACTACTTCGGCTCTTTCGGCTATGCCTTCGCCCGCGTGCAGGCCACGCCCGAGATCGACCGCACCACCAACCGGGTGGCCCTGACGCTCAAGGCCGAGCCCGAGCGCCGGGTCTACGTGCGCCGCGTGGCCGTGGGCGGCAACAACCGCACCCGCGACGAAGTGATCCGGCGCGAGTTCCGCCAATACGAGGCCTCCTGGTACGACGGCGACAAGATCAAGCTGTCGCGCGACCGGGTCGACCGGCTCGGCTACTTCACCGAAGTCACGGTCGACACCCAGGAAGTTCCGGGCGTGCCCGACCAGGTCGACCTGACGGTCAACGTGACCGAGAAGCCGACCGGCTCGCTGCAGCTGGGCGCCGGTTTCTCGAGTGCCGACAAGATCAGCCTGACCTTCGGCATCTCGCAGGAAAACGTGTTCGGCTCGGGCAACTATCTCGGTGTGCAGATCAACACCAGCAAGTACAACCGCACGCTGTCCCTGGTGACGACCGATCCCTACTTCACCAAGGAAGGGATCTCGCGCACCATCAGTCTCTACACCGCGACCACGCAGCCTTACTACGGCAACATCGACGGCAACTACAGGCTGACCACCGAGGGCGGGAACATCCGCTTCGGCGTGCCGTTCAGCGAACGCGACACGGTGTTCTTCGGCGCCGGCGTGGAGCGCTACCGCTTCGACCCGGGCACCTCGTTCGCCGGCTACGTGCCCTTTTCGTACCAGCAGTACTTCGGCTGCATCGCGCCGAACGGCCAGCTGGGCGTGCTGTATTGCGGCAACCCGACGGTCTCGGGGGTCCCGTTGTCGATCGGCTGGGCCCGCGACAATCGCGACAGCGCGCTGGTCCCGACCACCGGTGTGCTGCAGAGCGCCAACCTCGAGGTCGGCGTCGGGTCCGACATGAAGTACTACAAGGCCGGCTACAAGTACCAGCAGTACTTCCCGCTGAACAAGCAGTACACCTTCGCGATCAACGGCGACTTCGGCTACGCCGGCGCCTTCAGCGGCCAGCAGTTCCCGATCTTCAAGAACTACTACGCCGGTGGCCTGGGTTCGGTGCGCGGCTTCGAGCAGAACTCGCTCGGCCCGCGCGACATTCCGCTGTACGGCCAGACCGTGGGCGCGGCGCTGGGCGGCATCAAGAAGGCGATCTTCAATGCCGAACTGAGCACGCCGTTCCCGGGCGCCGGCAACGACCGCACCCTGCGCCTGTACGGCTTCATGGATGCCGGCAACGTGTTCGGCGACCGCACCCCCTGGTCGACCAACGCCCAATGGGATTCGATCAACAAGATCCGGGCCTCGGTGGGTCTGGGCATCAGCTGGATTTCGCCGCTCGGGCCGCTGCGCATCGCCTATGCCTTCCCGGTCGTCTACGAGAAGGGGGATGTCGCCCAGCAGATCCCGGAGGATAGAATTCAACGCCTGCAATTCCAGATCGGAACGACTTTCTAATGACTCCACTGCTTCGTGCCGCCGGTGCGCTGCTTGTTCCTGTCTTCATGGCGGCGGGGCTGCCGGCTGCCCATGCGCAGGAAACCTTCCGCATCGGATTCGTCAATCCTGACCGGGTGCTGCGCGAGGCGCAGCCGGCGAAAGCCGCCCAGGCCAAGCTCGAGGCCGAGTTCCTCAAGCGCGAAAAGGATCTGACGGCGCAGGGTGCGGCATTGAAGGCGGCCTCCGAGCAGTTCGAGCGCGAGGCTTCGACCTTGTCCGAGAGCCAGCGCGTGACCCGCCAGCGGCAGCTGGTCGACCAGGACCGCGACTTCCAGCGTCGCCGTCGCGAATTCCAGGAAGATCTGAACGCACGCAAGAACGAAGAGCTGCAGCAGGTCTACGAGCGCGCCAACCGTGTGGTCAAGCAGGTGGCCGAGGCCGAGAAGTACGACGCCATCCTCCAGGAGGCGATCTACATCAACCCCAAGCACGACATCACCGAAAAGGTGATCAAGGCGCTCAACGCCTCGAGCAACACGCCCACCAACACGTCGGCCAATGGGTCGACCCCGGCCGGCGGCAAGTAGCGCCGCGATAACGGCGTGGCACTGCGGCTAGGCGCAATCGTCGAGGCCCTCGGAGGCGATCTCCAGGGCGATCCCGGGCTGCCGATCGAGCGGCTGTCGCCGCTGGCGACGGCCGAGGGCGATGCGATCGCCTTCCTGAGCCATCCCAAGTACCAGAAGGAACTCGCAGCCTCCCGGGCCGCCTGCGTGATCGTGGCCCCGGCGATGCGCGAAGCCGCCGCCGCGCGCGGCGCCTTCATCGAGACGCCCGATCCCTATCTCTATTTCGCCCGCCTGACCCAGCTCTGGAAGAAGGCCCATGCCCGGCCCGAGGCCCAGCGCATCCACCCCAGTGCGGTGATCGACCCCGAAGCCGTCATCGACCCCAGCGCCCGGGTCGGCGCGCTGTGCGTGGTCGAGCGCGGGGCCCGCATCGGGGCCGATACGGTGCTCAAGTCCGGTGTCACCGTGAGCGAGGACTGCGTCATCGGCGCCCGCTGCCTGCTGCATCCGGGCGTGGTGATCGGCGCCGACGGCTTCGGACTCGCGCCCCATGAAGGGGCCTGGGTCAAGATCGAGCAACTGGGCGCAGTGCGCATCGGCGACGACGTCGAGATCGGCGCCAACACCTGCATCGATCGCGGCGCCCTCGGGGACACCGTGATCGAGGACGGCGTCAAGCTCGACAACCTGATCCAGATCGGCCACAACGTGCGCATCGGCAAGCACACCGCGATGGCCGGCTGCGCCGCGGTGGCGGGCAGCGCCACCATCGGCGCCCACTGCACCTTCGGCGGCCGGGCCGGCGTGCTCGGGCACCTGACGATCGCCGACCACGTGAACATCTCGTCGAACTCGCTGGTGACGCGCTCCATCCACAAGCCCGGCCACTACACCGGCGTGTTTCCCATCGACGACAATGCGACCTGGGAGAAAAACGCTGCCACGCTCAAGCAACTGCACAGTCTGCGGGAGCGCCTCAAGGCGCTGGAAAAAATGACGATGCAGGACAAGAAATCATGACGACGCTCGATATCCATCAAATCCTCAAGCTGCTGCCTCACCGATACCCGTTCCTCCTGGTGGACCGCGTGCTCGAGATGGAAAAGGGCAAGCGCATCACGGCACTCAAGAACGTGACCATGAACGAGCCCTTCTTCAACGGCCACTTCCCGCATCGCCCGGTGATGCCGGGGGTGCTGATGCTCGAGGCCATGGCACAGGCGGCGGCGCTGCTGTCCTTCCATTCGCTGGACATCGTGCCCGACGACAACACGGTCTACTACTTCGCCGCCATCGACGGCGCCCGTTTCAAGCGGCCGGTCGAGCCCGGCGACCAGCTCACGCTGGAGGTCGAGATCGAGCGCATGAAGGCCGGCATCTCCAAGTTCAAGGGGCGCGCGCTGGTCGGTGCCGAACTGGCCTGCGAAGCGACACTGATGTGCGCGATGCGCCAGATCAACTGATCCTGCCGGCATGACCCTGATTCATTCGACGGCGATCGTCGACCCGCAGGCCGAACTCGACCCGACGGTCAGTGTCGGTCCCTACGCCGTGATCGGCCCGCACGTTCGGGTCGACGCCGGCACCACGATCGGCGCGCACTGCGTGATCGAGGGCAGGACCACCATCGGCCGCGACAACCGGATCTTCCAGTTCGCATCGCTGGGCGCGGTGCCGCAAGACAAGAAATACGCCGGCGAACCCACGCGACTGGTCATCGGCGATCGCAACGTGATCCGCGAGTTCTGCACCTTCAACATCGGCGTGCCGGGGGCAGGCGGCGTCACGCGGGTGGGCAACGACAACTGGATCATGGCCTACACGCACATCGCGCATGACTGCCGTGTCGATGACCACACCACGCTCGCCAACAACACGACCCTGGCCGGCCACGTGCACCTGGCCGACTGGGTGACGGTGGGCGGGCTGACCGGCATCCACCAGTTCGTGTCGGTCGGTGCCCATGC
>Ga0182008_10001420_pt1 | contig 16061 bp, 12 predicted proteins | sample Sormic07211129_1_FD_120482 | JGI IMG/M metagenome (GOLD analysis project Ga0182008, IMG submission 120482) | Rhizosphere microbial communities from Sorghum bicolor, Mead, Nebraska, USA - 072115-129_1 metaG | ecosystem: Host-associated > Plants > Roots > Rhizosphere | place: USA: Nebraska...
ACGTGGCCAAGGTCAACGGTGAAACCATCACCCAGACCGAACTGAGCCAGGCCGTCGACATGCAACGGCGCCAGCTGATGCAACAGCTGGGCAAAGATTTCGATGCTTCGCTGCTGGACGAAAAACTGCTGCGCGAAGCGGCCCTCAAGGGCCTGATCGACCGCAAGCTGCTGCTGCAAGGCGCCGCCGACGCCAAGTTTGGCTTCTCTGAAGCTGCGCTGGACCAGGTGATCCTGCAAACGCCGGAATTCCAGGTGGACGGCAAGTTCAGCCCGGAACGTTTCGATCAGGTGATCCGCCAACTGGGCTACAGCCGTCTGCAATTCCGTCAGATGCTGACTCAGGAAATGCTGATCGGCCAGGTGCGTGCAGGTATCGCCGGCAGTGGCTTTGTGACCGATGCCGAGGTGCTGGCTTTTGCCCGCCTGGAAAAACAGACTCGCGATTTCGCCACGGTCAATATCAAGGCTGACCCTGCGGCGGTGAAGCTCACCGACGATGAGGTCAAGGCCTACTATGACCAGCACGCTAAAGAGTTCATGACGCCGGACCAGGTGGTCATCGATTACCTCGAATTGAAGAAGTCGTCGTTCTTCGACCAGGTCAGCGTCAAGGATGATGAGCTGCAGGCGGCCTATCAGAAAGAAACCGCCAACCTCGCTGAACAGCGTCGTGCCGCGCACATTCTGATTGAAGTCAACGACAAGGTGACCGACGCGCAGGCGAAAGCCAAGATCGAAGAAGTCCAGGCGCGCCTGGCCAAGGGGGAGAAGTTCGAAGCCCTGGCCAAGGAGTTCTCTCAGGATCCGGGTTCGGCCAACAATGGCGGCGACCTCGGATTTGCCGGCCCCGGCGTCTACGATCCGGACTTTGAAGCCGCGCTGTACGCGTTGAATAAAGACCAGGTCTCGGCGCCGGTGCGCACCACCTTTGGTTGGCACCTGATCAAACTGCTCGGCGTCGAAGCACCTGAAGTCCCGACGTTCGCCAGCCTGAAAGACAAGCTGACCCGCGAGCTCAAGGCCCAGCAGGTCGAACAGCGCTTTGTCGAAGCCACCAAGCAATTGGAAGATGCGGCATTCGAAGCGTCCGATCTGGCCCAGCCGGCGTCCGATCTGAAGCTGACCGTGCACACCTCCGCGCCTTTCGGCCGCGACGGTGGCGAAGGTGTCGCCGCCAACCGTGCCGTGGTGACCGCTGCGTTCAGCCCGGAAGTGCTGGACGAAGGTGCCAACAGCACCGCTATTGAGCTGGATCCGGACACCGTCATCGTGCTGCGTGCCAAGGAGCACCGCAAACCAGCGCAATTGCCGCTGGAAAGTGTTGCCTCGGCAATTCGCGCGCAGATGACCAAGGAGCGCGCCAGCGCGGCCGCCAAGACCCATGCTGACGAGCTGATCGCCAGCCTGCGTGAGGGCAAGACCCCGCTGAACCAGCCGATTGATGGTCAGGCGTGGAAGGTCACCGAAGCGGCTACCCGTAGCCAGGAAGCGATCGATCCGGCCGTGCTGCAAGCCCTGTTCCGCATGCCGAAGCCTGCGGCCAAGGACAAGCCAACGTTCACTACAGTGACCCTGGCTGATGGCAGCCTGGTGATCGTGCGTTTGAACGGTGTCAACGAAGCCGCCGCGCCAACGGACGAAGAAAAGGCACAGTACCGCCGCTTCCTCGCTTCCCGTGTCGGCCAGCAGGACTTTGCCGCTTACCGCAAGCAGTTGGAAACAAAGGCTGACATCAAAAAATATTGATGTCGGTTTGAACACCCAGCCCCCGGCCTGTAAAGGCCGGGGGTTTTTTATTGGGGTTCGTTCAGAGCCAATAGTCAACCTGTGACGTTTTACCGACAGGAATACGCGCGCCAGTCCCCCGTTCTGTTGCACAATACCGCCCAGACCGTTTTCCTCAGGATTTTCAATGTCGACATCATTTCACTTGCGCAGCCTCGGGTTGGCGTTGGTGTTGGCGGGCGCCGCGGGCTGCTCGTCACCCAAGACCGCTATCTATGAACATGAGAACTTCGACGACTCCGGTACGTTTTCAAGGGACTACCCGGTCAGCGACGTAGCGGCGTGCGAAGCCGCTCGTCGTGCCTTGCTGAGCCAGGGCTACATCATCACCAGCAGCGATCCGAAACTGGTGGTGGGTAACAAGAGCTTCCAGCAGACCGGCGAAACCCATCTGCAGATCAGTTTCAACGTCGTGTGTGCCGATGACGGCAAAGGTAAAAAGCACTCGACGATGTTTGCCAATGCCTTGCAGGATCGCTATGCGCTGAAGAAGGTCAATAACTCGGCGAGCCTCGGCGTGGGCGTATTGGGGTCGGTGTCGATGCCGATCGGCTCCACCGATGACTCGATGGTCAAGGTCGCCAGCGAGACGGTGTCTGCGCCTAAGTTCTATGATCGTTACTTCGCCCTGGTGGACGTGTTCCTGCCGCAGGAAGTGAAGAAGGCCGAGCATATCCCTGAGAAGCCGAAGGCGGACCTGGGTGTGCCGGAGCCTAAAGCCGAACCTGCCGCAGAGAACGTCGAGGCGCCCAAGCAAGAACCGGCGGCGCCTGCTGCATCGCAACCGCTTGCCCCACCTGCCGAGCCTGCTCCGTTTGCCCCGCAGGTTGAGCCACAAGCGGCGCCAACGCCTGCACCTGCACCGACCAATCCTGAGCTCCCCGCGCCGACCGAGGCAATTCCAGCCTTGCCGACGCCGGCGCAGTAAAACAGATCGTTGCGGGGTCGATCCTGTCCCCGTAGCGGTTTCTTCCTCGACAGCCTACATGTGCTAAATCCCCACGCCGCTGCTACGTTTAATCCTCAAGTGCAGGAACGTCATGGCGCAGACTTTTTTTCGTCATCACGGCACTTTAGGCTGGTGGTGCGGGTCATTCATTAAAGCCGTATTGCACCGGCTTTCACGATCAGAAAACAGGGAGTACACCATGGACGATTACCAGGAAGAACTACTGGAGTATCAGGCCTTTGAGCTGGATCCGTTGGATCCGGTCGACGATGCCACCGAGCTGTAATACCGGCCTCAGGCGGAATGCCGCTGACTGCGGCGAAATTCCCCTGGGGTCTGGTTGTTCCATCGCCTGAATGCCCGTTGAAATGCCTGGGCAGAGGCAAACCCGAGCAAATAGGCGATCTCGCCGAAGGCCAGTTCCGTATCGCGGATGTAGGTCATGGCCAGGTCGCGACGGGTGTCATTGAGAATTGCGCGAAATTGAGTTCCTTCATCGGCCAGTTTGCGCCGCAGGGTCCAGGTCGGCAGCTTCAAGCGTGCCGCCACTTCCTCCAGGTCGGGTTCCCGGCCGCCATTGAGCATCGGCCCAAGCAACCGGGTGATGCGCTCGCGCAGGCTGCGGGTGCGCGTCAACTGCTCCAATTCCCGTTCACACAGTTGCAGCAACAGGTGCCAGGTGCTTGGACAATGTTGTGGGTTGCGCAGGGCCAGGGTGGGTTGGCTCAGGCGCAACTGGTTGATATCCGCGCCGAAGTGCACGGGGCTGTCACCTAATAGGCTGTAGTGTTCGCTGTAGTCCGGAGCCTCGAATTCAATTTCGATCCGCTGCGCCTGCACCGGTCGCTCGGCCAGGCTGGAGAGTTGGTGCAGCCAGCCGGCGATAATCGAGTCCACCACGAAGCGGTTGTAGGCGTTGTAGGGACTGATGGAGTAAAAGCGCAGCCAGGCGCCTTCGGCGTCCTCATGAAAGCTCGATTGCCCTCGGTAGTTGGAACCGTACAGCGGCTCGAAGCGCGTCAGCGTGCGCGCGGCTTCGCGAACGTTGGGCGCCTGGGCGGCGGTGACGCCCGCCAGCCCGGCCTGGCTCAGGCGGCTGAGCTGTCCCATGCGCAGGCCCAGCGCCGGGTCGCCGGTCAGTTGGATGGCCGCGTGACCCAGGCGCATATAGCGAGGGATCGACAACCGCGCACCGGCTTCGGCCAGCCGTGCCGGTTCAAGACCGTATTGCAGGAGCAGGGGCTGCGGGTCCAGGCCGTGGCTGTGGACGGCATCGGCCAACGTGTGCACAAAGCCTACTGACAGATCCCCCAGGCGCACGGGCTTCATTGCGTTACAGCCAGATATTGAGCATGCGAGCACCCCGGGCGTCGCCATCGGCGCTGATCTGCCCGTTGCTGCTCAGGAAGCTGTGCCCGGCGGTGCCCAGGTCCCAGAACTGCCCGCGCAGGAACACGCTCATGCCGGCGGTGGCCTGGCTGACGGGCTGCTGGCTGATCAACGTGAGCCGCCGCCAGGCCTCGCCTTCGCTCAGTTCCTCGGGCTTGAGGCTGACTTCCGGTGGCGTCGAAACGCTTTTGAAACCGCGCCATGGCCGATCCCAGGTGTCGCGTCCGGTCACCAGCGCCGGCACGGCAATCAACTGCGCGCCGCGGTCGTTGAGTTTGCGGTAGTTGTCCGGGTACCAACTGTCGCTGCCCACCAGCACCCCCAGGCGACCGGCCGGGGTGTCCACCACGTTGACCGTGTTCTCGTCGCCGGGCTGGATAAATTCGCGCTCGTCGTAGATTGGGTAGAGCTGGCGCTGGGGCTCGCCGATAGGCATGCCGTCGGCGGCGAATACCACGCTGGCGTTGTATAAGGCACCGTGGCCGATCTGCAGTTGGCGTTGGCTGACTGTCGGGTCGGGCAGGGCGATGGAGCCGGCCACCACGGTCACGCCGAACTCTTTGGCCAGGCCGCCGAACAGCACCTGGTAATCGCGCGCCATGCCCGCCGCCTTCATGCGCAGGTAGGCGTCGTCCAGGCGGTCGCTGCCGCTGGCGCTGATCCAGGCGCGCGCGAACTGTAACGGGTTGCTGACCGACAGCCAGTTCATCGCATCCTTGAGATGCATCGCCTGATACACCTCGTTCTTTTCGCCGGTAAGCATCAGCCAGGTGCCGATATGTTCGGGCAGTACCACGATGGTCTTGTCGTTGATCAGGCCCTGATCGCGGGCGTTTTGCAGGTAGGCCGCGAGTTTCAGATGCAGGCGTTCAAGGCTCTGATAGTCGGCGGGAAACAGCTCGGGCTGGATGCCCAGCAGATTGCCACGATCGGCTGGCACGCCTTCGTTGACGGCCAGTGTAATGCGCAGGTCCGACAGGTAATGCGCAACGGGGCGCTCCTGGGTCCAGACCAGATAAGCGGCGACGGCGGCAACCAGGGCCAGGGTGGCGGTGAAGGCTAGAAGTTTACGCATGGATAACAGACAACAAACCGATTGCGGGGCGTGAATTTATGACGCAAGTGCAATTGAGGATACACAGTGTCAGCGGCTTACAGGAATTATTGGCAAGGCGCGCCGATTATTTCCTGCGCTCAATGGCAATTCGCTGTGGGACGAACCTGCATGTTGGAACCGGTTGTCCTGGCTTGGTTCCTGCCGCGCTCGACCTTTGCGCCGAGCAAGTTTCGGTGGACACCGGCGCTCACGTCGCGTCAGCCCCCTTGGGTCTGTTGCCGTCAAAGGTCTGGCCGTTGGCTACCCACTCACAGAGCGCGTCGGGCGACAGTGGCCTTGAGAAGAAATAGCCTTGCCCTTGGTGGCATTGCCAGTCGCGCAATAGCCTGTAGTTGGCGAGTGTTTCGACGCCTTCGGCGACCACGGTAAGGTTCAGGTTTCGTGCAAGGCGAATAATGCCTTGCACGATATGCCAATTGCTGGTGTCGGGGCGCAGGTCTGCCAGCAGCGATCGGTCGAGCTTGACGCTTTTTGCGGGGATGTCCCGCAGATACCGCCAGTTGCTGTAGCCACTGCCAAAGTCATCAATGGCGATTTCCACACCGAGCAGACGCAGGCGCTTGAGCTGTTGCTGTACCGCATCGAAGTCCGGGATCAGCACGCTTTCAGTAAACTCCAGTTCAATGCATTGCGGCGCCAGGTTGAAGTGAGCCAGTGATTGCGTCAATTCATCGATGAGCTGGCCATCGGTAAGATCAATCGATGAGACATTCAGCGATACCGTCAGGCGTAGACCTCGGGTTCGCCAGGCGTCGATCTGCTTGCACACGTTTCTCACCACCCAGCTCGTGATACGGCGGATGACGGCGGTGGTTTCAGCCAGCCCGATAAACTCCGCAGGCCCGATTTCACCCAGAGTGGGGTGCGTCCAACGCAACAGCGCCTCCACCGATTCGCACTGGCCATTGGTGAGGTTTATGCGCGGCTGGTATTCCAGCCGCAATTGGTCATGGGCGAGCAAAGCCGATTCGATCGAGTGGAGCAACAGCGCGCTGCGTTGTGAATGAGCGTCGACGGCGGGGTCGTAATACAGCCAGCGGTGCTCGGACCGCCGCGCCGTATCGGTCGCGCTGGCCATCAATCTCAAATTATCGACAGAGGCCTGCGCGTTGGGGCCGATTTTGAGCACGCCGATGCCGACATCGGCAAAGATCGGCACATTTTTGAAATGCACCGGCTGAGCAAGGGCTTCGTTGATGCGTTCGATCAGCTCATCCACCTTCAGGTGGGGAGTGTCCTCCAACAGAATGGCGAAGCTCAGCGTACTGGCTCGATACAAGCGGGCGCCTTCCGGCAGCACGCTGGCGAGCAGGTTTTTAACGCCAAGCATGAATTCAACGAAACAATCCAGGCCCAGGGCCTTGACCAGCCTGTCCATCACGGAGGCCGTGAGCGGTTCAATCAATATCGCCAGGCGGTCGGCCAGGCACGCTTCGCCCTTGACGACGTCCAGTTCGAAGCATTGGCGATTGGGCAGTCCGGTCAGGGCATCGAAAAAAAACTTGTGATGAATCGATTCCAGCCGTGCAACAACAATGGCGCCGGCGTTGTGCAGGAACACTCTGTCCTGCTCGCTCATCGGCGCCCGTTCCTTTCGATCGATGACGCACAGCGCACCCAATGCCGCGTGTCCTTTGGTGACCAGTGGGGCGCCGGCGTAGTAGCGAATGAACGGTGCGCCGGTGACCAGCGAGTTGTCGGTGAATCGAGCATCGTCCACGGCGTTCAGGATTTCCAGTATCCCTTCGCCGTGCATGCAGTGGACGCAGAACGAATCCGCCAGCGGAGCGCCGTCGGCCTCGATCCCGAGCTTGGCTTTATACGTCTGAAACTCATGGTCGACGATGCTCACCATCGCAATCGGCACGCCAAAGTGTGCCGACACCAGCGCGACGATGCTGTTGAGTACCTCATCCGATCCACTCTCGATATGGGCGGTGAGCCGCTCCACTTCGGACAGGCGCATTTGTTCTGCGAACGTTGAGAAGCAATTGGACATTTTCTCGATCCTGCAGTTGAGCAACCGCCACCGACGGCGTGCTCGATAAACGATAAAGCGGATGCTGAAATGAGATCCGAACAACCAACATAGCGCGAGCTGGGCAGACCGTCAGGTTTTAAAGCGCAAAACCAAGGCGTTCAAGTCGACCGACAGTCGCGAGAGTTCATTGCTGGCGGCCAGCGTCTGGCGCGTGCCTTCGCTGCTCTGGACGGCAAGGTCACGGATGCTGATCAAGCTGCGGTCGACATCACGCGCTACGTGCGCCTGTTCTTCGGAAGCTGTCGCAATCTGGAGGTTGCGGTCGTTGATTTCGAGTACCGAATCGGTGATTTGGCGCAGGGACTGGCCTGCTTGTTCCGCAGTGTCTCGGGTGCTGTAGACCTGCGAGGTACTCTCCAGCATTGAGCTGACTGCTGCGCGTGAGCCTGATTGAATTGCGCCGATCATTTGTTCGATCTCTTCGGTCGAGGTTTGTGTGCGATGCGCCAGGGCGCGCACTTCATCGGCGACCACTGCGAACCCGCGTCCTTGTTCGCCTGCGCGCGCAGCTTCGATGGCCGCGTTCAACGCCAGCAGGTTGGTCTGTTCGGCAATGGCGCGGATAACGCTCAGCACTTTGCTGATGTCCTGCGCCTGCCCAGCCAGCGACTTGACTTGATCTGAAGAGGATTCAACCAGGCCGGTCAGGCTATTCATCGCTGTCAGGGTCTCGTTGACGCGAGTATTACCGAGGTCGGCCGACACGCTCGATTGCCTGGCCGCTGCGGAGGTGGAGGTGGCGTTTCTGGCAACCTCTTCAACGGCGGCGCTCATCTGGGTCACGGCGGTCGCCGCTTGCTCGATCTCGCTGTTCTGTTGCTGCAATGTGCGATCAGCGCTCTCCGTGATCGCCGTCATTTCCACGGCGGCGGTGCTCAGTTGAGCGGACGCCCCTGAGATTTCCAGGATGGTGTTTCTCAGATTTTCCCGCATCCGGTTGAGTGCGCTCATCAGGCGCGCTGCTTCATCAGTGCCAGTGACCTCAAGCCCCTGGGCCAAATTGCCCACGGCGATATCTTCCGCTAACCGCAGCGACGAGGTGATGGGGCTGACTATGCTGCGGGTGAACACGATTGCCAGAATGACCGTGAGCATTGCAGCGGCCAGCAGGACCACGATCAGCACCATGACGCTGTGTGCGTAGACCCTTGCCGCTTCTTTGCCTGACTCAATCGCCTGACGCGCGTTTTGCTCGCGCAGCAACGTCAGTTGTTCCTGATAGTCACTTGCCCGTTGCGCCTGTTCGCCGTTGGCAATCACGATGGCTTGCTCGTGATTGGAGCCATCCAAAGCGATGACTTGGTTCAAACCCTCAACATAGGCGTTCATTGCCTGATTGGTTTTTTCAAACTGGATTTTGTCCTGCTCGCCCGATAGCAGATGTTCACGGTAGAACTCGGTTCGCGATTTGAGCGCCCCTAAAGCTTCGTGGACCCTGGCCAATGCCACGCTGTGTACCTCAGTGGTGACGCTTGAAAGCATGCGGATGCTCTCAAGACGGGCATGAAGCAGGGCGATCTGAATATCGTCAATGACTTGGACGCTGGGAAGCGAGTTGGTCTCGATGTCCTGCTCGGCGCTGCGCAGGTGATCGATCTGCACGTACGAGAAGCCGGCAAAACCGAATAGAAGCAGCGTGATCATGCCAAAGCAGATGGATGCGCGGCGTGCAATGTTGATTGATCGAAGTGTCATAAGGCCTCCAGAGGCCAGGAAGTTTTGTGAGGGCATGCACGACTGGATTCACAGGCGAGACGAGAGTTGGAACCCCGCAGTGGCGCTGATGCCACAGTGATGGCTCTGGGTCTTGGTTTGAAGTGAGCAAATTAGATTGGGTTGATAGGCGCGCTAAATAATTGCGCGCTCATGAGTGACGCAGGCGGCGGCGACGGCCTCGGTGTGCATTTGGATCAATAACTTGTCAGTTTCAGTCATTGAGCGGTCACTGAACGGCTCTTAGTCTGTCGGGTATAAACCGATGGTCGGCCATATGAGCCTGCCACGTCCCGTGATGATCTGCCGTGGAGCTGTACCATGACCGCCGCTGCTTACCCGCATCTGTTGGCCCCGCTGGACCTGGGTTTTACCACCTTGCGCAATCGCACCCTGATGGGCTCGATGCATACCGGTCTGGAAGAAAAACCCGGTGGGTTCGAGCGCATGGCCGCTTACTTCGCCGAGCGCGCCCGGGGTGGCGTAGGCCTGATGGTCACAGGCGGCATTGGCCCCAACGATGAAGGCGGTGTGTACGCCGGCGCGGCCAAGCTGACCACTGAAGAGGAAGCGCAGAAACACAGAATCGTGACCCAGGCAGTGCACGCAGCGGGCGGCAAGATCTGCATGCAGATTCTCCACGCCGGGCGTTATGCCTACAGCCCCAAGCAGGTGGCACCGAGCGCGATCCAGGCGCCGATCAACCCGTTCAAGCCCAAGGAGCTGGACGAGGAGGGCATCGAAAAACAGATCCAGGATTTCGTCACCTGTTCCCTGCTGGCTCAGGTCGCCGAATACGACGGCGTGGAAATCATGGGCTCGGAAGGCTATTTCATTAACCAGTTCCTCGCCGCGCACACCAACCACCGCACCGACCGGTGGGGCGGCAGCTACGAGAACCGCATGCGCCTGGCCGTAGACATCGTGCGCCGTGTGCGCGAAGCGGTAGGGCCGAACTTCATTATTATTTTTCGCCTGTCGATGCTCGACCTGGTGGAAGGCGGCAGTAGCTGGGAAGAAATCGTACAGCTGGCCAAGGCCATCGAGCGGGCCGGTGCGACGATTATCAACACCGGTATCGGCTGGCATGAAGCGCGTATTCCGACCATCGCTACCAAGGTGCCGCGTGGCGCGTTCAGCAAAGTCACCGCCAAGTTGCGCGGCGCGGTGCAGATTCCGCTGATCACCACCAACCGCATCAATACGCCGGAGATTGCCGAACGCATCCTCGCCGAAGGCGATGCCGACATGGTGTCGATGGCGCGACCGTTCCTCGCCGACCCGGAGTTCGTCAACAAGGCCGCCGCCGGCCGCGCCGATGAGATCAACACCTGCATCGGCTGCAACCAGGCGTGCCTGGACCACACCTTCGGCGGCAAGCTGACCACCTGCCTGGTCAATCCCCGAGCGTGTTACGAAACCGAGCTTAACTACCTGCCCGTCACCCAGGTCAAGAAGATCGCCGTGGTCGGTGCCGGCCCGGCAGGCCTGGCCGCAGCGACCGTGGCCGCCGAACGTGGCCACCAGGTCACGCTGTTCGATTCGGCCAGCGAGATCGGCGGCCAGTTCAATATCGCCAAGCGCGTGCCCGGCAAGGAAGAATTCTTCGAAACCCTGCGTTATTTCAAACGCAAGCTGCAGACCACCCATGTCGAGGTGTGCCTCGACACCCGTGTGGATGTCACGCAACTGGTAGCCGGCGGCTATGACGAGATCATTCTGGCCTCCGGCATTGCCCCGCGCACCCCGGCCATCCCTGGCGTCGATAACCCCAAGGTGTTGAGCTACCTGGACGTGATCCTGGAGCGCAAGCCGGTGGGCAAGCGCGTGGCGGTGATCGGTGCCGGCGGCATCGGCTTTGATGTGTCGGAATTCCTTGTGCATCAGGGTGTGTCCACCAGCCTGGACCGCGAGGCGTTCTGGAAGGAATGGGGTATCGACACCCAATTGCAGGCCCGTGGCGGCGTGGCCGGCATCAAGGCCCAACCCCATGCGCCAGCGCGTGAAGTGTTCCTGCTGCAACGCAAGGCCTCCAAGGTCGGCGACGGCCTGGGCAAGACCACCGGCTGGATCCACCGCACCGGTCTGAAGAACAAACAGGTGCAGATGCTCAACAGCGTCGAGTACCTGAAGATCGACGATGACGGCCTGCATATCCGCATCGGCGCCGAGGGCGAGCCGCAGTTGCTGGCGGTGGACACCATCGTCATCTGCGCCGGGCAGGACCCGCTGCGCGACTTGCAGGACGGCCTGGTCGCCGCCGGGCAGAACGTGCACCTGATCGGTGGTGCGGACGTGGCGGCCGAACTGGACGCCAAGCGCGCGATCAACCAGGGCTCGCGCCTCGCCGCCGAGCTGTAAGGCCTTGAGCGGGGCGGTGCTAGACTACCGCCCCGTTTTACCGGCAGATCCAACCCCATGGGCCCCTTCGATTGGCATCCCCAGGCTCCTCTTGAACCGTTAGTGCTCGATTGGCTGAACGGCGTCGAACTGGCCGTCCTGCGCCTGGACCGCATCGATCCGCTGATCAGCGGCAACAAGTGGTTCAAACTCACCGAGCATTTGATGCAGGCGCAACAGGCCGGTGCCAGTGGAATCATCAGCCTGGGCGGAGCTTACTCCAATCATCTGCACGCACTGGCGGCGGCAGGCCAGCGCTTTGGTTTCGCCACGGTCGGCCTGATGCGCGGCCATCCCCAGGACACACCCACCGTCCTCGACCTCAAAGCGTTTGGTATGCAGCTGCACTGGCTGGGCTACGGTGGCTATCGTGCGCGCCACGCGGCGGATTTCTGGTTGCCGTGGCGCGAGCAATACCCGCATTTGTATCCCGTGCCCGAAGGCGGCGGCGGGGTGGCCGGGGCGTTGGGTTGCGCCGTGCTGGTTGAACAGGCTCGTGGGCAATTGAGCAATGTGGGCTGGGCCGATTACGACGGCTGGTGGTTGGCGGCGGGCACCGGTACCACCCTGGCCGGGCTGGCGTTGGCGGAAGCCGGCGCGCACCCGGTATACGGGGCGATGGCGGTGCCGGACGATCACGGCGTGGCGCAGAATGTGCGGGCGATCGCAGCGCAAGGCGTCGAACTGCTGGATGCCAGCCGTGGTGGTTTCGCCAAGGTCGACGGGGCATTGCTCGACTTCATTCGGACCACCGAGCAGGCCACCGGATTGCCGCTTGAGCCGCTTTACACTGGCAAGGCGCTGTCAGCGCTGAAGCAGCAGATCGAAGCCGGGCGCTTTGTGCCCGGCACGCGTCTGATTTTTGTGCACACCGGCGGCTTGCAGGGCCGCCGTGGTATCAAAGGCTAGCGCGTTTGCCCGGTATCATCCGCAGCGCGGTGTTATCGCGGATCACATAGTGATGAACGATCCCCGCCACTGCATGCAGCCCGATCAGCCAGTAGCCGACCTTACCGAACAGCACATGCCAGCCTTCGATCTGCTTGGCCAAGGCCTTGTTTTCTGCGATCAGCGGCGGCAGCTCGATGCCGTAAAACATCACCGAATGTCCCTCTGCACTGACAATCAGCCACCCGGCAATCGGCATGCCGATCATCAACGCATACAGCGCGAAGTGCATCAGGGTGGCCAGCAGGCGTTGCCATTGCGGCGGGGCGGGGACGATTTTCGGGGCCACCCCCAGGCTGCGTGCGAACAGGCGCAGCCACACCAGCACAAACACGGTCAGGCCGAACATGAAGTGCATTTCCACGATCAGCGTGCGAGCGCCGCTGCCTTTGGGGAACTGCCCACGCAGTTCAATGCAGGCGTACACCACCGCCAGCAGCACCACCATCAGCCAGTGCAGCGCAATTGACATGGTGCTGTAGCGTGTATCGGAATTTTTCCACGGCATCGCTGGGTTCCTCGTTCATCAGGGCATGCCTTCGTTCTTTTGTGACGAAGTATTTCTACTGTATGCCTGTTTCAAACGAGTTGCCCGGTGCGATGGCGGTTTTTTTGATCTTAATCAGTAGCTTTGCGGCATTTCACCGCGGGCCAGGCGCTGGTTGATGTCGGCGATCACCGTTGGCAGGTCATTGAGCGTGTCGATCAGATAGTGGGGACGCGAGCCTGCGAAGAGTGCCTCAATGCGCTGGCGTTCGCGGGCGAGGGTGTCCGGGGCCAGTGCTTGGAACTGTGCGTAGGTCAAACCCAGCGCATTGCCCGAGCAGGTCAGCGCCACGGTCCACATCCCGGCGCGACGCCCTTCGAGGATGCCCGGTACGGTGTCGTCGACTTTCACGCACGCCGCCACATCGTTAATGCCCAGGGCGATGACGTTAGCCAGGGCCTGGGCCGGCCATGGGCGGCCGTTGGGCACTTCGTCGGTGGCAACCACATGGTCGGCGACATAGCCGTTGCGCGCGGCCAGGGCGACCACCTTGTCCATCACCTGCTTGGGGTAGCCGGAGCAGGAGCCGATCTTGATCCCCTGGGCGCGCAGTGTGGCGATGGTGTCGAGCGCGCCGGGGATCAACGCCGAATGCTCGGCGATCTTCTCGATCTGCAAGGGCATGAAGCGCTGGTAAATGACGGTCACGTCGTCATCGGTGGGCGTGCGTGCGAACGTCTGGCGGTAACGCTCGGCCACCTGCGGCTGATTGCACAGGGTGCGGATGTGGTCCCACTTGCCCATGCCCATCGGGCCGCGGGCTTCTTCAATGGAGACCTGCACGCCGAATTCGGCGAAGGCCTCGACAAAAATTTGGGTTGGCGCGAAGGAGCCGAAGTCGACCACGGTGCCGGCCCAATCGAGGATCGCGGCCTGGAGAGTGGTGGGGTTTTGATAGTTCATACGGGTACTCCAGACGCAGAGAGAAGCGGGATGTGCATGGCGCGCAATACCTGGGCGACGGCCGCTACGGCGGCGCGCATGTCGGCTGCGTCGACGTGGCCGATGCAGCCGACACGAAAGGTTTCCACCTGGGTCAATTTGCCGGGGTACAGGATGAAACCCTTGGCCTTGACCCGCTCGTAGAAGTCCTTGAACTGGTAGCGTGAGTGCTGCGGGGCGTGAAAGGTGACGATGATCGGGGCCTGGATCGCCGCCGGCAGGAAGCTGCGCAGGCCGAGTTCGGCCATGCCCTCAAGCAACGCCTGACAATTGCGCGCATAGCGCTGATGACGGGCAGGCAGGCCGCCTTCTTCACGGTATTGCAGCAGCGCCTCGTGCAGCGCGGCGACCACATGGGTGGGTGGGGTGAAGCGCCATTGACCGGTTTTGGCCCGGTAGCTGTGCTGGTCGAACAGGTCCAGCGCCAGGGAGTGGCAGTTGCCTTGGGCGGCGGCCAGCGACTGCTTGTCGGCAAAGACGAAACCCATGCCCGGCACGCCTTCCAGGCATTTGCCCGACGCGGCGATCAGCGCATCGAAAGGCACGTCGCGGGCATCGATCGGCAGCGCACCGAAGGAACTCATGGCGTCGACGATCAAGCGCTTGCCATGGCGCTTTACGACATGCGCGATGGCCGACAGCGGGTTGAGAATGCCGGTGCTGGTTTCGCAATGGATCAGCGCGACGTGGGTGATGGACGGGTCGGCATGCAGCAGGCGGTCCACATCGGCGGCGGTGGTGGGTTGGTCCTCGGCGGTTTCAAAGGTGCTGGACGCACGGCCGAGCACGTCGCAGATCTTCGCCAGGCGTTTGCCGTAGGCACCGTTGATCAGCACCAGAACCTTGCCATCGCGTGGCACCAGGGTGCCGATTGCGGCCTCGACAGCGAAGGTGCCGCTGCCTTGCAGAGGGACGCAGTGGTGGCTGTCGGCGCCGTGGATGATGGCCAGCAACTGTTCGCAGACATCGGTGGTGAGCTGGTTGAAACGGTCATCCCAGGAACCCCAGTCCACCAGCATGGCCTGGCGGGTGCGGGCAGACGTGGTCAGGGGGCCTGGGGTCAATAGCATCGGCGCGGTAGGGAGCATCTCGGGTTCTCGAAAGCGTTGGGTTGAATCTACGGCGCTTACGTTGCGGTTTAGCGTTATATCAATCAAATTGTTTGTTGTTATGCGAGCTATCAGCGAGGCCGATAAGCATGAACCTGTTCCAATTGCGTGCATTCGATGCCGTGGCCCGCGAGGGCAGCTTTACCCGGGCGGCGGCGCGGCTGTTTATCAGCCAGCCGGCGGTGACCGGGCATATCAAAGCCTTGGAGGAGCACTACCAGATCCCGCTGTTACGTCGAACGGCGCGGCGGGTTGAGTTGACCGAGGAGGGCGCGCGGCTGGCGGCGATCACCCGCGCTATCTTCGGCCTGGTGGATGAGGCGCAGGCGCTGCTGGAAGCCAATCGCCAATTACTCAGCGGGCGCCTGGAAGTCGCGGCGGACGGCCCGCATCTGGTCATGCCGATGATCGCCAGTCTGCGCGAGCGGTATCCTGGCATCACTGTCAATCTGCGCCTGGGCAATGCCCAAGAGACCCTCGCCGCGCTGTTGGCCGAGCATGCCGATGTGGCGGTGCTGACCGAGGTTGAACCCCGCCATGGTGTGCACTTACAGCTCTTGGGCGAATCGCACATCTGCGCCTTGGTACCGGCCGGCCACCCTTGGGCGGGATTGTCCGAAGGCATTGGCCTGGAGCAACTGAACGAGGTGATTATGGTGCTGCGCGAGCCCGGTTCGATCACCCGTCGTACCTTTGATGCTGCCTGCCAAGCCGCCGATGTGCAGCCCAAGGTGCTGCTGGAGCTCGATAGCCGTGAAGCGGTGACCGAAGCCGTCGCCGCGCAATTGGGCGTCGGGGTGGTGTCGTCACTGGAGACCAGCCCGGACCCGCGGGTGCGGGCGGTGCCGATCCGCGGCGTCGGTTTATCGAACCGGCACAGCCTCGGCTGCATGGAGCGACGCCGTTCGCTGCGGCTGATCCAGGCGTTTTTCGAGCTGGCGCCGTGACGGTTTTTTGGTGGAACGATGCGTCCCTGCGCTATAAACTCTGCCCCCAAAGCGCCGGCCAGTAGACGTTTCGGCGCGATGGACGAGAAGAGAGCGAGTCATGGGCGCACAGTGGAAAGTCAAACATAAAGAAGCGGCAGCCAATGCCAAGGGCAAGATCTTCGGCAAACTG
>Ga0182008_10001422_pt1 | contig 16053 bp, 12 predicted proteins | sample Sormic07211129_1_FD_120482 | JGI IMG/M metagenome (GOLD analysis project Ga0182008, IMG submission 120482) | Rhizosphere microbial communities from Sorghum bicolor, Mead, Nebraska, USA - 072115-129_1 metaG | ecosystem: Host-associated > Plants > Roots > Rhizosphere | place: USA: Nebraska...
CGCGCGGCGCCTGGGCATGAACGTGCGCACCTGCCGGGCCCACATCGCCAAGCTGGCCACCGCCCTGGGCAGCGGCAGCCGAGCCCAACTCGGCTTCCTCATCGCCCAGTCGGGACTCCTGGAGCAGAACCTCTGAGTCCCGGGGGGGGGAGGACGGGAGAACACCCTCGGCCGCGCATGCACTCCACGAGCCGGTCAGCAGGGCCCCAAGGGACGGCCCCGCCCAACCGCACGGGGCGCACGGGCCGCGCGGGCCCGGTACGCGCCGAGGAGGCACCCGCCACGCCCGACACGCCCAGTCCGCTCACCCCGGCCGACTGAGCCCCTGGGCAGGCACCCCGGCCCATCCGAGGCCGGTCGCCCGCGAAGCCCGTCGGCAGGCGCCCCGGCCCATCCGGAACCGGTCACCCGCCAAGGCCCTCGGCAGGCACTCCAGCTCGTCCGGAACCGGTCGCGTCCAGCCGTGGCCCTGCGCCAGCTGCTGAGCCCGTCAGCAGGCACCCCAGCCCGTCCGAAAGCCAGTCACGCTCACCACGGCGCTGCCCCGCCTGCTGAGCACCTCAGCAGGCACCCCAGCCCACCCGAAGTCGGCCACACCCTCCGCGTAGCCCCACACCGCCCGCCAAGCCCCTCGGTAGGTACCCCAGCCCATCCGAAGCCGACCGCCCGCCAAGCCCCTCGACAGGCACCCCCGGCCCGCCCGGAACCGGTCCCGTCCACCACGGCGCTACCCCGGCCGCCGAGCCCGTCAACAGGCACCCCAGCCCGTCCGAAAGCCCGTCGTACCCACCACGGCGCTACACCGCGCGCCAAGTGCCTCAGCTGGCGCCCCGGCCCACCCGAGGCCCGTCACGCCCTCTGCAGCAGCCCTACACCGCCCGCCAAGCCCCCCAACAGGCGCCCCGGCCACCCCGAGCCGGTCACACCCGCCGCAGCCCTACACCGCCCGCTGAGGGCCTCGGCAGGCGCCCCAGCCCGTCCCGAACCGGTCGCATCCCCCGCGGCGTTGAGCCGGCTGCTGAGCGCCTCGACGGGCATCGTCGCCGAGGAGCGTGGGCGCGAGGCTCGGCCGACCGTTCTGTTCGAGGCGAGGCTCTCCTACGGTTCGGTGGCAGGCCTGCCGGAGCCGGCGACACCCCTGCCGCCCGGGCCCTGTCCGACGGCCGCGCACATCAGGCGCACCCGGACCCCTCTGGAAGCGCACGCCGACACCCTCATGCGCGCCCGGAATCCCCCGACCGAGGCGGACCCACCCGCACCCGACGGAGACCCGCCACCCCCACCCACTGGAAGCGCACGCCGACACCCTCATGCGCGCCCGGAATCCCTCGGCCGGGACGGCCCCATCCGCGCCCTCCCCCCAGAGATCCGCCACCCCGCTGGAAGCGCGCGCCGACGCCCCCACGCGCGACAGGAATTCCCCGACCGGGACGGACCCACCCGCACCCGACGGAGACCCGCCACCCCCACCCCGCTGAAAGCGCGCACCCTCCATCCGCGACCGGTGACCGGTGACCGGTGACCAGCTCGGGATGAGCATCCGCACCGTCCGTGCAGTCCCGGTAATCCCCCATCGCCGAACTCCCGGCGCGGACCCCGGGGGGCGTCTCATCGGGCCGTCGGGGATTCTTGACCGGGAAGAGTGACGGGTGTTGCGTCGGCGGGGTGACGGGGGCCGTCCAGGCCCACCTGGGCTATGCGGACGCCGAGTTGGGTGCGGCTGGCCGCGCCCAGGGTCTCGGAGAGGCGGGCGATGTGGGCCCGGCAGGTGCGGACGCTGATGCCGAGGCGCTCGGCGATCACCGCGTCCTGGTGCCCCTCGGCGAGAAGCGCGGCGATGGACTGCTCGCGGTGGGAGATGCCCTCGATGCCGGTGTCGGGCAGGGGGGCGGTGAGGGGGATCGCCAGGCGCCAGAGGCGGTCGAAGACGGTGCCCAGGTAGTCGACCAGGGCGGGGTGGCGCAGTTCCAGGGCGAGGGTGCGGTCCGCGTTCGCGGGGATGAAGGCCACCGTGCGGTCGAAGAGGATCAGCCGCTCGATCACCTCGTCGAGGGTGCGGGCCTCGACCGAACCGCCCATCAGTTCAAGGTAGTTGAGCAGGCCCTGGCCGTGCCGGGCCACATGCGTGTACAGGTCGCGCATGCGCACGCCCCGCCCGCGCAGCGCGAGCGCCCGGTGCAGGCCCTCGGTCAGCTCGTGCTCGGGGCGGATGCCACCGGGCTGGACGGTGATGACCTCGGTCGTGCAGGCCTCCGTCGCCTCGTCCATGGCGGCCTGGATGCGCGACAGCCCGTCGAGCACCCGGATCGCGCTGCCCTCGCCGGCGCCCGGCCGCGGCGCCGACAGCCCCAGACCCGCGTACCACTCGAAGGCGGCCACCGCCGAGCCCACCCGGCGTTGACTGGTGCTGACCTCGTCGTACACCCCGCGCAGCAGCCGGGTCATGACCTCCTGCGGGGAGGTCGGGACCAGCCAGTCCATGTCGTCGGGATCGGGGTGGAGCAGGGCCAGTTCGAGCAGACAGGGCACCGTCTCGGCGTCATCGCGCGCCACGCGGCCCCGACGTACGGCCCGGGAATACACGCGATCCCCGGCCTCGCACAGTCGGTCGGCACCGTGAGGATGCTCCTCCGTCCCGTGCCCGGCCATCGCCCATCCCACCCCCGGTTCCAGCCTCTTGTACAGGCGTGCCCCTACGGTTCGCTTCGGTTCGCTCGCGCTTTCCGCAGCGCAACTATGCGCGGACACAACCGGGTCCGCAACACGGCTCCCTCAAGCGAGGCCGTCGTAAAGCACCGTTGTGCCCGGGTTTTTCCAGGGCCCCGTCCGTCGACTTGCAACAAGCTGATGGCGGGTTGCGCGGCCGCCCGGCATCGGAAGGCCGCCTTCCGTGCAAGCTCCCGGAAATGCCACAGAGATCGGCTTGTTACGGACCGCATCTAACGTCCCCTCATGGCGGACATATTTGACGCGTACGCGTTGGCCGACGCGTGGGACGAGATGTTTGAGCGGCCGGGTGAGGTCAGGACCGCCTATGAGCCGGTGCTGGCGGCGCTTCAGCCGATCGAGCCGAGTGAACTGCGGTTCCGGGCCGACCAGATGGCCCGTGCCTTCACGGACCGGGGTGTGACCTACGCCTTCGCGGGCGAGGAGCGGCCCTGGCCCCTTGACCTGGTGCCGAGGATCCTCGACGGCCTGGAGTGGGATCTCATACAACGCGGGGTGAGTCAGCGGGTGCGGGCCCTGGAGGCCTATCTCGCCGACGCCTACGGCCCCTGCTGTGCCTTCGAGGACGGTGTGGTGCCCTGGCGGCTGCTGCTCGGCTCCCCGCACTTCCATCGCGCCGCGCACGGTGTGGAGCCACCGGGCGGGGTCCGTATCCATGTGGCCGGAATCGATCTGGTGCGGGACGAGGCCGGGGACTTCCGGGTCCTGGAGGACAACGTGCGGGTGCCGAGCGGCGTCTCGTACGTCATCGAGAACCGGCGCGCGATGACCCGGGTCTTCCCCTCGCTCTTCGCCGAGCAGCACGTCCTGCCGGTCGACGGGTACACCCAGCGGCTGCTGGCCGCGCTGCGCGCCGCGGCCCCGAGCGGCGTCAAGGACCCCCGGGTCGTCGTCCTCACCCCCGGACCGAACAACGCCGCCTACTTCGAACACGCCCTGCTGGCCCGGCTGATGGGCGTGCAACTGGTCGAGGGGCACGACCTGGTGTGCCGCAGCAACCGGGTCTGGATGCGCACGACCCGCGGCGAGGTGCCCGTCCATGTCGTATACCGGCGCCTGGACGACGACTTCCTCGACCCGCTCCACTTCCGCCCCGACTCGGTGATCGGCTGCCCCGGCATCATGGGCGCCGCGATGGCCGGCAACGTCACACTCGCGAACGCCGTGGGCAACGGGATCGCCGACGACAAGCTGCTCTATACCTACGTACCGGACCTCATCCGCTACTACCTCTCCGAAGAACCGATTCTTCCCAATGTGGAGTCCTTCCGCCCCGATGAACCGGGGCAGTTGGAGGCGGTCCTCGACCAGATCGACCAGCTGGTCATCAAACCGGTCGACGGCGCCGGCGGCCAGGGCATCGTCATCGGCCCGAAGTCCGACAAGGAGACCCTCGAACGCACTCGCAAAGCGGTGACCGCCGACCCGCGCGGCTTCATCGCCCAGCGCCCCGTCGCCCTGTCCACCTCCCCCACCCTCGCGGGTGAACGCATGGCGCCGCGCCACATCGACCTCAGACCCTTCGCCGTGAACGACGGCGACGACATCTGGGTCCTGCCCGGCGGTCTGACGCGCGTCGCGCTGCAGGAGGGCAACCTGATCGTCAACTCCAGCCAGGGCGGCGGCTCCAAGGACACCTGGGTGCTCGCCGAGGGCCCGGCCGAGTCGCCCGCGCCGCTCGCAACCGGCACCCCCCTCACCGTCGCGCCCCGTCTGCTCGGACCCGACGGCACCCCCACCGTCGTACAGGAAGGGGCGCAGCAGCAGTGAACGACGTGATCCTCTCCCGTATCGCCGAGGCCCTGACCTGGACCGGGCGTTACGTCGAGCGCGCCGACGCCACCGGGCGCATCCTCGACGCCTATCTGCACCGCATGCTGGAGGACCCCTGGCGCGACGAGGACGCGGCCTGCCGGTCGTTGTACGCGATCCTCGGCATGGACGCCGGCGCCGGGCCCTGCGACATGCAGCTGGTGCTGGACCAGCTGGCCTTCGACGCCGGCTCGACCGGGTCGATCGAGGGGGCGCTCGGCGCGGCGCGGCTGAACGCGAGAAGCGCCCGTGAGGCGGTCTCCTCCGAGATGTGGGAGTGCCTCAACTCCACCTGGCACGCCCTGGCCGACCAGCGGCTGGCGGCCCGCCGCACGGGCCCGTACGCCTATCTGGAGCTCGTCCGGGCCCGGGCGGCCCTCTTCTTCGGGCTCGCCGACTCCACCATGAGCCGGGACGACAGCTGGCGGTTCGTGATCCTCGGCCGGAGCCTGGAACGGGTCGACATGACCGTACGACTGCTCGCGGTCCGCGTCCTGGACGCGGCGCACGCGCCCGACTGGCCGACGCTGCTGAGCGCGTCCGGCGCCGACGAGGCGTTCGCGCGGGTGTACGGCGGCTTCGGGGACACCTCGCGGGTGGCCGAATTCCTGCTCCTGGACCGGGACTTCCCGCGCTCGGCGCTGCACGCGCTGACCACGGCCGAGGAGTGCCTGACGGCGCTGGGCCGCCCCCGCCAGGATCCCGCGCGCCGCCCGATCGGCCGGATGCGCACCCGGCTCGAATACCTGGACACCGGAGCTCTCGAAGAGCAGCTGCCGGCCCTGCTGGGGGACCTGCAGCAGGCCTGCATGGCGTCCGCCGACGCGGTGGCGGAGCGCTTCTTCCCGTACCAGGGGCCCGTCGAGTGGGCCCAGGAAGGAGCCTGACATGGCTCGTCGCCTCCGCATCAAGCACACCACCCGGGTCTCCTACGCCCAGCCCGCGGCCTCCTCGCACAACGAGGTCCGGATGACCCCGCTGACCCTGCCCGGCCAGACCACCCTGGACGCCCGGGTCACCGTGAACCCGACGACGCCCACCTGGTCGTACTGGGACTACTGGGGCACGCAGGTCACCGGCTTCGACCTGATGGACCCGCACGGCAAGCTCGTCATCACCGCCTCCAGCCTGGTCGAGACGACACCGGCGGAGCCCCTGCCGACCGCGCCGAGCTGGGCGGAGGTGGCCGAACGGGTGGCGGGCACCCGCCTGTTGGAGTTCGCCACCCCGACGGCCCGTACGACGGTCCCGCCGAAGCTGGTCAAGAAGGCGCGGAAGGCGGCGGCCGGGCTCGACCCGCACGAGACGGCGGTCGCGGTCTCGACGCTGGTCGCCGACCGGGTGTCGTACCTGCCCGGCGCGACCAGCGTGAACACCTCCCCCGCGGAGGCCTGGGAGCAGGGCGCCGGTGTCTGCCAGGACATCACCCATCTCACCGTCGCCCTGCTGCGGGGCGTGGGCCTGCCGGCCCGCTATGTCTCCGGCTATCTCCACCCGGAGCGCGAGGCCGAGCTGCACCGTCCGGTCGCCGGGCAGAGCCATGCCTGGATCGAGTACTGGGCGGGCGACTGGTCCGGCTACGACCCCACCAACCGGGTCCGCGCCGACGAGTCCCATGTGGTGGTGGCCCGGGGCCGCGACTACGACGACGTGACCCCGCACAAGGGCATCTACCGGGGCGTGCCCGGGGGCTCGCCCGAGGTGTCGGTGGAGTTCACCCGGGTGGCGTGAACCCATGCGAAAGGGACGGGGATCGTCGTTCTCCCCGGCCCTGCGCGTTCGTCCTGACGACCCCTTACTTCAGGCCGATCGCCGCGCACTCCGACTTGTAGGCGCTGGTGCAGATCTGGGCGACCGAGTAGATGCCGTCCGCGACCACCGTGTCCTTGATGTTCTTCTTCGTCACGGCGGTCACGGTGACGAGCTGGGCGGGGATGGCCTTGTCGGTGGGGCTGTCCACGCTGTCCTGGGTCAGGGCGTCGAACTGGATGTCCTTGCCCTGCACCTTGAAGACGGCCATCTGCGCGGCGGCCTCGGCCTCGGCCGGGTAGGGCTTGTAGACGGTCATGTACTGGTCGCCGGCGAGGATCCGCTTGATCGCGTCGAGGTCCGCGTCCTGGCCCGTCAGCGGCGGGATCTGGGTCACGCCGGCCGCCTTGAGGGCCTTGACGATGCCGCCCGCCATCGCGTCGTTGGCGGAGTACACGGCGGCGATGTTGTTCTTGCCGAGGGTCTCGACCGCGCGGGTCGTCTCCTGCTCGGCGACCTTGGGGTCCCAGTCCTTGGTGTCGTACGACTTGGCGACCGTCACCTTGCCGTTGAGCTCGGACAGCGCGCCCGCCTTGAACTGCTTGGCGTTCGGGTCGGTCGGCGAGCCGTTGACCATGATGACCTTGGTGGAGGTGTCGGCCTTCGGGCCGAGGGCCTCCAGGAGCGTACGGGCCTGCACCTCGCCCACCAGCTCGTTGTCGAAGGAGACGTACGCCTCGATCGGCCCCTCGGCCAGGCGGTCGTAGGCGATGACCGGGATGCCCGCGTCCTTGGCCTTCTTCACCTCGTCGGCGATCGCGTGCGAGTCGACGGCGTCCAGCACGATGACGTCGACCTGCTCGTCGATCATCTTCTGCATCTGCTTCTTCTGCTTCGGCGCGGACGACGCGGCGTTGGCGTAGTCCACATGACCCTGGTTGTTCGTGAGCTCCAGGACCTTCTTCTTCATGATGGGGTAGTCGAAGTTGGTGTAGCGGGTGTTGATGATGTCCGGCATCAGCACGCCCACCGTGAGGTCGTTGCCCTTCGTCGGGCTCGCCGAACTGGCGTCCCCCGACACGTTCAACATGCCGCAACCGGCCAGCAACAGGGTCATCGTGGACGCTGCCACGGTTATGGCGATACGACGCGTGGGGCTGGTGCTCACTGGCCTGCTCACTTCTGATGCATTCGGGACGGACGCGACCGATTCGGGATGTGACTGAAAAGCCAACGCGGAGGCGCCCCCAGGCGTCAAGCGGAACTACTTAACGAGTGCGCAACGCCACGCTCAGCTAACCATGTGAAGGCATGGCGGAATCCTCTCCAAACGCCCCTTACCGGCCCTCCGCTCAAAACCCGGCAACGGGACGGCGAAGATCCACTCATCCCGGCCCGATTCGCCATGTTCCGACGATCACGACTGCTGCGGGCACCCGATCCGGCTGAACCGGACGGCCGAACGAACCCGGCCAGACGCACGGCCTGCCGAACGGCAGGGGCGAGCAGAGCGAAGGGCCCGGAGGCGGATGCCTCCGGGCCCTTTCGACTGTCCGCGTGCGTCAGTCGTCAGTCCTGCGGCCGCTTGGGCCGCCACACCACCAGCGCGCTGGTCTGCTGGACCTCCTGGTACGGGACCAGGTCACGGCGGTACGACGCGTGCACCGCCGCCTCGCGCTGCTGCATCGCCGCCGCCGCGCCGTCCACGGCCGACTGGAGTTCGGCGACGCGCTGCTGGAGCGCGGCGACCTGGTTCTCCAGCTCGATGATGCGCTTGATGCCGGCCAGGTTGATGCCCTCGTCCTGCGACAACGTCTGCACGGTGCGCAGCAGTTCGATGTCGCGGGCCGAGTAGCGGCGGCCCCGCCCGGCCGTGCGGTCCGGGGAGACCAGGCCGAGGCGGTCGTACTGACGGAGGGTCTGCGGGTGCAGGCCGGAGAGCTGGGCCGCCACCGAGATGACGTAGACCGGGGTTTCCTCGGTCAGTTCGTACGGGTTGCGTCGACGGCCGTCCATCACTTTCATGCTCCCTTCGCGGCCTGGAACAGCTCCGCCCGCGGGTCCTCGCCCGCGGTCGCCTCGCGATACGCCTCGAGTGCGTCACGAGCCTTCCCCGTCACGTCCTTCGGGACACTCACCTCGACGGTGACCAGCAGGTCGCCGCGGGTGCCGTCCTTGCGGAACGCGCCCTTGCCCCGGGCGCGCATGGTGCGGCCGTTGGGCGTGCCCGGGGGCAGCTTCAGGGTGACCGGCGGTCCGCCCAGGGTGGGGACCCTGACCTCGCCGCCGAGTGCCGCCTCCGCGAAGGTCACCGGCACGGTGATGGTGAGGTTGTCGTCCCTGCGGCCGAACACCGGGTGCGGGGAGACATGGACCGTGACGTACAGATCGCCCGCCGGACCGCCCCGCTCGCCGGGTGCGCCCTTGCCGCGCAGGCGGATGCGCTGCCCGTCGGAGACACCCGCCGGGATGCGGACCTGCATGGTGCGGGACGACTTGGCGCGACCGCTGCCCGAGCAGACCTCGCAGGGGTTCTCCGCGATCAGACCGCGGCCCTTGCAGTCCGGGCAGGGGTCGGTGAGCGAGAAGCCGCCGCCCGAGCCCCGGGCCACCTGGCCGGTGCCGACGCAGGTCGGGCACACCCGGGGGTTGCCGTTCGCGTCGCCGGTGCCGGAGCAGGCCTTGCACGGGGCCTGGGAGGTCATGCGCAGCGGGACGGTCGCGCCCTCGATCGCCTCGGTGAAGTTGAGGCTGACCTCGGTGTCGATGTCCTGGCCGCGCCGGGGCTGCACCCGGGTGGTCCCGGAGCCGCCGCGGTTGAAAAGGCCCCCGAAGACGTCACCGAGTCCGCCGCCGAAGCCGCCGGAACCCCCGCCGGCCTGGGCGCCGCCTCCGAAGAGGTCGCCCAGGTCGAAGTTGAAGGAGCCGCCCGCACCGCCCGGCCCGGGGCGGAAGCCGCCGTTGCCGAAGAGGGCGCGTGCCTCGTCGTACTCCTTGCGCTTCTTGGGGTCGCCGAGGACGTCGTTCGCCTCGGAGATCTCCTTGAAGCGCTCCTCGGCCTTGGCGTTGCCCTTGTTGGCGTCCGGGTGGAACTCGCGGGCGAGCTTCCGGTACGCCTTCTTGATCTCGGCCTCGGTGGCGTCCTTGGGGACGCCGAGGACCTTGTAGTAGTCCTTCTCGATGAAGTCCTTGGTGCTCATCCCCGACGTGCCCCCTTTCCGGTGTTCCGCTCGCTCTCTACGACGTCAGCCCTCCGCAGGGCCGTTGTCCTTGTCGTCGCCGGCCGCCGGAGCCTCGTCGGCCCCCTCGGCCTTGACCGTCTGCGCCCCGGGCTGGGGTTCGGCGACCGCCACCCGCGCGGGGCGGATGGTGCGCTCGCCGATGCGATACCCGGGCTGCAGAATCGCCACGCATGTCGTCTCGGTGACATCCGGCGCGTAGCTGTGCATCAGGGCCTCGTGGATCGTCGGGTCGAAGGGCTCGCCCTCCTTGCCGAACTGCTGCAGGCCCATCTTGGCCGCGACGGTCTCCAGCGACTCACCGACGGACTTGAATCCGCCGACGAACTCGCCGTGTTCACGCGCGCGGCCGATGTCGTCGAGCACGGGCAGAAGCTCGGTCAGGAGGTTCGCGATGGCGATCTCCTTGACCGTGATCCGGTCCCGCTCCACCCGGCGGCGGTAGTTCTGGAACTCGGCCTGGAGCCGCTGGAGGTCCGTGGTGCGCTCGTCGAGCGCCTTGCGGACCTGGTCCAGCTGGGCCGTCAGGCCGGCGATCTGTGCTGATGCGTCCCCGGCCGGGGCCGCCCCCTCCCCGTTGGAGGAGGCGGCGGCCTTCGGCTCGGCGTCGTCGGGGGTCGCGCCGGAGGGGACGTCGGGCTTCTCCTCGAAGCCCGGGGTCTCCTCCGTCACGCGGCACCGTCCTTGCGCTCGTCGTCCACGATCTCGGCGTCGACCACGTCGTCGTCGGCCCTGGGCGCCTCGGCACCGGCCTCGGCGCCACCCGCGGCCTGGGCCGCCTGGGCGTCGGCGTACATGGCCTGGCCGACCTTCTGGGAGACGGCCGCGACCTTCTCCGTGGCGGTGCGGATCTCGGCGGTGTCCTCGCCCTTGAGCGCGGTCTTCAGCTCCTCGACGGCGGCCTCGACCTCGGTCTTGACCTCGCCGGGGACCTTGTCCTCGTTGTCCTTGAGGAACTTCTCCGTCTGGTAGACGAGCTGCTCGCCCTGGTTGCGGGACTCGGCGGCCTCGCGGCGGCGGTGGTCCTCCTCCGCGTACTGCTCGGCCTCCTGGCGCATCCGGTCGACCTCGTCCTTCGGCAGCGAGGAGCCGCCGGTGACGGTCATCTTCTGCTCCTTGCCCGTGCCCAGGTCCTTGGCGGTCACGTGCATGATGCCGTTGGCGTCGATGTCGAAGGACACCTCGATCTGCGGGACGCCACGGGGCGCCGGCGGCAGACCGGTCAGCTCGAACATGCCGAGCTTCTTGTTGTACGCCGCGATCTCGCGCTCGCCCTGGTAGACCTGGATCTGCACGGACGGCTGGTTGTCCTCGGCGGTGGTGAAGATCTCGGACCGCTTGGTCGGGATCGTCGTGTTCCGCTCGATGAGCTTGGTCATGATGCCGCCCTTGGTCTCGATACCGAGGGACAGCGGGGTCACGTCGAGGAGCAGGACGTCCTTGACCTCACCCTTGAGCACACCGGCCTGGAGCGAGGCGCCGATGGCGACGACCTCGTCCGGGTTCACACCCTTGTTGGCCTCCTTGCCGCCGGTCAGCTCCTTGACGAGCTCGGCGACGGCCGGCATACGGGTGGAGCCACCGACCAGGACGACGTGGTCGATCTCGTTGATCGAGATGCCGGCGTCCTTGATGACGTTGTGGAACGGCGTCTTGCAGCGCTCCAGCAGGTCGGCCGTCAGCTGCTGGAACTGGGCGCGGGTGAGCTTCTCGTCCAGGTGCAGCGGGCCCTCGGCGGAGGCGGTGATGTAGGGCAGGTTGATCGAGGTCTCGGTGGAGCTGGACAGCTCGATCTTCGCCTTCTCGGCAGCCTCGCGCAGACGCTGCAGAGCCATCTTGTCCCTGCTCAGGTCCACGCCGTGGCCGGACTGGAACTGCTTGACCAGGTAGTCGACGACGCGCTGGTCCCAGTCGTCACCACCGAGGTGGTTGTCACCGTTGGTGGCCTTCACCTCGACGACGCCGTCGCCGATCTCCAGCAGCGAGACGTCGAAGGTGCCGCCACCGAGGTCGAAGACGAGGATCGTCTGGTCGTCCTTGTCGAGGCCGTAGGCGAGCGCGGCCGCGGTGGGCTCGTTGACGATACGAAGGACGTTCAGACCGGCGATCTCGCCGGCCTCCTTCGTCGCCTGGCGCTCCGAGTCGTTGAAGTACGCGGGGACGGTGATGACCGCGTCGGTCACCTTCTCGCCCAGGTAGGACTCGGCGTCGCGCTTCAGCTTCTGCAGGATGAAGGCGCTCATCTGCTGCGGGTTGAACTGCTTCCCGTCGAGCTCGATCTTCCAGTCCGTGCCCATGTGGCGCTTGACGGAGCGGATGGTCCGGTCCACGTTCGTGACCGCCTGGCGCTTGGCGACCTCGCCGACCAGCACCTCACCGTTCTTCGCGAAGGCGACGACGGACGGCGTGGTCCTGGCACCCTCGGCGTTGGTGATGACGGTGGGCTCGCCGCCCTCCAGAACGCTGACGACGGAGTTAGTCGTGCCCAGGTCGATGCCGACCGCACGTGCCATGGTGAATTCCTCCAGCTGACTTGAGTGGAACGGACTCAAGTGTGCACGACGTCCGCGAATGGGTCAACAGACCTGAGTCGCAGCGACTCAACTCTTATCCGTTCCTTACCCGCAACCGGCCTCTGACCTGCGACGACTCCGACCCCCTAGGGGAAGAACCAGGGACCCGAAGGAGTACAAGGACGAGAGCCACGACCCCCGCCGCCACCCACAGCACCCCCGATCCGGCGACCCACCCCATGTCCACGAGCACCCCGACGAGCACCCCGGCGAACGCCAGCAGCCCGAGCACCACGGTGGCCCCCTGCGGGGTCAGCCCCGACCGCCGCAGCCGGTGCGCCAGATGGTCGGGTCCGCGCCGCAGCACGGGCCGCCCCGCCAGCCGCCGCGCGAGCACCACCAGGAGTACGTCGGCGACGGCGACGGCGGTGAGCGCGAACAGCACGCCCGCGCTGGAGGCGAGCCCGTATCCGGCCCGCGTGAACACCGCGGAGGCAGCGAGCACGAACCCCGCGAACAGCGACCCGCACGCGCCGAGCCCCACGCGCGCGGGATGCCAGTTGTGCATGAGGAACCCGGTCAGCGCGGCGGCGAGCACGCTCAGCAGCACGGCGAGCCCGTCCATCACCTCCACGGCGGCACAGGCCCCGACCCCGAAGGCGGTGAGCACCCCCACGGTCCCCGCGAGGGCGTCGGCGTGGTCGAGCGCCCGGAAGGCGAGCGCGACGAAGGTGACCCACCCGACGGCCAGCAGCCCGCCCCCGATCCCCGTCTCCCCGTACGGCATCACACAGGCCGCCGCCACGGCCGTACCGGCGACCAGCACGCGCGCCTTGACCCGCCGTACGTCGGCGACGAGCCCCAGCGCGGCGACGGCCGCCCCGGCGACCAGCAGCCGGCCCACCCCGTCCCCGAGCCGCGCGACCCCCATCCGGTCCCCGGCGACGGCGACCAGGCAGGTGGCGGCCACGACCGCCACACCGCCGAACAACGGCAGCGGCCGCTGCCGCCGCCGGTCGACGACGCCCAGACGCAGGGCGGGCGACCGGAGGAGGGCGGAGAGCACGGCGGCGAGCAGCAGGGCGGAGGTGGCGGCGGCGATCCCGTAGAGCACGGATCTAAATTAGGGGCGAATGTACCAATTTGGTACGAATAACACGATCGGATCGTCACGGACCTTTAAGGCGACCCTCAGCGATCCAGATCACGGCACGCCTGGCTACAGTGCGATGGAAGATAAGGGTAGTCTCAGACGGACTGCATAAGTTACCGCTTAGTAATAACCTCGCAGGCCCGAGGAGCCCCCAATGCAACTCGCCGCGATCATCGTGTCGCTGGTCCTGACCGTGGTCGGCGTTGCCCTGCTCGCCCGCGCCATCGGTCAGTTCGTCCGGTACTTCAAACTGGGCCAGCCCGTGCCCGCCGGTACCCGCACCGACAACCCCTACCAGCGCAGTGTGACGCTGGTGAAGGAGTTCCTCGGGCACACCCGGATGAACCGCTGGGGCATCGTCGGCTTCGCCCACTGGTTCGTGGCCGTCGGATTCCTGACGCTGCCGCCGACCCTGGCCCAGGCCTTCGGGCAGCTCTTCCAGGCCGACTGGACGCTGCCGATCATCGGCGACTGGCTGCCGCTGGAGATGTACACCGAGTTCATCGGCGTGATGACGACCATCGGCATCATCGTGCTGATCTCGATCCGTCTGCTGAACCTGCCCTCACGCCCCGGCCGCAAGTCCCGCTTCGCCGGTTCCAAGTCGGGCCAGGCGTACTTCGTCGAGTACGTCATCCTGACCATCGGCCTCGCGATCTACGTACTGCGCGGCCTGGAGGGCGCGATCCACCACGTGGACGGCTACGACGCATCGTACTTCGCGTCGTACCCGCTGGTCCTGGCCTTCAAGGGACTCTCGGTCTCCGCGCTGCAGAACCTGATCTACCTGGTCGCCATGATCAAGATCAGCACCTCGTTCATCTGGATGATCGTGGTCTCGCTGAACACCAACATGGGTGTGGCCTGGCACCGCTTCCTCGCCTTCCCGAACATCTGGTTCAAGCGCCGGTCCGACGGCGGCACGGCACTCGGCGCCCTGCAGCCGATGACGAGCGGCGGCAAGCCGATCGACTTCACCGACCCCGGCGACGACGACGTCTTCGGCGTCTCCCAGGTCGAGCAGTTCTCCTGGAAGGGCCTGCTGGACTTCTCCACCTGCACCGAGTGCGGCCGCTGCCAGTCGCAGTGCCCCGCCTGGAACACGGGCAAGCCCCTCTCCCCCAAGCTCCTGATCATGTCCCTGCGCGACCACGCGCACGCCAAGGCCCCCTACCTGCTGGCCGGCGGCGGCAAGACGATGGAGGGCGAGGAGAAGGCGTCGGAGGAGCAGCTGGCCGGTGTGCCCGCCGCGGCCCTCGCCGAGGCCGAGCGCCCGCTGATCGGGACCGTCGAGGACAACGGCGTCATCGACCCGGACGTCCTGTGGTCCTGCACCACCTGCGGCGCCTGTGTCGAGCAGTGCCCGGTGGACATCGAGCACATCGACCACATCGTCGACATGCGCCGCTACCAGGTGATGATCGAGAGCGCGTTCCCGTCCGAGGCGGGCACCATGCTCAAGAACCTGGAGAAGAAGGGCAACCCCTGGGGCCTGGCCAAGAAGCAGCGCCTGGAGTGGCTCAAGGAGGTCGAGTTCGAGGTCCCGGTCGTCGGCCAGGACATCGAGGACCTCACCGAGGTCGAGTACCTCTACTGGGTCGGCTGCGCCGGCTCCCTGGAGGACCGCGCCAAGAAGACCACGAAGGCCTTCGCCGAACTCCTCCACATCGCGGGCGTCAAGTTCGCGATCATGGGCGGCGACGAGAAGTGCACGGGTGACTCGGCCCGCCGTCTCGGCAACGAGCCGCTCTTCCAGGAACTGGGCATGGAGAACGTCATGGCCCTGAACATGGCGTTCGGCGAGGAGCTGGACGACGACGGCAAGGTGGTCCCCGAGTCCGCCAAGCCCAAGTCGGCGAAGAAGATCGTCGCCACCTGCCCGCACTGCCTCAACACCATCGGCAACGAGTACCCGCAGCTCGGCGGCGACTACGAGGTCATCCACCACACCCAGCTGCTCCAGCACCTCGTCGACGAGGGCAAGCTGGTCCCGGTCACCCCGGTCGAGGGCATCATCACCTACCACGACCCCTGCTACCTGGGCCGCCACAACAAGATCTACACGCCCCCGCGCGAGATCATCGCGGGCGTCCCCGGCCTGCGCAACGAGGAGATGCACCGCCACAAGGAGCGCGGCTTCTGCTGCGGCGCCGGCGGCGCGCGCATGTGGATGGAGGAGCGCATCGGCAAGCGCATCAACAACGAGCGCGTAGACGAAGCTCTCTCCCTCAACCCCGACATCGTCTCGACGGCCTGCCCGTTCTGCCTCGTCATGCTCACGGACGCCGTGAACGGCAAGAAGAACGACGGCAAGGCCAAGGAGTCCATCCAGGTCGTCGACGTCGCCCAGCTCCTCCTGCAGTCGGTGAAGACCCCGGTCGACCCGGCGGGCGAGGAGGAGCAGGAGACCGCCCCGGAACCGGAGCCGGTGAAGTAACCGACCCACCGGCTGACCGGCCCTACGGCCACCGACCAACCGGCTGACCGGCCCTACGGCCGTGCCGACGCCCCCATGTCCTGCGTGGACATGGGGGCGTCGGTGTTTCCCGCCACGTTTCCCGCCACGTTTCCCGCGGCGCTTGCCGCGCTACGCCCCCTTCGGCGCCGCCTGCTGGACCACCTCGAAGGACCACAGCGTCGAGCCACTGGCCGCGGGCTTCGGACGCTCGGCACCCTCGCCGCCGCCCTGATGGGCAGCCTTCATCGACCCCTCCATCCAGGCCGTGAAGGACTCCTCGTCACGCCAGCGCGTGTACACGAGGTACTGGTCGGTCCCTTCGACGGGCCGGAGAAGCTCGAACCACTCGAACCCGTCGGAGCTCTCCACGGCATGCGCCCGCGAGGCGAACCGCTTCTCCAG
>Ga0182008_10001423_pt1 | contig 16047 bp, 14 predicted proteins | sample Sormic07211129_1_FD_120482 | JGI IMG/M metagenome (GOLD analysis project Ga0182008, IMG submission 120482) | Rhizosphere microbial communities from Sorghum bicolor, Mead, Nebraska, USA - 072115-129_1 metaG | ecosystem: Host-associated > Plants > Roots > Rhizosphere | place: USA: Nebraska...
CCTCCGGGACCGGCGCCCACGCCGTACGGCCAGCCGCCCCAGCAGCAGCCGTACGGTCAGCCGCCCGGCCAGACGGCCCCGCCGCCGCCCGGATACGGCCAGCCACCGGCGCCCCACGCCCCGGCCCCGCCGCCCGGCTACGGCCAGCCGACCGCGCCCCCCGGCTACGGTCAGCAGCCGCCCCTCGGCCAGGTCACGGGTCAGCAGCCCGGCGGCTACGGCGTCCCGCAGGGCGCTCCCCAGGGCGGTGCCGGAGTGACCGCCGCGCTGTCGATGTTCAAGGAGACGCCCACCGGACAGCGCTGGACCCTGCAGAACAGCAAGCTCGTCCGCGTCGACCTCGGCATGGGCGGCCAGCCCGTGCTCGCCCGTCAGGGCAGCATGGTGCTCTACCAGGGCAAGGTCGACTTCGGCTACAAGGGCGCGGGCTTCGCCGGCCGGATCGTGGGCGGCGCGACCGGCCAGGAGATGCAGCTGATGCGCTGCACCGGCCAGGGCCAGGTGTTCCTCGCCGAGAACGCCACCCACCTGCACCCCATCGAGCTCCAGGGCGACGCCATCTGCGTCTCCGCCGAGAGCGTCCTCGCCTTCGACGAGAGCCTCCAGTACGAGGTCCGCCGCATCGAGGGCCACGGCATCCCCGGGGGCGCGCTGTTCACGATGCAGTTCCAGGGGACCGGCACGATCGTCGTCAAGACCCATGGCACGCCCGTGGTGCTGCCCGTGACGCCGACGACGTTCGCCGACGCCAACGCCGTGGTCGCCTGGTCGGCGGCCTCCCAGGTGATCGTCTCCAGCCAGGTCCGGATGCGGCGCAACGCCTACCCGGGTGACACCGGCGAGAGCGTCAACCTGCAGTTCCGGGGCGCCCCCGGCAACTTCATCGTCGTCCAGCCGTACGAGGTCTGAGGGAGCCCGTCATGTACCAGCCGCTCGCGGGCTACGCCCCCGCACCCGTCACCACCCGCATGGAGAACCACGGCGACCACATGCTCAAGGTCGCCATGCAGAGCGGACAGGACCTCTTCGCGCGCGTGGGGTCCATGATCGCCTACGAGGGCTTCGTCCAGTACGAGCCCAACCCACCCGCCGTGCGCCAGATCGCCCGCGACTGGATGACCGGCGAGGGCGCGCCCCTGATGAAGTGCACCGGCGACGGACTGCTCTACCTCGCCGACTACGGGGCCAACGTCGTCGTCATCAACCTCAACGGGGACGGCATCTCCGTCAACGCGACCAATCTGCTCGCCTTCGACGCCCACCTCACCTGGGGTGTCGAGCGGGTCAAGGGGCTCGCGAAGTTCGCCGGACAGGGCCTGTGGAACACGAAGATCTCCGGGCAGGGCTGGGTCGCGCTGACCTCCCGGGGCAAGCCGATCGTCGTCGACTGCGGCGGTGGCGAGGACGAGACCTACGTCGACCCGGACGCGCTCGTCGCCTGGTCCCCGAACCTCAAGGTGAAGGGCAAGCGCAGCTTCAAGGCGCAGTCGCTGATCGGCCGCGGCAGCGGCGAGGCCTACCAGATGGCCTTCTCCGGTCAGGGCATCGTCGTCGTCCAGCCCAGCGAGGACAGCACCGACCGCCTCCGGTTCCGGGGCTGAGGGGGAGCCAGAACGTCATGCAGAGTCCGCTTTTCGCCTTCAACGACTCGCAGTCCCAGGACCGCTACAGCCTGCAGAACAAGCAGCTGCTGCGGGTCCTCCTGCAGGGCCACGACGACATCCTGGCCCGCAAGGGCACCATGGTCGCCTACCAGGGGCTCGTCGAGTTCGACGCCGAGTACCAGAGCAACCAGCAGTCACGCGCGCGTGCGTACACCGGCGAGGGCCTGAGCCTGATGCGCTGCCACGGGCAGGGCACGGTCTACTTCGCCAACCTCGCCCAGCACATCCATGTGGTGGACGTGGAGCAGGACGGCCTGACCGTCGACAGCGGCTACGTCCTCGCGATGGACTCCTCGCTGCACCACGAGGTCATCGCCGTCGACAGCCTCTACGGCATCTCCGGCTCCGGGAAGTACCAGCTGAACATCACCGGCCGCGGCAAGGTCGCCCTGATGACCTCGGGCGCGCCGCTGATGTTGCAGGTCACGCCCGACAAGTACGTCAACTGCGACGCCGACGCGATCGTCGCCTGGTCGACCGGGCTGCGGGTGCAGATGCAGGCGCAGACGCATTCCTCGGGCGTGTGGCGGCGCCGGGGCAACACCGGTGAGGGCTGGGAGCTCAGCTTCATGGGCAGCGGCTTCGCACTGGTCCAGCCGAGTGAACTGCTGCCGCCGCAGAACGCCCAGATCGGGTCGGGCCTCGCCGCCCAGTACGGCATGGGGCAGCACGGGGCCCGGGCACAGAACCAGGGGAACGTCTGGAGCTGAGGCCGCGGTAAGGGGTGACCTCAAGGGCGGTCACCCCTTACCGCGTCAGAGTCGCGTTACCGCCTCAGAGTCGCGCCAGGGTTGCGTCGAGCAGTCGTACGACGGAGTCGTCCGCCACGGACGCGACCTCGGCGTACGGGAACCAGCGCAGGTCCAGCGACTCGTCGCTGATGGCCTCCACGGCTCCCCGCGGGGCCACGGCGGCGTACTGCACGTCCAGGTGCCAGGCACACGGTGTCCGGTGCCGGTCCAGACGGACCGGGGTGTCTCCCAGCAGGCGCAGCGAGGAGATGCCGGACTCCTCCGTGGCCTCGCGCAGTGCCGCGTCCGCGAGCGTGTCGTCGCTCCGCTCGCAGTGCCCGCCCATCTGGAGCCACATGCGCAGTTTCCCGTGCAGGGTGAGCAGCACACGCTCCTGCTCCGGGTCGATCACCAGCGCGCTCGCCGTGATGTGCCCGTCCTTGCAGTCCTTCCACATCCCGTCGGGGTGACGGTCGAGATGGCCCAGGTAGACCTGCTGCAGGTCCTGCTGGTCCGGGTACTTCTCCAGCACCCGGACCGCGTCTTCGTGGAGGGTCACTCGGTGTCGTCGTCCTTCTTCTTCGGATCCGGCTTCTCGGCGGAGCCGTCCGCGGCCTCGCCCAGCATCTTGTCCAGCTCGGAGAAGTCCAGCTGCTCGCGGTGGACGAAGCCGTCCGGGTCGTCCAGGTCGGAGGCGGTGGGGAGCATGTCCGGGTGGGACCACAGGGCGTCACGGCCGTCGACCCCGCGCGCGTCCGTGAGCGAGGCCCACAGACGGGAGGCGTCGCGCAGCCGGCGCGGGCGCAGCTCCAGGCCGATCAGCGTGGCGAACGTCTGCTCCGCCGGGCCGCCCGTCGCACGGCGGCGGCGCAGCGTCTCGCGCAGCGCGTCCGCCGACGACAGCCGGGGCTTCGCGGCCGCGTGGACGACGGCGTCGACCCAGCCCTCGACGAGCGCCAGGGCCGTCTCCAGACGGGCCAGGGCCGCCTTCTGCTCGGGCGTGTCCTCCGGCTGGAACATGCCCTGCTGAAGGGCGTCCTGCAGCTGCTCCGGGTTCTGCGGGTCGAACTGGCCGACCACGTCCTCCAGCTTGGCGGTGTCGACCTTGATGCCGCGCGCGTAGCCCTCGACCGCGCCGTACAGGTGCGAGCGCAGCCATGGCACATGCGCGAAGAGGCGCTGGTGGGCGGCCTCGCGCAGGGCGAGATACAGGCGCACCTCCTCCTTGGGCACTCCCAGGTCCTTGCCGAAGGACTCGATGTTCACCGGCAGCAGCGCGGCCTTGCCGGCCGGGCCGAGCGGCAGGCCGATGTCGGTCGAGCCGACGACCTCACCCGCGAGCACCCCCACGGCCTGTCCGATCTGCGTGCCGAACATGGCCCCGCCCATCGAACGCATCATGCCGATCAGCGGGCCCGCCATGGCCTGCATCTCCTCCGGCAGGACATCGCCCATCGCCGCGCCGACCCGCTCGGCGACCGGGTCGACCAGCTCCTGCCACGCGGGCAGGGTCGCCTCGACCCACTCCGCGCGCGACCACGCGACGGCGGAGCCGGCGCCCGACGGCAGCGACGTGGCGTCGTCCAGCCACAGGTCGGCCAGGCGGACGGCCTCCTCGACCGCGGTGCGCTCGGCCGGGCCGACGCTCGTGTCCTTGATGCCGTCCGACGTGCCCTGGGAGACCGTCTGGCGGGCGATCTGCTTGGCCATGTCCCAGTTCACCGGGCCGCCCTCGTACGAGAGCATCTGGCCCAGCTGCTGGAAGGCGGCGCCCAGGTCGGTGGGGTTCAGCGAACCGAACATGGCAGCGAGCGGATTGTCCGCGCCGGGGCCGCCGAAGCCCCCGGCGCCGGGCAGCCCGCCGAAACCGAACGGGTTGGCCGGGCCCTGACCGCCACCGCTCTGCTGGTCCTTCTTCTTGCCCTCGTCGCCGTCTTCCGGCTCCTCCGGCGGAAGGCCGAATCCGAATGGGGTGTCACTCACGGGATTCCTCGGCTGTTAAGGCCGCCGGTTGTCTCCGACGGCGCGGCTGCCCGATAACACCACCCAGCGTAGACACCATGGGCGGTTCGGGCCTCGGTGCTTCGCCGACTCTTGGCCTGCGGCAGGATGGATGCCACCTGGTACGGACGCGTCACTCGCGTTCTTACTGAAGACAACCGCTGGAGACGCCCGGTGAGTTCCCCAGATCCGCAGGTTCGCGCAGCGCGAAACGAAGCAACCCCGCCGACGGTGCGCGGTCCCGTCGTGGCCGTCACCGGTGCCGCCACCGGCGTCGGGGCGCTGCTCACCGAGCGGCTCGCCGCGTCGGAGGAGATCAAGCAGGTCATCGCCATCGACGAGCGGCGCGGCGAGTGCGCGGCGGCGCAGTGGCACATCCTCGATGTGCGGGATCCGGCCATCGCGGACAAGCTGCGCGGGGCCGATGCGGTGGTCCATCTGGCGCTGGACCTCGATCTGGAGACGGACGGAGCCGCCCGGACGGCCTACAACGTGCGGGGGACGCAGACCGTGCTCACCGCCGCCGCGGCGGCCGGGGTCCACCGGGTCGTGCTGTGCACGTCCTCGATGGTCTACGGGGCGCTGCCGGACAACGAGCTGCCGCTGTCGGAGGACGCCGAGCTGCGGGCCACGGCCGAGGCCACCGGTGTGGGCGACCTGCTGGAGATCGAACGGCTCGCGCGGCGCGCGCCCCGCGCGCACCCCGGGCTCAATGTCACCGTCGTACGCCCCGCAGTGCTGGTCGGAGGCACCGACACCGCGCTGACCAGGTACTTCGAGTCGCCCCGGCTGCTCGTTGTCGCCGGGTCGCGGCCCGCCTGGCAGTTCTGCCATGTCGAGGATCTGTGCAGCGCCCTGGAGTACGCCGTCCTGGAGAGGGTCGAGGGGGATCTCGCGGTCGGGTGCGACGGGTGGCTGGAGCAGGAGGAGGTCGAGGAGCTCAGCGGGATCCGGCGGATGGAGCTGCCCTCGGCGGTCGCGCTGGGCGCGGCGGCCCGGCTGCACCGGATCGGGCTGACGCCCTCGCCGGCCGGGGATCTCGCCTACACGATGTACCCCTGGGTGGTGAGCGGGAGCCGGCTGCACGACGCCGGGTGGCGGCCGCAGTGGACCAATGAGGAAGTGCTCGCAGAACTGCTCGAAGAGGTCTCCGGGCGGCACACGGTTGCCGGACGCCGGCTGGGACGCAAGGACGCGACGGCGGCGGGGGCCGCGGGCGCGACGGTCGCTCTGCTGGGTGCGGCGGCCGTGGTGCGGCGGGCCCGCAAGGCCCGCCGGCGGATCTGAGCGGGCGCCGTCCTGCCGTCCTGCTGTCCTGTAGGACGCTCCAAGCCCCCACGCGCGCGTGCCGGGTGAAAGTCGTATTCCGCGTCGTCGGACCCGTGAGGCACGATGGACGCATGGCACCTAACCACGACCATCCCGGTGAGCAGGCCGCGGACGATCCCATCAAGCTGATCGGCGTGCGGGAGACGCCGCTCTCCGTGGACGAGGTCTTCCGGGCCGTCGGGGACGACGCGGCCGGGGGGACCGCGCTGTTCGTGGGGACCGTGCGCAACCACGACGGGGGCGCCGACGTCGACCGGCTCGGGTACTCGTGCCACCCCAGTGCCGAGGCCGAGATGCGCCGGATCGCGGAGAAGGTCGCCGCGGAGTATCCGGTGCGGGCGCTGGCCGCCGTGCATCGGGTGGGGGACCTGGTGGTCGGCGATCTCGCCGTCGTCGTCGCCGTCTCGTGTCCGCACCGCGGGGAGGCCTTCGAGGCCTGCCGCAAGCTGATCGACGATCTCAAGCACGAGGTGCCGATCTGGAAGCATCAGACCTTCTCGGATGGTACGGACGAATGGGTCGGCGCGTAGCGCCGTCGTCGAGGGGTGGTGGTCGGGCGACGGGAGGGCGGGTCGGGGCCTGTTGAGTCCCTCGGTCGGCCCCGGGTTGCGTAACCGGACCCCTGGCGTGAGCGTTGTCAGTGCGGATGGTTAATCTGCTGATCAGTCAGTTCTTGCGGTAGCTCACCGGGGTTGGGAGGTCGGCGTGGGTGCGCTCGTCTGGTTGTTGATTCCCCTCGTGGCCGGGATCGCCGCCGGTCTGTGGGGCAGCTGGGCCAACCGGACGCGGAAGATCCGCAGCGACGGACCCGAGCTCGACGGGTACGCGCGCTTCCGAGAGGCCATGGACAGATCACACTCCGGCACCTGACGAAGAGGTGGGCCTGACGGTCCGCTGACAGGGGCGTCCCGTACTGTCATGGCATGCCACGCCGCACCGCGACGATGCTCGCCTCCACCCTGATGCTGATCGCGCTCCTGTGCGCGGGTGTCTTCATCCCCGTGCCGTACTCGGAGATGTCGCCGGGACCGACGGTGAACACGCTCGGGGACCACGACGGCGAGCCGGTGCTGCAGATCTCCGGGCGCAGGACCTACGCGACCAGCGGGCATCTGAACATGACCACGGTCAGGGTCACCAGCGCCGACTACCGGATGAACGTCGTCGAGGCCGTCTACGGCTGGCTCGCGCACGACGACAAGATCGTGCCGCACGACACGCTCTACCCGGACGGCAAGACCGAGGAGCAGTCCACCCAGGAGAACGCCGAGGAGTTCAGCCAGTCCCAGGAGAGCGCCAAGGTGGCCGCTCTCAAGGAGCTCGGCATCCCGGTGAAGTCCTGGGTGATCGTCTCCACCGTGGTGAAGGACTCGCCCGCCGAGGGCAAGCTGCACGCCGGGGACGTCATCAAGGAAGTCGACGGTACGGCCGTCAAGGAGCCGACCGACGTCGCCAAGCTGGTGACCAAGCACAAGCCCGGCCAGGACGTCGTCTTCACCGTCGTGCCCGCCAAGGAGCAGGCCGCCGCCGAGAAGGCGCACAAGACGGCGACCAGGACCGATAACGTCACGATCACCACGGCCGCCTCCGACGACAGCGGCACGAAGCGGGCCATCGTCGGGATCTCCGCGGGGACCGATCACACCTTCCCGTTCACCATCGACATCAAGCTCGCCGACGTCGGCGGACCCAGCGCCGGTCTGATGTTCTCGCTCGGCATCTACGACAAGCTCACCCCGGGCAGCCTCACCGGCGGCAAGTTCGTGGCCGGCACCGGCACCATCGACGACAACGGCAAGGTCGGGCCGATCGGCGGCATCGAGATGAAGACGGTCGGCGCGCGCGACAAGGGCGCCCAGTTCTTCCTGACCCCGTCCGAGAACTGCGCGGCCGCCGCCAAGGACACGCCGAGCGGCCTGAGGCTGGTCAAGGTCGACACCATCGCCGACGCCCTCGGCGCGCTGAAGGACATCCGCAGCGGCGACACCGCCGACCTGCCGAAGTGCACGACCAAGGGCTGACGGCGCACGGCTTCGGTACGACGACGGGGGCGCCCGCAGAGCGGATGGGCGCCCCCGTCGCCGTACCGCGACAGGTCAGTCCTCGAAGGTGGCCGTCAGGGCCTCGGCGAGGCCCGGGACCAGGTCGCCGCCGGTGAGGACCTCCGTGGGGGTGTCCTTGTCGCGCAGCCGCAGGGCCGACTCGCGGGTGCCGTCGCGCAGGACCGCCACCGTCATCCGGACCTCCTGACGGTCGGGGTGCTCGGCGACCCAGCGGGCGAGCTTCTTCTCGTTCAGGCCTTCCGGGACCTGGGCCTCCGCGGACGGCGGCAGCATCAGCCGCTCCACCGTGAGCGCGCAGCCGGCCACCGCGTCGGGCCAGGCGATGGTGCCGAGGAACTCGTCGAGCGGCTTGTTCGCGGGGATCTCGTCCTGCTCGATCGGGGTGAGACCGGTGGACTGCTGTTCGTCCTCAAGGCCGAGCTGGGCCGCGAGAGCGGGTTCCTGGGTCCGCAGTCGAGCGGTGTCGACCAGGGCGAAGAGGCGGGCGGGCTGGTCCCAGCCGAGGCCGGAGGCGTACTCGTCGATCTCGAGTACGGCCCGGGTGAGCGGGCTCGCCGCCATGGGGGTGTTGGACATGGTCACAATCCTGCCTCGTTCATGGCCGGAATCGGGAACCGAGTAAACGGTGAGTAAGTTGCATAGGTGTGGGCCCGCGATCACGGGGGGCCACGGAGGGGCTCACGAACACGCGGGGGCCTGACGAACCGACAGCGACTTCGAGGTGCGCACCTTGGCTTTCCAGATGCCGGACCGCGGCGGAGGCCCGACGGGGCCACGGATCAGAGCGGGCCGCCCGTCCCGGCGAGTCCGGACCCTGCTCATGACACTGGGCGTCCTTGCCGTGCTCGGCATGGCGTTCACCATGTTCGCGGGCTTCTGGACGGACTGGCTGTGGTACCGCTCCGTGAAGTACACGTCCGTCTTCACCACCACACTGTGGACCAAGATCGGGCTGTTCTTCGTCTTCGGCCTGCTGATGGCCCTCGCGGTCGGGGTCAACATCTGGCTCGCGCACCGGCTGCGGCCGCCGCTGAGCGCCATGTCGATGGAGCAGCAGAGCCTCGACCGCTACCGGATGGGCATCGCGCCGTACAAGAAGTGGCTGCTGCTCGGGATCACCGCCCTGGTGGGCCTGATCGCCGGCGCCTCCGCGTCGAGCCAGTGGCGGACCTGGCTGATGTGGGTCAACGGGGTGCCCTTCCACCAGAAGGACCCCCAGTTCCACCTCGACGTCTCCTTCTACGCCTTCGACCTGCCCTGGTACCGCTTCCTGCTCGGCTTCGGCTTCGCCGCCGCGATCCTCTCCCTGATCGCCGCCGCGCTCACGCACTACCTGTACGGCGGCCTGCGGGTCACCAGCCCGGGTGCGCGGGCCACCGCCGCCGCCACCGGTCATCTCTCGGTGCTGCTCGGCATCTTCGTGGCCCTGAAGGCGGTCGCGTACTGGCTCGACCGGTACGGACTCGCGGTGAAGTCCAGCGACTTCAAGGCGACCGACAGCTGGACGGGCCTCAGGTACGTCGACGCGAACGCGTATCTGCCCGCGAAGACCATCCTGTTCTGCATCGCCGTCATCTGCGCGCTGCTGTTCTTCGCCACCCTGTGGCGGCGCACCTGGCAGCTGCCGGTGATCGGCTTCGGCCTGATGGTGCTCTCCGCGATCCTGATCGGCGGGCTCTACCCGGCGATCGTGCAGAAGTTCCAGGTCCAGCCGAACGAGCAGGCCAAGGAAGCCCCGTACGTCCAGAAGAACCTCAAGGCGACGCGCGAGGCCTACGGCATCGACGACACCAAGGTCAGCGACTACTCGGGCACCAGCAAGACCACGGACAAGACCAAGCTGCGCGACGACGTCGACTCCACGGCGAGCATCCGCATCCTGGACCCGAACGTGGTCTCGCCGACCTTCCAGCAGCTCCAGCAGATCAGGAACTACTACGGGTTCCCGACCAACCTGGACGTCGACCGCTACAGCAAGGACGGCAAGGTCCAGGACACGGTCATCGGTCTGCGCGAGCTGAACCTCGCCGGCATCCCGAAGAACAACTGGATCAACGACCACTTCCGCTACACCCACGGCTACGGCGTGGTCGCCGCCAAGGGCACCGACGCCGACCCCAACGGCCAGCCGGTCTTCACCGAGTCCGACCTGCCCTCCACCGGTGATCTCGGGCAGTACGAGCAGCAGATCTACTACGGCGAGAAGACCACCACGTACTCGATCGTCGGCGGTCCCCAGAAAGAGATCGACTACTCCGACGACAGTGGTGAGAAGACCACTAGCTACAAGGGCAACAGCGGCGTCAACCTCGACAACCCGATCAACCGGGCGGCGTACGCGGTGGCCTTCAGCGAGCCGCAGATCTTCTACTCCGGGGCGATCGGCAAGGGGTCGCGGATCCTGTACAACCGCACGCCCAAGGAGCGCGTGGAGGCGGTGGCGCCCTGGCTGACCATCGACGGCGACGCCTATCCGGCGGTGGTGGACGGCCGTATCCAGTGGATCGTCGACGCGTACACGACGACGAACGGATACCCGTACGCCTCCCGTACGACCCTCGGTGACACCACGGCCGACTCGCTGACCGCCAGCAACAACTCGCGCGCGGTGGTGGCCCAGCAGAACCAGGTCAACTACATCCGCAACTCGGTGAAGGCGACCGTCGACGCGTACACCGGCCAGGTCAAGCTCTACCAGTGGGACACCCAGGACCCCGTCCTGAAGACCTGGATGAAGGCCTTCCCGCACACGGTCGAGCCCAGGACCGCCATCTCGAAGTCCCTGATGGAGCACCTGCGTTACCCGCAGGACCTGTTCAAGGTCCAGCGGGAGCTGCTGACCCGGTACCACGTCACCAACGCGCAGACCTTCCTCACCGGCAGCGAGGTGTGGCAGGTGCCCAACGACCCGACGAACCAGTCGGGCAACGCGGTGCCGCCGTACTACCTGAGCATGAAGATGCCGGACCAGTCGGCGCAGACGTTCTCGCTGACGACCACGTTCACACCCAACGGGCGTGACAACCTCAGCGCGTTCATGTCGGTCGACGCCGAGGCGGGCTCCAGCGACTACGGCAAGATCAGAATCCTGAAACTGCCGACCAGCACGACGGTCGACGGACCCAAACAGGTGCAGAGCCAGTTCAACTCCGAACAGGACATCGCCGAGTCGATCAAGCTCCTCAAGGGCGGTGACTCCGACATCGAGTACGGCAACCTGCTGACGGTGCCTCTCGACGGAGGACTGCTCTACGTGGAGCCGGTCTACGTACGCGGTGGTGGACTCAAGTACCCCCTCCTGCGCAAGGTGTTGGTGAGCTACGGCGACAAGACCGCGTTCGAGGACACGCTCGACCAGGCCCTCAACAAGGTCTTCGGAGCGGAGAGTTCGACCACTCCGCCACCGGGCACGGGGACGACCACACCACCGACGTCCGGTAATCCGACGGTCCAGCAGGCCCTCGACGACGCCCAGAAGGCGTTCGACGCCGGCCAGGCGGCCCTGAAGAAGGGGGACTGGCAGGCGTACGGCCAGGCCCAGAAGGACCTGGAGGCCGCGCTCAAGAGGGCCGAGGAGGCACAGTCCAAGGCCGGCAAGACCACTGGTGGCAGTGGGGGCAAGGGCAGTGGCACCCCCAGCCCGAGCAGCAGTCCCAGCAGTGGTCCCAGCAGTGGTCCCAGCAGTGGTCCGAGTCCCAGCGGGAGTTCGGGCGGCGGCTGATCAAAAGCCCCTCCCGCGTCGTGATACGGTTGCAGAACAACGGCGCGGGGTGGAGCAGCTCGGTAGCTCGCTGGGCTCATAACCCAGAGGTCGCAGGTTCAAATCCTGTCCCCGCTACTGAAGTCGAAGGCCCGGATCCAAAGGATCCGGGCCTTCGTGATGTGCGAACGCATGTGCCGACGTGGGGGATGCCCGTGCCGCCGTGGCCCGTTGGGAGAACTGTGTTTGACTTGTCTCTCTGTGGGCATGTCGACAAAACGCTGAAGTGACCTCACTGGCTGCGGTATACCAGGTGTACCCAGGTTGCAGGTGGTGCGACGATGGACGTTATGGGGGACAAGGCAACTCTGTTCGAGACAGGGCGATTTGTGCAGCCTTCCGCCGGGCCGGACGAGGCCGAGGCAGGGGAGGCTGCCGAGCAGGCTGCCGAGGAACTCCGTCAGCGGCTCGCCGCGGAGGCAGGCGACGTCGAGGCGATGAGTGTCCTCGGGGCCATGCTGCTGCGCCGTGGCGACCTCGACGGAGCCGAACCCCATCTGCGTACCGCCACCACGGCCGGTGACCGGGCCGCCGCCAACAACCTGGGAGTCCTGCTCCACCAGCGCGGATACCCCGACGAGGCCGCCGGATGGTGGCGGATCGCCGCCGTCGCCGGGTCGGCCGCGGCCGCGCACGCGCTCGGACGACACCACCGCGAGCGCGGGGACGAGCCGGCCGCCGAGTACTGGCTGCGCCAGTCCGCCGAGCAGGGACACCCCCTCGGTGCCTACGCGCTCGCCGATCTGCTGGAGCACCGCGGCGACGCCGGGTCCGAGGAGTGGATGCGGGCCGCGGCCGAGCGGGGCCATCGGGAGGCGGCGTACCGGCTGGCACGCGCGCTTGATCGCAAGGCGGCGGGTCTGGACGAGGGCGGGGCCGACAACGGTGTCGAACTGCTGGGCCAGGCCGAGCAGTTCTACCGGCAGGCCGCCGCGCGCGGGCATCGGCGGGCCGCGCTGCACCTCGGGGCGATCCTGGAGAGGCGCGGTGAGCTCAGGGAGGCCGGGCGCTGGTATCTGACCTCCGCCAAGGACGGTGAGGCGCGGGCCGCCTGCGCGCTGGGCTTCCTGCTGCGCGACGCCGGTGACACCGAGAGCGCCGCCGTGTGGTGGCTGCGGGCCGCCCAGGACGGGGACGGCAACGCCGCCAACGCGCTGGGCGCGCTGCACGCCGAGCGCGGCGAGACGCAGACCGCCGAGCGGTGGTACCGGGCGGCGATGGACGCCGGGGACGACAACGGCGCGTACAACCTCGGGCTGCTCTGCGCCGAGCAGGGGCGGACCGCGCAGGCCGAGCAGTGGTACCGGCGCGCCGCGTACGCCGGGCACCGGGAGGCGGCCAACGCACTCGCCATCCTGCTGCTGCAGTGCGGCGACGCGACCGGGGCCGAGCCGTGGTTCTCCAAGGCCGCGGAGGCCGGGAGCGTGGACGCCGCGTTCAACCTGGGGATCCTCTTCGCCGGGCGGGGGGAGGCCGAGGTCGCGCTGCGGTGGTACGGGCGTGCCGCCGCCGCCGGACACAGCGAGGCGGCGCTGCAGGTCGGGATCGCCCGGCTGCGCGAAGGGGACGAGCAGGCCGCCGAGCGGCATCTGCGCTGCGCCGCGGGGGGCGGCAGCGCGGAGGCGGCGTACCGGCTGGCGACCGTGCTCGACGCCCGGCGGCCGCCGGAGCGCGCCCATGAGCTGGGGGAGGTGCTGCACGAGAAGACCGAGTGCGAGGAGTGGTACGAGCGGGCGGCCACCCAGGGACACCGGCGGGCGCAGGTGCGGGTCGGGATGATGGCGGCGGCCCGGGGGGACGTGGTGGAGGCGGCCCGGTGGTACCGGGTGGCGGCCGAGGCCGGGTCCCGCAACGGCGCCTTCAACCTGGGGCTGCTGCTGGCCCGGGAGGGGAGCGAGCCGGAGGCCGCCGTCTGGTGGAAGCGGGCGGCCGACGCCGGGCACGGGCGGGCGGCGTTGCGGCTGGCCCTGGTCTACGCGCGTCAGGGGGCGCTGGCGGAGGGGCAGCGGTGGGCGGATCGCGCGGTCTCCCTGGGGCCGGCGGAGGTCTCGAAGCGGGCGGCCCGGCTGCGGGACGCGCTGCGCGAGGAGCTGTCTGCCTGACGTTCGAGGCGGCGTACGAAAAGCGATTTGCTTCCTGTCGCGCCATTGACGTAACGTTGCGTTCATCGACGCGGGGTGGAGCAGCTCGGTAGCTCGCTGGGCTCATAACCCAGAGGTCGCAGGTTCAAATCCTGTCCCCGCTACTGAAGGCCGAGGGCCGGAATCCAGAGATGGGTTCCGGCCCTCGGTGTTGTGTGTCAGACGCTGTTGTGCGTCGGATTCGGGAAGCTGGAAGCCTGTAGGCAGCGCGAAGCCCCGGCACCGATCGGTGCCGGGGCTTCGCGCTGAGTGTTACGCCGCCGCGCAGTTCGGGCAGACGCCTCGGTATGTGACCTCGACGTCCGACACCGAGAAGCCGAAGCGCTCCGAGTCGGGGAGGTCGGCCAGCGGGTTGCCGGTCGGGTGGACGTCCTTGATGGCGCCGCACCGGGCGCAGACCAGGTGGTGGTGGGGTGTGTGGGCGTTCGGGTCGTAGCGCTTGGCCCGCTTGTCCGTGGCGACCTCGAGCACCTCGCCGAGGGAGACCAGCTCGCCCAGTGTGTTGTAGACGGTCGCCCGGGAGATCTCGGGCAGCTTGGCGACCGCTCGGGCGTGGACCTCGTCGGCCGTCAGATGGACGTGTTCGCCGTCGAGAACCTCGGCCACGACGCGCCGCTGCGCGGTCATCCGCCATCCGCGTCCGCGCAGCCGTTCCAGAAGGTCGCTCATATGGTCCAGCCTAACAGAAGGGGACCAGGTCGCGAACAGGTTTGACTTTAGACTGAGTCTAATGCGGGGTCGGGATCGGGGCCGGGGGCTGCTGTCGGCGGCTGCTAGTGGGAGAGGGCTACCTGCTGGCGGGCCGGTGCCCAGCAGCGGATGATGTCGCGGACCGAGACGATGCCGACCGTCTCGCCGTGGTCGAGGACGATCAGATGGCGGAAACCGCCGTGGGCCATGGCGCGGGCCGCCTCCTCCAGGGTCCAGGACGGAGCGGCGAAGACGACGTCGTTGGTGGTGTGGGCGTGTGCGCGCTCGGTGTCCGGGCTCTGGCCGAGTCCGATCGAGTTGAGTACGTCGCGTTCGGTGAGGATGCCGATACCGCCGGCGTCGGGGTCCAGGACCACGGCCGCGCCCACCCGGCGGGCGGACATCAGTGCGGCTGCCTGGCGGAGGGTGTGGGCGGGGCCGATGGTGAGGACCACGGTGCTCATGGCGTCGCGGACGAGCATGGGTTCGAGCCACCTCCTAGGGAATCCGGATAGTTCATGGATTCACAAGTTCACAAGTGGGGCGACTCTCAGAGTGACAGGTAAAGCGGGGGTCAACAAGGGGGTGCGCGCAGCCAATTGAGGGCGTGCGCGCTCATCTGTGTGTTTGTGTGCGTGCTCGGTAGCGCTGGTCTTGATCGGGCTCGTGGGTGGGGTGCGGGGGCGTCGGTGTCAGCCGCTGATGTCAGATGTCGTCCATGCTCGCCGGGCCTGCGACGCATTTCCCGCTCTTGTCCACTACGTAGATGACGTCACGTTTCCCCACAGTGCCCTCCGCCTTGCCAGGCCCGGGGTCGATGGAGGGGCAGACCGACTCCACTCCTCGGACAACGACCTTGTACGTCCTGGGCCACGCGCGTCCCTCGGTCCACCCGAAGACGGCACCGCCGCCCTCGCCAGGCTTTCGGTCAGGTTCCCCTTCGACCACAAGGCCGAGCTTTCCGCACCCTGGACAACCGAACACGTGGGCATCCCAGGCCGACTCGTTGACCACGTGCACCGGCAGCCCTTTGTCATCGGAGCCGCCACTGTCATCGGAACTGCCGCACCCCGTGACGGAGACGGCAACGATGCCCAGTGCGGCGACCAGCAGCGACATCCGCGGCCGCTTCACGCTCCGGCAGGACACCGTGCTGGGCCGCCTGCCCGGTCTCAAAGGTTGCATGCCCGGACTCTCTCGTGATCATGATTGAGGCCGAATCGTCTCAGGTCACCGCAGGGATGGACAATGGTCCAAGACCGACAGGTTTGACTCAAGGCGATGGCGGTCGGGCGGTCGGCCCCTCTACGGACGTCGTGGTGGGCGGTGGGCCGGGCACCGCCGGGCACCACCGGACACGCGTTAGTCGCCTTGACCGCCCCCGGCACGCGATGCTGGAGTCGGCGCGTGGACAGCATCCCCGCCAACCGGCGGCTCTGGAACCGGATCAGCAGCGCCTACCAGCGCGAGCACGACCCGCAAATCGGCGCCCGACCCCGGCTGTGGGGCATGTACTCCATTCCGGACGCGCACCTGCGTGCCCTGGGTGATGTCACCGGCAAGCGCGTCCTCGAACTCGGCTGCGGTGCCGGGCAGTGGTCCAGGGCGCTGGCCGCCGAAGGGGCCACCGTGGTCGGGCTCGACCTGTCCGAAGCCCAACTCGCCGCA
>Ga0182008_10001426_pt1 | contig 16025 bp, 13 predicted proteins | sample Sormic07211129_1_FD_120482 | JGI IMG/M metagenome (GOLD analysis project Ga0182008, IMG submission 120482) | Rhizosphere microbial communities from Sorghum bicolor, Mead, Nebraska, USA - 072115-129_1 metaG | ecosystem: Host-associated > Plants > Roots > Rhizosphere | place: USA: Nebraska...
CACAACAATGCCTGCAAACCATCTCTCACCAGGTTTCATTGTTGTAAAATAATGTTGGTTTGTTTTCATTTCAGTGTCTTCTATTGGATAAGTATCCTATCTATAATGTGGATCACCGCATTACCGCAAGGTATATTTGCGTTATTAGTTGTGGGGTCATATTGCTTTGGCGTTGCAATAGCTGCAGGTGTTCCATTATTCCCGGTGCCGGTAAATTTAATGGCATGAAAGCCCGCCGGGTCCCCGCCTATACCTAGGCTTGTACCAAGAAGCGTTTCTATACCCTGCGGGTGCATAGTTGCATATCGGTACAGGTCACCTTCAAAATACCGGCCCTTAATAAGGTGGTATTTTAACAGACCAGCCAGTTTTATAGGATCAGCCTGAAGAATGCTGTCTAATGTACTTACACCCAGATCCAGACCCAGTTTAGCAGATTGCTGCATAGCTGTATTAGAAGGCGCCAGAATTGTATAAACATCATTACCTGATAGTAGCGACGCATCCAGACTGGCCCGGTGTAACGCTTCGGTAAAGAGGGTCAATGTGGTATCGTTGCGCATATAATCCATTACTTTGTTATAGGTTTCCACATTTAATAATTGCGGTAATACTTGTATATAACCATTGGATGCCGCATTATCAGTACTTATTAACTTTAAACCATTAATGGTAGTTATGGTATCTGTGCCATTTAAATATTTGCTCAGGTATACATTGCCCCCCATAAGGGTTAATAGGCGCCTATTTTGAACTAATGGTGTGCTCCTGAATGATATCTTACCGGGTAAAATGTTATAACGCATCATGTCAACCAGTCGCCTTTTAGTATAAAATTGAAAAGTATAAGCCGCAACCGGTTCTGTTATATTCACCAGTTTAAAAGCATTATCATCTGGTGCTAAAACCGTATAGGGACCCGGCTTGGCCAGGGTATCGGTTAACGCGGCATAAGTGAATGCTCCATACGTTATGCCGAAATTGAAATTATCATTCAGCACAAATTTAATGGTACTCCCATCAAAACTACTGCCAGTACCCGTATCAGAAGGGCTGTCCTTTTTGCAACCTATAACGGCGAGAATAACCACACCTATAAAGGCAGCAACTTTTATGCGTTTTGACAGCGAATTGAAATGTATGTTCATTTTCATTTATCTAGATTTTATTTTACAGCCGGATAAAAAAGTTTGTCTATCTTATACAGTGCACCGTTAGCAACTACAAAATTGTTTACCGGTTGCCGGGACGATGCGTCTTTTGGCACAGGTACCGGTGCGGCTGATGGATTATTAGTCCAATTCACACTTACATTGCCGGCTACAGATGAAAAAGTAAGTGGAATTTTAAATTTCAAACTGACCGGATCGGCAATAAAACCGCTATAGTTATTACTGACATTATTATTGATAGCCGGGGATGCGAGATCGTTGTAAAATATTCTCACAGTGGGTATTAACGATCCTGCAATTTTCGCATGGTAAAGAACATGATGCTGCAATACACTGTCAAGCGCCGAATAATAAAAAGAGAAGTAGGTATTAAGGTCGAAGCCCACGTAATACTTAGTGGCAAGGCTGCGCAGCTCGTCCAGATTACTAAACCCGGCATCATGAAAAGCCTTATTAGTAGGAGCCAATATGGTGGGCAACATCCCTTTGTGGTACTGATCCGGCATTGTACTAAGCAAGTTTATCATTCCGGTTCCATCATCATAACCCAGGGCAGTAAACCTTACACTATCGGCTATCGTTATGGCATCTTTATACATGCTCAGGTCTGGATTTTCCAGTAATACATCATATAACGTTTTTGTGGAAATACTTGAAGCAAGAGCGCCCACCTTATAAAGGTAACCGTTGGAAGCTCTTATTGCGGTCCCGTTTTGACTTACCCTAACCCCGTTAAAGTATAATCCGTCCTGCTCTTTAATATATACCGGCGCGTAAACAAAAATGGTCCCGCCGCTGGGCGTAGCTTGTACACCGCCATTTAAGGTGGAAATCTGAATAGCGGTTGTACTGTTTGTTAAGGCCTTATCGTCATACGCACCAAAGGTTATCTGGCTAGTGATTCTTTTTCGCAAAGTATCTATCGGCATGGCATCTACAGCCTGGGCATCTAACCCAGCAGCGATCATGGCCGAATCACTTAGGGCGAAAATGGTGAAGCCTTTATCGTTCGTTACCGTTTCGGCCAGCTTTAACCTATCAAAAGCACGGTTAAATAACTGTAGCGAACTTTCGGCTTGTAATACCTTAATTAGGTTCTTCCCTTCAAAAGAGAGGCTTTCCGAAGGTTTGATCTCCGCGTCGGATTTTTTCAAACAACTGCTTAGCGCACCGCCTAAAGCTGTTAATAACAGCAGTATAAGGAGATTAGTATTGAGTAATTTCTTTTTCATCATCATAATTAATATTGGTTAATGAATTTTGGCGCTATCAGGAAGCATCACAACTCCATCTATTCCATTTAATACGCCATTTAATGCCTGGTGGTCCGGGTCACTGATTGCAACAGGCTGCCCATAAATAAAGGCATTACCATAATATGGTGGCAATGCATACACTTGTATGAACTTATAATTGAGGCTGTACAAGCCGAAATTGGCCGGTGTATAATCGTCTCCTTGCTGCATTACCTGTATATAATCAGGCGTAATAATTCCTGGCGGCGACTGCCTGCCCAATGGCGCGTCATTCAAATCGGTTGTAAAAAACCTATATGACGGCAGCAGGTAAGCGTTAAAAAGAATTTTTTTGTAATTAATAGTATCTAAAGCATCAATAGCCGTTTCATCAATGCCGCTTTGTAAAAAGGCATTGTTTTTAGGCGCCATTACCACAAAAGGGCCAGTCTTATCCAGCTGATCAAACAAGCCAAATTTTTTAAGCGCCTTTACAAAAAAACTGTAATCCGGATTGCTTTCCAATATGCTTTTCACGGTAGGGGCCGGATAGTACAAAGATTTATTTAAAACAATAATATAACCGTTAGCAGCCTTTATGTCTACCTTTTTTGCCAATACACCATTGATGTGAGCTATCTTGGCATTGAGGTTCTGAAATTGCTGGTCACCCGGAATAGGAACAGAAAAATAGACTACAGGCCCTGCCAGCGTTTGAAATTGGAAATCAATCGACTGGGGTATAGCACTATACGGAATACTTGCTTTAATTATATGGTAGCTTATCAATTTTTTCAAAACATCGGCATTCACTTTAGCCAGGCTATCGGGGCTTATACCTGCACGGCCAAAGGCGTCATTATCGGGTGCCAGCAGTGTAAAAGGCCCATTGCCCTCCAGCGTTTTATCAAGCCCGGTGCGTTGCAACGCGGTGTACAACATGCTAAATGCATAATTATTCTTTAATATGGTGGTTATAGGCCGGTTATCAGTAGGTGTTTCCGGGGTAATATCCGGCTTTTTCAGGCAGCCAAACTGGATGCTCACCAATACAAGGGCGCATATTGTGATACCTTTATTTCTTTTCATGAGTGTCTTTAGTTTTGAGGTACGTTGTCAAATCCGCGTTGTATCTGCATCAGGTAAACACGGTCGTAAACTATTTCCATAATATTAAGCGTGCTGTAGACATGAAAATTATGCCCTGTGTTAACTACCAGGTTAAGGTTAGGTGTATAAGACGTAGCAACAGTTGTATTTGGATTGTAAGTATTAAAGGTTGCCGGATCGGCGCCACAACTGAGTGTAAAGCCTGTAGAAGGATCAACCCCATCCCCCGGATCGATGATTGGCTTATCGGCATCAAGCAACCTAAACTGTACATAAGGCAAAGTGCCTGGGTCAGGCACACGAATAACGGTGGCGTATTTGCGAAGCACACCCTGATAAAAAAAGAAGTTTTCGGACAAAAGGGGCAGCGCCAGGTAAGGCACCTCGGTATCCATTTTAGTGTTTAGCGTGGTGTAATAAACATTATCATATCCCTGCAAAGGGTAAAAAAAGTAGTTCCCACCTGCCGACGATGCAGGATCGTTGTAGATATTATATGTACAATTGATCTTAATTTTATCCGGAAAGAAAAAAGCCGAACCGTATTTACTGTTTACCGGCGTTTTGCCCGAAAGGTTTACAAAACCAGTGTATAATTTATCTGCTTCAAATGCCTGGTGTATAAATTGCTCTTTACGAATATATAAACCATATTTACTCTTATCAAGATCACGTGATACGACTTCGAGCGTATAAACCTCACCTTTTTCAAAAGTTACCGTGGTATCTATTAAAATATTACTTCGCTGTGTTACCGGAAGATCCTTAAATGCCGTACTGTTTTGTGGCCTTACTACAAACATAATACGATGCGTACCAGATGGTATCTGCGCCCAGGCAGAAAGATCAAAACCATTGATTACAGGCGCTGTTAACACATGTGCATTACCTGGATATTCGTGATTTAACGGATATAAAACCGGCGGATCCGGATCGCCGAATGTCCCCCCAATTGTACCGTTTCCTACTGAACTGTTACCTTCGTTAATAGGATACGAAAGGCTGAACAATTGCCGGGTGGTTAAAAAATCGCCAACTACCCCGGCATCGGTCGGCATACCGGCACCATCTGTTTTAGGGTCGACCAAGAAAGTTAAAAAAGGCGGCACCTGTGTACTGTGCAGCGCATCTACCGTAGTAGACAAGTTATTAAATACCCTGATATAGGAAGGATTATCAACTAAGGGTATTATATCATACTTTTTGCATCCGGCCATACTGGCGGCATACAACAATAAAAATAAGATCAATCTATGTTGTTTCATCTGCTTATTTGTTATGTTTTATCACAATAAGGCGCGCTTTTTCTCTGGTTGATGTTGCGCCCATATTTCCCACCAATGCTACCGTGTAAACCCCCGTTTCCGGAAGCTTAAATTGAGGATAAGTATATAAAGCTCCGTTGGCAATAAAGCTTTGCTGCAGGTTCACAGGGGTAATTTCGGATATTAATGTGCCAGGAACTTCTTGTAAATTTCCGGGCGAGGATCTGTAAACGCGGATCAGGTTAGGTACATATTGTCTTTCAGGATTGCCATTGCCATTCACTAAGAGAAAACCGCTATCGCCCGGTGAGGCAAAGGGTAAAGAATAAATAATTGAAGGATTGTTTGCCGGCATAAAACCTGGGGCCAGGTTAACATAGGCGTTGAAAGTTCTTATGGTATCCTTATAAAATACGGGGCCGATTGCAGGCAAAAATAATTGGTGATCATTAGTGAATGTAATATAAGGCAGGTTTGGACACAGGTTCAGGAACCGGGTTTGCAAGGCATAGTTATATTTGAAACGTCTTGGCTTACCATTTGTGCCGTCGTCTGGTAATTCACCAGCACCAGTTCCATTAGGATGATAAGTTGAAGTATAAGTACTGCCCGTCATATCGTTGGCTTCAAAAAGCAACCCGGGTTTGCCATCGGCCTTATTGTAGGCCCATACAGTATAATTATCGTATGGATAAAGGGTAATATCAGCTTCGGTGAGTAACTGGCCATTTTGATCTTTTGCAGTTACATGATGACTTCCCTTCACATATACTTTATACTCTGGCTGCTGCGCCTTACCGGCATCACTCAAGCCTATGTATGGCAGCTGGCCTCCTAAAGGTTCGCCATCAATATTAATGGTTACCTGTTTACCCGGCAAGGCATTAACAGCTTGCATACGGGCGAAAGTGTTATTTACCCCTGGATCAAGCTCGGTAATTATCCTGTAGGAATTAATATAGGTAGTGGCATTGTAACGGGTACAGTCATTAAACAGGGTTTGAGCATTCATTGTTACTACAATACTATAAACGCCACCCGGTTTAAAGGTACGTAAGCGTGGGGTAAGCCCCTGTTGTGGATGAAATCCCGGATCACAAGGGTCAAAGTAAGGTGCAACGGGAAATTCGGCCAGCTGCCTGTTAACATCGATAGTGCCTCCTTTAGCCATAAAAAGCTTAAACTGGATGGAACCATAAGGTACCTCTACATAAGATGAAGTGCTTCCTGCGGGGATGTTATTCAACTGAGAACTTACGGTATTGCCGTCTGCATAAGTTAGCGACACCGGACCGTATAGCCCCAGGCCCAGGTTAAACTGATCTGCTGTGCCTGGCAGGTTAATAACACGGATCTTGAAACTGTGCGGATTGCCCGACGGCATGTTATCACGGTCCAATACCTTAAGATGCCCGTCAGGCATCAGGTAATAATCCAGCGGATGGCCAACATTATTAACAATGGTAGTATCTGTTAAAGCAGGTGGGGCACCGCCTCCGCCGACCCTCGGACTAATCGTTATACGAATGTTGCCATCTTTATTGAGCAGGCTATTGGGCAGGGTGACCGGACTGGCATTCTCACCGCTATGCCAAACCCCATCCGGAAAAACAGAAAGGCCAACGGCTGTGCCACCGCTGTTGCCATTATTTACACCAGAAGGATAGGCCGTTAAAGGCATATTATTCACCGTAACATCGGCATCGCCAAAAAAATTAAACAAACGAATGCTTGATGCCGACGAGTTGCCAACGTTTTGTAGGGGAATAGAGTTATCCAATTTAGTCTTTTTGCAACCAAGCGCCAGCAAGGCAAACAACGCCAGTAGAAACATGCTGTAACAAGCCGGTTTATGAAGAGTTATTTTTTTCATAAGCTTTAAAATAATTTATAGGTTAAACCCAGTGAAAATTCGGCCCCCTTGTGATATTGACGATAGATGTACTCTGTTCCGTAATACTTACCCCCGTTACCGGGATTGGTGTAAACCGTTTTATAGGCGGGGTCAAAAATATTTTTGGCAAAACCTTTAACCAGCCATTTATGTCCCAATTTTTGGCTAAAAACAAAGTCGAGAGTTGGGGTTGGCCTATCGTAAAGGTCGGGCGTACCATCCAACTGTACCTGGACCAGTCTTGCACCAACCATGTTAAAACTGGTGGTTATATTGGTGCCACTACTAGTATTGGCATAATCAAAATAGGCATTGATAGAATATGGAGCCTGCTCAAACACCGGGCTGGTGGCAGGTGCGCGACGGTCGTTGGTGCGTGAAGCCTCCAGCCTTGCCGGGTTTTTATCAATGGAACTTACGTCAAATAAAAGGTTAGTACCAAAAAAGAGGTATTTAAGCGGATCCCACATTTTCCCGAGGTCGCGGCGAACTTCCAGCTCTATCCCATACACTTTACCTTTATTGGGGTCGTTTTGATAAACGATAAGCGGAAACTCCGGAGCGGTAGACAGGTTGCCCTGCGAAGTATAGGTAAACACCCTTTGTAGCGGGTTTTCAATGATCTTTCCAAATGCCGAAGCCGAGAGTACTTCACCAGGGCCGGTAAACCATTCCCACCTGAAATCGGCACTTTTGGTGAGTTGATTTTTCAAGTCGGGATTACCACCTATAACCGCGAACTGGAAAGGATCAAATTCAAATACGTTCGTGATTTCTCTTAACTCGGGCCGGGCTAGTGATGTACTGTAGGCCAGCCTGAAATTCATATCCGTTATTTTGGAGTAGATCAGGTTAACCGAATAATAAGGCTTGTAATTTTGCCTATAACTGGTGTTCGGCCTGGTAGTGCTATAGCCTACCGCCTGGTTTGGCAAACCAGTAAGCACATTCAGGTTTTGCGGTACAAATACATCCGTAGTGTCTACATGCGCCCTGATATCGGTCGATTCGAAACGAACGCCTCCGGTAATACGCAAATCCTTGAGTATATGGGCATCCAGCATACCGTAAAACGCACGGGTTTCGTAAGAGCCATTATAGTTATTAGGCGCTTTTTTTATCTGATATAAAAAACCGCCTACCCTGGGTTGCCCTTCACTGTCATATTGCCCGGGATCAAGCAAACCGATATTGCTTGGCGAAACCAATTGGTTGAGGTTACCCTTTGCATTATTAAGCAGTTGCGCACCACCCCCGCCTAAATTTGAACCTGGTAAGCCTAAAATTTGCTCTGAATAATCCCGGTTCCTTTTCAGGTAATTAAAACCAAATTTCAATAACTGATCCAGCCTGCCAATTTTAAAGGGTTGGCTCAGATCGGCTTTGCCATTGTAATTGGTTTCTTTAAGCTGCCTGTACTGGCGGCCGTTAGGGTCGGCAACAAGGGCACTGCCTGCATCAGCACCCGAGCTATGCACCAGTCCGCTTACAAACGCATAAGTATCCGAGCCTACGCCTACCCCGTTAGGATCCTGGAAGCGCATGGTACGCAGATCGGCTACGTCTGTTGAGCGGAAATCCGGATCGGTCTGCGTGCTTTTTGAAGTACTTAGATTATAACTGAGTTTGGGCGACCACTCCTTATCCAGAAATTTATGTTCGCCCTGTAAGTTATAGGTATCAAAAGTGCGGTATGTATTACGCAGCTGGTTAATGATGTTATAAACAGGGAAATTCAGCCCCGTATTTTGCCATGCACCGGTCAGGTTACTGCCTTCTGCCTCGGCACCACGACTTCCAACATATTGCGTCTGGATCTCATTTCGCTTGTTGAACTGGTAAGTCAAGCCAATAAGGCCACCATAATTCAATGTTTTGGTTCCAGTATTTTCTTTATAACTCAGGTAATTGCCCAAACGCGGGTAATTAGGGGTTATAAAGTTAGGAATATGCAGCGGGCTGAATATGCTGGGCGAACCGGTAACTACACCCTGAAACAGGCTGTACTGGTTGCGCTCGCCATTATAAATATCGTTGGTACGCTGATAATAATTGGCATTGACAATAACACCAAGTGTATGCCCATGAAGTATTTTATAGGAGTTGCCAAAGGATAGGGTATATACCTGATTAGGATTGGCCTTTTGATATTGGGTGGTAAGTACCGGGTCAAAACTTTGCATAATTTTGCTCACCCTAAAAGCCTCGGCAGCTACAGCCGGGTTATTACGGCTTTGAATAAACATGTTCTGGATCTGCACCAAACCACCTGGGTATTGCTTGCCAAGATTAATAAAATCTGCACTCAGGTTTCGCTTATTCACATTCTGCCCGAAAAATCCAAGATCACTGTTATAAAAACTATTGTATTGCCCACCCAAACCAACATTAGAATTAAAACCAGATTGTGCCGTGAACTCTAGCAGCAAGGATTCGGGTACCGATTTGGTTTTCAACTCGATCAATCCGGCAGAAGCATCTGCAGGCCTGTCGGGGCTCAGGGTTTTATAAACGTTGATGTTATCCAGCAGTGCAGCGGGTACCAAGTCAAGCGGTACGGCACTACGATCAGGATTGGCGGATGAAAGACGTGCGCCATTGAGCTCGGCAATTACGCTCCGGTCGCCAAGACCTCTTACCGCCACATATTTATCATCAGTAATGGTTACGCCGGTAACCCTCTGCAAGGCCTGGGTGGTGGTAATACTTGCTGTCTTTTCAATGTTCTGAGCAGAAATCCCATCAGAAACCAAGCTGGAATTTTTCCGGTCATTCAGCATGAGCGCCTCATTAGATGATTTTCTTCTCGCCTCTACCCTTACCTCATTCAACGCCGTTGCAGAAGGTAAAAGTTGGATATTCAGCGTCGTTACCAAAGATGACTTAACTGCAACTCCGGTCAGATGTTTATTTATATATCCAATATATCTGGCATCCAGATCATAAATACCTGGAGGAAGAGTAATTTTAAAGTGTCCATTCTCATCTGCTGCATACGTCTTCCCGCTGATGATCACTACAGCTCCGACCAGGGTTTCCTTGGTTTTGGCATCAGCAATAGTTCCTTCAATATAGCCTGGTGGCGGTGGAGCCAAAGCCTTTGCTACAGTAATGGTAAAATTTACCTGTTTAAAATTAAGATGGTAGGTACTGGCCAGGATCTTTATGGCCTCTGCCAGCGTTTTATGTTCTAATTCAAGGTGGATAGGGCCAGATTTATTCAAACTGGATGCGTAGGTAAAAGTAAACGGAGATTGCTTCTCCAAATTATTAAACACCTCTTCTAAACTCGTGTTCCTGGCCTTGATAGAGATATTATAATCATTTAAGTTCTGTGACTTGACCCCCGTCGCAAATAACACGCCTGTCAATGTCATGTTCACTGCAACGATCAGGAAGGTGAACCTCGTCATAATAAATAGTAGTTTAATTACACTTATTTTTGTAGAATTGTGCATAGCTTTTTTAAATGTCTGTTGTGGTTGAATTCAATGGATCTTAAAGCTTGTTGAAGCGGAGGTGTCCGATGCCTTCGCTTCTTTCTTTAAAATCATTCCTTTTGTGTCAGTCTTTTATTTCATATAGTGCGTTTAAGGTGAATACTGGACGAATTTTCATTTATCTATGAGCTACCAAATGATAACCTGGTCTCCTTTAATTTGATATTGAATACCGCCTGCAAACTTTAAAGTCCGCATCACATTTTCAAGTCTGTCATTCCTTTGCTTAAAGTTTAACCGGAGTTGCTCCACATCTTTCCTTTTAAAAATAATATGTACGCCATACCAACGCTCTATCCGCTTACTGATATCGAGCAGTGTTTGGTTATGCGCAATCAGCATTCCGGTCTGCCAGGCACTAATGTCATTTTGATCTACCTGGACCTTCTCTGCAGATGCATTTCTGTTGTTGTAATTCAGCTGGTCTCCCGGAAATAAAACTACCGCATCTTTTGGTCCCTGATTGGCCAGTACCCCCACTTTTCCGGTCGCTACGGTTACAGAAGACACTTTATCTTCCCTGTAAGCGCTAACGTTAAAAGAAGTACCTAAAACGCAAACTTTAACTTTTGGGGTATGTACAATAAAGGGATGAGCCTGATCATGGGCAACTTCAAAAAATGCCTCTCCTTCTAAAAAGACTTCACGCGTTTTACCATCAAATTTGGCGGGGTACTTTATTTTACTGTCAGCATTCAAGGTAATAACGGTATGGTCAACAAGGATAACTTTGACCAGCTTACCTTTAGGATTGATCGTTTCCTGCATAGCGATAACAGGGTTCGATTCCGGTTTTCCATATCTGATCCATAGAAAACTAATTCCTATAACAAAGGCTGTAAGGATAGCTGCATATTTTACATACACCAGGATCTTTGCCGATCTCCGTGGGCGCTCCTCCGTATTGATCCTATCCTGAAACTTCATTTGCCATTTTTGAAGCTGAACAGGATCTGCCTCCTCTTGTTCATTGCTCCAGCCAGTATGAAGTACTTCTTCAAACCATTGCTGAGCTTCTCCTGATTTCATAAGTTCGCGTACCCGCTGGCGCTCTGCCATAGTACACTCCCCTTTTAAATATCTTTTAATTAAATCCTGATCTACGGGTTGCTGCATAAATTTTACTGCTCATTATACAATGCACAGAAAACAGGCTAATACCCTTAATCTTATTTCACTTATTTTTCACAAAAACAATTAAACAACTGATAATCAGATAAAAAAATTAAAAACGATAATCAAAATGATCAGATCGGCATATTCTTTAAAGCGTTTACGCATCAATTGCAGAGAAGCAGAAATATGCGATTCTACAGTTTTAACGGAGAGGTTTAAATGACTGGCAATTTCCGGATAGGTCATGTCTTCTTCCCTGCTGAGTTGAAAAACCTTCCTTCGCTGCGGAGTGAGCTGCTCCAGGCTTGTCCGGTAACATGCTCCGATCTCTTCTTCAGACAAAGCATTTTCGGCATTCTGGTAAGCAATCGTATCTATAAAAACCTCCTCTAGTGAGGTTGTATCCAGTTCGGCCTTTCTAAAGTGATTATAAATTGCATTTTTTATGGCCTTGAACAGATAAGATGACAAATCTCCTTTCACTTCAAGAACATCTCTTTTTTTCCAAAGCCAGACCATAAGATCCATCGTCAGTTCTTCTGCAAGTTCCGGGTTACCCGTATGATGAATGGCGTATTTATGTATCCTATGAAAATACCTTTTGAATAATTGATCAAATGCTTTCCTGCTGCCTTTCCGGCATTCTGCTATCAGTACATCATCGGGATATTCTTCAAACATTATCATAAAGCAGCCTATAAGCTTTATAACAAATGTAGCGGCTCCATAAAATGCGTGGATTAAGGTAACATTACCCTATTGTTAATCCGTTAAAACAAAACTCAGCTATCAAATAACTGATAGAGCTGACTTTCAATCTTGTACGCTGATTTTCTGTAAATTATCTGTTAATTGTTTTTTATCTAACCTACTGCCAGGTAGGTTCCGTACCCAAAGCGCCCGGTACGCTATTCGCCACCCACTTTGTTGCGGTACTAACTCCAACATCATGGAAAGAGTATGTGTATACCCACAAGACATAGTAAACTGTACAGGCAAAAGTTTACGGTACGCCCAAAAAACGCTGCAAACCCTCAGAGCTGTTCTTAAAAAAGAAAAACATCAATTAATTACCAAACAAGAACTTGCTGCCTATTTAGATATTGACGAAAACTTAATCAAACTCCGATGACTCATTAAAGTCATTGTCTATTTTACCCGCCCACCACAATATAAACTCCGGGGTTTTAAGTTGGCTTGTAACAATAGATTTGCCTACAGGTAATTTTAATTTAAGGTCTTTTCTCGAAGAGGAAGCTTGGCAAACTTTTTCTATGTTGGAACGCTTTACGATATAAGTTCGGTTCACCTGGCAATAATCTTCTTTGGGAAGAAGTTTTAATGTCTCTTCTATGGTGCGTATCCAGATCAGCTCTTCACCTTCAGAAGAAATGGCAAAATAGTTTTTGTTATGACAATAGAACAGCACCATGTCTAATGGAGACAGATGTATGGTTCTTTGATTAGATAAAATATGTCTGCTTTCGGCCAGTTCTTTTTTTCTAACCTCTGCGTCCTCCCTCTTTAACCTATAAAACCCACGTAACACTTTAATAAAATATCGAATAACATAATAAGCATTCAGTATCACTACCAATAAACATATAATGAATATATACCGGGGAAAGTAATCGGTCTCGTTAACAATATGCAATCTATAGCATGCAAAATAAACTGTTGCTTCCGCTATGCATATCAATATAGCCCCCACAATTCCCAACAGAAGCCGTCGCCAGACTCTTTGTTTGGTATTCATTATCCATAAATATTTTTTATCTAGCCAAGAGGTTACCCGAAAAACAAATTCAATTACAGACCAGGCCATTAGCGTGCTGAATGCCAAAGCGACATAATATCCTGGCATTTGAAATAACTCCAATAAACTTTCTTCTTCACTATGGACAACGATTAAATGCGCTGGTAAAATTGGTGCAGAAACCCTAATCAAAAGGTCATTATACTTCACCTTGGCAGCTTGTTCAAATTGCGAGAGTGTTTTTATGTAGATAATATTTTAAACTATAAAGATAACAAACGCAATATAATTAGCAAAACAGCAGGACCAATCTATCGCTGTTAAAGTCAGCTCCCCATAGTCAGTTATCGCATTACAACTATTATGGCTTCTATGATTCCTTCTCCGGCAATTATAAAAAATGAAGGTCCGGCAAGTAAGGTCACTTTGGTTGCTGGTTTAAAAACGGCCATATTTTTACTTTTTAGGTAATTCTGAGTACGATAAGCGTCGATAATACCTTTGGTTACATTGCTTGCTTATAAAGTTTGATTAAATATTCACAGATCTAAGGTGATAACTTTGTCTAAAGTTCGGAATTATCAGAAAACTTATTTGAGTGGTCTAAGAAATGGAAGAAAGGAAATGGAGAAGTTTACATAGGGAATGGCTTCGTTCTTGTTTTTCATGAAATAATCATCAGGACGATCCTCTTTTCTGAAAAATCTTGAAGAGCTTGTTGTCATCAACCCGCCATTTAAGCCTAAAATAATTTTTTTAGAAATCAGGTATTCAAAACTTGATCCGGTTTTTAATTCAATAGAAGAATGAGTGAAGTCGCGTGGCAATAATGCTTTATCAAAATCGAAGAAAGCAAGATTACCTGAAAGTTCTGTTCCAAACGATACCCAGGTTCTTTCAGAAAATTGTTTCCTCAACATAATACGGCTGGGTATATCAACAAATAATTCCAGGTCAGATGAATTAAATTTATGCCAGTAGCTAAAGATGGGCAGAAACGGAGATGGGGACGATGGATCTACGATTAGGAGTGCTCCTATTGAATAGGAAGTTGTTGCAGTACGCTTAAGGTTAATAGAAACAAGACCAACATAGTTAAATCTTCGGATTCTGGACAATTCATCTGTCAGTCCTGATGCACTTGCGGAATAAGCTACCGGACGATTGAATATTGAATCTAGTCTGGTGAAACTTGCCGTTACTCCTATTGTTGATTTATTATAATTAAAATCGGCTGATGGTATATTGTGGTTAAAACTCTGCACATTTTTTACATCCACACGTTGTTGTAAATAACTGAGTGTAGTCGAAATTGTATTTTTTCCTAACTGGACAATTGGAATATTGAAGACAGATCTGATTCTGGAAATCTGGCTTTTGCCTTTATATAAACTTTTACCGTTTAGTTCGGCATCCACATTTCCTCTTCCAAGTATTTCTGCAGATAGAAATCCTTGCCTTAACAGGGGATACTTCATTGCTGCATTTGATAAATAAACCATTTTAAGGGAATCAGCAGTCTTAGAGCTAAGCTCTTTTAGGGTATTTTGCGCATAGCTCAAGCTGATTGAAAGCATAGAAATCAGAGAGAATATAGTCGTAAATTTCATGTTGATAAAGTTGATTAGTCTTGTAGTTCTTTTTTCATGGCATTTTTCATTGCCTGGCTACTTATTACATCGGGTAAAAATGAGAGTAAGTAAGTTTGGATAGCATGTGGCCAATAAGGCATCACACTTTTTCTCCCACATCCAACAATAGATAAAACCCGCTTAGCATACTCCTCGCTTGTAGGTCTTAGAAAACCAACAGACTTTTTATTGGAACCCGTATGCACGCTGCCTGTAATTAATGAAATGGTTTCTACATTTTCCAGTTCTATTGAAAGTGAATTGGAAAAGGCATTGTTATAAGCCTTAGATCCTGCATAAACAGCCAGGTAAGGGGGCGGATATAAAGCTGCATATGAGGACACATTTAAAATGAGGGATGGACCTGAGAGATATGGCAATAAGGCATTGGAAAGATGGGTAGGGAATAATATATTTAAATTAATAGTATCCTCGATCTCCATATTTGACAACTTACCGAATTCTTTGACTGGCCCTACACCAACGTTGTTTACTAGTACTGTAATTGGCAATGAACGAATGGAATAAATATCCAATTCTGTTTCTTTAGCGCCATCATGAACTATGGTTACAACTTTCAGAGACTCGTTAATATTCAAAATCTCTTGCCTCACCGCATTTAACTTATCTTCATTTCTGCCATGAATGATCATATTAAATCCAGTTCTGGCTAATTCTAAAGAAATTGCTTTTCCAATGCCGTCCGAAGCACCGGTTACCATAGCATAGGCATCGGTACTTAAGTACTTGCGCACCGACGAAGGGCGTATGTAAATACGAATAAAGGATACCAGACAGTAGCCGATGTAAATAACTTGTATAGCACCAATGATGTACAAGAATTTTAATAATAATGTTGATTCCATGTTACTTGTTTAATGGAAACAAAGCAACGGGATTAAGCAAATAAGGACAAGGGATAGATTAGAGTAAGTCTAGGACTATTTACGGTAATTTTGCCGAAAGGCCATGGGAGACATGCCTGAAATTTTAGTAAAAACGCGAGTGAAATAACTATAATCTTGATAACCCAACTGTTCAGCAACTTCTTTAACTGAATAATCTGTATGGAATAAAATACGCTTTGCCTCCAGGACAATTTCCTGGTTTATCCAGTAGCTTACGGAGAATCCAGTAGTCTTTTTTACGGCTTCATTTAAATAAGATGGCGAGATATGTAAGGATTCTGCATAGTTAGATGGATTTTTCATTACTCTAAAAGACTTTAAAAGAAGACTCCTGAATTGTTTGGTGATCAACACGGTTCTAGATAGACTTTGATTTTCTGGTTTAATGGACTTATTAAACTCATTAACAATCACTCCTATGCAGGCATCGGTTAATGA
>Ga0182008_10001427_pt1 | contig 16019 bp, 13 predicted proteins | sample Sormic07211129_1_FD_120482 | JGI IMG/M metagenome (GOLD analysis project Ga0182008, IMG submission 120482) | Rhizosphere microbial communities from Sorghum bicolor, Mead, Nebraska, USA - 072115-129_1 metaG | ecosystem: Host-associated > Plants > Roots > Rhizosphere | place: USA: Nebraska...
CCACCACCACTCGCACGGACCGCAGTGAAAGGGCCACGCAGTTCAAGTCCTGTTGGCCGAACCGAAACACGGCCATGATCTGCTGACGGGCGCAACGGCTTGTCCGGCGGAAGGGCTGACGCATGGAGCTGCGCAGTGTCGAAGAGCTGATGGATCTGCTGTACGCCTGCCGGTACCAACACGCGCTGCGAACCGCCGCGCTGCTGCGCCGTAGCCGACCCGCCGACAAGGAGCTCCAGGTGGCGGGGCTGGTGCACGACATCGGCCAAGTGCTGAGCCCCGGCGACGAGACCCGCCGCACGGAGCGGGCCGCCGAGGCCGTACGCCCCCTGCTCGGTGAGCGCGTCTACCGCCTCGTGGGCCGGCACGGGCCCGCCGGTGACGACGATCTGCTGCGCCTGAGGCTCGCGGACGAGGAGAGCGTGGCGGCCGGGTTCGACGCAGGCGTCCTGGAGGACTGGCGCACCGTCCTGGAACTGGTCGCGGCACAGAACTCCCGCCTGGGGGCTGTCGACTGACGGTCCGTCATGAGACGGTACGGCGATGACGTCGTCGTACGCGCAGGACGGGCTGGAGGGCCGCGCCGCCGTCGTGACCGGCGGGACCCGGGGCATCGGGCGGGCGGTCGCCGAGCGGCTGGCGGCGGCCGGGGCACGGGTGTGCGTGACCGCCCGGGACGCGGACGAGGTCCGCCGTACGGCCGCCGAGCTGGGCGGTGTCGGGGTCAGCGGCAGTGTCGGCGATCCGGGGCATCTGCGGGACGTCGTCGACACCGCGGTGGACGCCTTCGGCCGGATCGACGTGGTGGTCAACAACGCGGCGACCAACCAGCCGTACGGGCCGCTCATGGACGCCGACCCGCGCGCCTGGCGGGAGGCGTTCGTCGTGAACGTGGAGGCGCCGCTCGTTCTGGTGCAGGGCGCCTGGCGGGCGTGGATGCGGGAGCACGGCGGGTCGGTGGTCAACATCTGCACGGAGGGCGCCGAGCACGCCGGGCCGAACGTCGGGGCCTACGGCACCAGCAAGGCGGCCCTGCTGCATCTGACCCGGCAGCTCGCGGGCGAGCTGGCGCCGAGGGTGCGGGTCAACTCCGTCTCGCCGGGGCTCGTGCGCACCGAGATGGCGCGGTTCGTGTGGGAGCGGGACGAGGAGCGGGTGGCCGCGGGGCTGCCGCTCGGCCGGATCGGGGAGCCCGACGACATCGCGCGGGCGGTGGTGTGGCTGGCCTCGGACGCGGCGCGGTGGATCACCGGGGCCGATCTGCTGGTGGACGGGGGTACCCGCGTGCGGACGGCGCACCCCGGGCCGGGGTACGCCGTCCACGACATGCTTCGCTCATACGCACCACCTCCCTCATGACGGTGGCAGCGGCTCCCTCAGGGGAACAGTGCGATCCCCATGAGGATCAGAAGGATGATGCCGGCGACGAGCGCGACCGTGGCCCACGTGCCGCGGTGCCGCACCGAATCCGTCGGTCCGCCGCCACGAGGTCGGTCCTCCGGCAGCGCGGTCTGCTCAGGCCGGTCGCTCCGGTAGAACTGGTCGTCGGTCGGATAGCGATTGCGCGGATCGTTCTGTGCTCGTGGATCGATGCCGTGTGGACTGCTCATGGTCACTCCCTGGCGCGCGGTTGTCACCGGGGAACGGGTTCCCGGTCGGCGCCGGGCCACACACACGATCGCGGATCACCACTTACCGGGCGCGTAGTCCTTCAGGAAGACGCCGTACAGGTCCTCGCCCTGCTCGCCGCGCACAATCGGATCGTAGACCCGGGCCGCCCCGTCCACCAGGTCGAGCGGGGCGTGGAAGCCCTCCTCGGCCAGGCGCAGCTTGTCGTAGTGGGGGCGCTCGTCGGTGATCCAGCCGGTGTCGACGGAGGTCATGAGGATGCCGTCGGTCTGGAACATCTCCTGGCCGCTGGTCCGGGTGACCATGTTCATGGCGGCCTTGGCGGCGTTGGTGTTGGGGTGGCCCGCGCCCTTGTAGCCGCGGCCGAAGACACCCTCCATCGCGGAGACGTTCACGACGTACGCGCGCCCGCTCCGGGCCTTCTTCGCGGCGGCGGCCATGACCGGGCGCAGCGCGCTGATCAGGATGAACGGCGCCGTGTAGTTGCACAGCTGGGTCTCGAGGAGCTCCACCGGGGAGATCTGCTCGATGGTCTGCACCCAGGTGTTGGTGTCGACGACGTCCGGGACGAGACCGCCCGCGTCGATGGCCGTGCCGTCGAGGTGCCGGGCGACGCTGGCGTTGCCTGCGACCAGGGCGAGGTCGGCGACCTGCTGGGCGTCGATGCCGGAGATACCCGCCGGCAGCGAGGCCAGTCCGTCGACCGCGCCGGAGCCGAAGGCGCCGATGACATGGTGGGCGGGGAGCTCGCCGGCGGGCAGCGGGGCGCTCTCCCCCTCGACCAGGGCGGCGTAGGCGGAGGGCAGGCGCCGTACGGTCTGGGTGGCGTTGTTGACCAGGATGTCGAGCGGGCCCGCCTCGGCGACCTGCTCGGCGAGGGCGACGGCCTGGGCCGGGTCGCGCAGGTCGATGCCGACGACCTCCAGGCGGTGCAGCCAGTCCCCGGAGTCGTCCATGGCCTTGAAGCGGCGGATGGCGTCCTTGGGGAAGCGGGTGGTGATCGTGGTGTGCGCGCCGTCACGCAGCAGCCGGAGCGCGATGTACATGCCGATCTTGGCGCGGCCGCCGGTGAGCAGGGCGCGCTTGCCGGTGAGGTCGGCGCGGGCGTCGCGCTTGGCGCGGTTCAGGGCGGCGCACTCGGGACAGAGCTGGTGGTAGAAGTAGTCGACTTCCACGTACCGGGTCTTGCAGGTGTAGCAGGAGCGCGGGCGCTGGAGTATCCCCGCGACCCGGCCCTCCTCGGTGATCGACGACGGGAGGATGCCCTCGGTCTCGTCGTCGATGCGCTGGGCGGAGCCGGTCGCGGTCGCCTCGGTGACCGCCTTGTCGTGGGCGGTCTTGGCGGCCCGGCGCTCCTGGCGGCGGCGCTGCTTGACCGTGCGGTAGATGCCGGCGGTGGCCCGGCGCACGGCGATCGCGTCCGGGTGGTCGACGTCCAGCTTGTCGAGCTCGTCGAGCACGCTGAGGCAGACGGCGAGCCGCTCCGGGTCGATGCCGGGCCCGTGGACCACCTCGTCCGTGGTCGCCGAGCCTTCCTCTGTCACCGTCATCGCGCTGCCGTTTCCCTGATCACCCGAGCGGCGCTCCGATCGCACCCGCTGTCGAACAGCGAATTTTACGGAGCGCCGGGCCCGTCCTCCAAACCCGTCTCGATCAGGAGCCGCAGGCGGTGATCAGCGCCTCCAGTTCCACGGTCAGCGCAGCGGCCAGGCGGTCCAGGTCCGGCACGGCCCGCGCATCGGCCACGAGCCCGTAGTGGACGCGTCCGCGGTACGTCGACACCGCCACCGCGAGGGCCTGGCCGCGGGCCAGCGGGGCGAGCGGGAAGACCTCGGTGACCGGGTTGCCGCCGAGCTTCAGGCCGAGGCTGGGCAGCGGGACGCTGGTGACCAGGATGTCGAACCAGAGCCGGGCCGCCTGGCTGACCAGGGGGCCGCCGAGCCGGTGAGCGAGCGGGGGCACATGGTCGGCGAGCAGGGCGACGGCACCCGCGCCCCGGTTGGGGCCGGCGTCCTTGTTGCGGTCCATGGCGGTGCGGACCGTGCCGAGGCGGCCCAGCGGGTCGGGGTCGTCGACCGGGAGCCGTATCAGGTAGCCGGAGAGCCGGTTGCCCTGCGGGTGGGCGGTGCGCGGGCGGCGCTTGGAGACGGGGATCAGGGCGCGCGGCCGGACACCCTCGCTGCCGTCGCCGCGCTCGTCCAGCCAGCGGCGCAGGGCGCCCGCGACGACCGCGATCAGCACGTCGTTGACGGTGCCGCCCTCGGACTTGCGGATGCGGTGGACATCGTCGAGGTCGAGGACCACACCGGCGGTGCGCCGGGTGCCGGTGGCCTCGGCGGCGAAGGCGGGCGAGGAACGCACGCCCAGGCTGGACACGGCCAGCGAGGCGCCGATGTCGAGGGCGCGCCCCACGTCGGAGACGGCGCCCCTCACCAGCCCGGGCAGCTTGCGCACATCGGTCAGCAGACCGCCCTTGGGCTGCTCGGGGCGGGGCCCGCGGGCCGGGATGTCCATCGGGTCCATGACGGCGGCGGCGAGCGTCAGCGCGCGCAGCCCGTCGGCCAGGGCGTGGTGGAACTTGAACAGGACCGCGAAGGAGGTGCCGTCCTTCCCCGGCAGCACATGCGCCTCCCACGGCGGCCGGCCGCGCTCCAGCGGACGCTCCATCAGACGGCCCGCGTCCGCGTGGAAGTCGGCGGTGGGGGCGTGCAGCCGTACGTGGTGGAGGGGGTCGAAGCGGGGGTCGGCCTCCCGGGTGGCGCCGCCGAAGGCCGACGGCCGGAAGGCGAACGGCTGCCACACGTCCCGGATCCGCATCCGCAGCCCGGGCACCGCCGCGGCCCGGGACGCGAGGAGGTCGGCGGCGTGGGCGCCCGCGGTGGGCGAGTGGGCCGAGAAGACGCCGATCGCGCCCAGGTGCATGGGGTGTTCGGCGGACTCGATGTTCCAGAACGCCAGGTCGAGAGGAGCGAGCAGGTCAGAAGTCAATGGCTTGCCTCGCGTCGACGACGGGTGAGCAAGCAGTCAACCCCCCGCAGGCGATTACGGTCAAGCACGATCAAGCTACGCTCAGTTAACAAACGATTAAGTCCCGTCGCATGTCCCGCCCCGGGAAAGGGGCGGGACACATGAGACGCACGGGGTCACTTCAGCGCCGGTGGCGCCGCTTCGGGTGACGTACCCCACTCGGACGGGCGCGGGCCGACGGTGAAGTCGAGCGAGCGCCGGGTGCGGAGATCGGCGGTGGTCACATAGGTGCGGTCGTGCGCCGTCCCGTCCGTGTGGACCGACTGGATGTAGCGGTCGGTGGCGGAGGTGCCCGGGGCGGTGATCCGGAAGGTGCCGTGCGGGTAGTAGCGGCGGTCCAGGGTCAGGTCGACGCGGTCGAAGACCGGTGTGGACAGGCCCCAGGTGTCGTAGCCCGGCTGGACCGGGAAGATCCCGATGGACGACAGGACGTTCCAGGCGGACATGGTGCCCAGGTCGTCATTGCCGGTCATCCCGGTCGGCCCGTCCGTGAACAGGGTCAGCGCCGCGTGCACCACGTCGGTGGTCTTCCAGGGCTGACCGGTCGACAGATAGGTGTACGGGGCGATGAGGTCGGGCTCGTTCTGCGGGTTGTACTTGTCGGCGTTGTAGTAGGCGTACGGGCCCTTGACCCACACCTCGCGCGCCGTCCCCGCCGGGTCGGCCAGCAGTCTGTCGTAGGCGAAGAACGAGTCCAGCCGGGCGTTGGCCGCGCGCTCCCCGCCGATCAGGGCGACCATGCCCGGCAGGTCCTGCGGGACCAGCCACTGGTACTGCCAGGACGTGCCCTCGTGGAAGCCCACGCTCCGCGCCGGGTCGGCCGGTCCGGCGAAGGCGCCGGAGGCGTCACGGGCGCGGAAGAAGCCGGTCGACGGATCGAATACGTTGCGGTAGTTCTGCGAGCGGGCGGCATAGCGGTCCGCGTCGGCGTCGTGGCCGAGGTCGCGCGCCATCCGGGCGAGCATCGCGTCCGACAGGGCGAACTCCAGGGTGACCGAGGCCCCCTGGTGGTAGTCGGAGTCGCCCATCTTCGTCTTCGGCCGGCCCTTGACGTACGGCGCGAACCCGTCGGCGATGTACTCCCTGTTGCTCTCCCGGCCCACGTACGGCGAGTCGACGGGCGGCACCCCGTCCGCGTTCTGCCGCAGCGCCCGGTAGGCCCGCTCCTCGTACCCCTTGAGCAGCCCCTGCTGATAGGCGTTGGTCAGGAACGGGGTGACCGGGTCCCCGGTCATGATGTTCGTCTCGACCGTGCCGTAGCCCCACTTGGGCAGCCAGCCGCCCTCCTCGGAGACCCTGATCACCGAGATCGCCATGTCCCGGGCCTCGCGCGGCGCGAGGAGGGACAGCAGCTGGGACTGGGTGCGGTAGGTGTCCCACAGGGACCAGTTCTGGTAGTAGGTGAAGCCCGTGGCGCGGTGGATGCCCAGGTCCCAGCCCCGGTAGCGGCCGTCGGCGTCGCTGCCCACGTTGGGCGCCAGGAAGCTCCGGTACAAAGACGAGTAGAAGGTCCGGCGCAGGGTCCGGTCGCCGCCCTGGACGTGCACCAGGTCGAGCCGCGCCTCCCACGCCCGCCGGGCCGCCTCGCGCACGGTGTCGAAGGAACGCCCGCCCTCGGCACTCAGGTTGACCGCCGCGCCGGCCGCGTCGACGTACGACAGGGCGGTGGTCGCCTGGACCGTGCGGTCCGTGGTGGTGTCGAAGCGGACGTAGGCGCCGCCGGTGCCCGTCCTCGCGCCCGCCGTGACCGTGGAGCCGCCCCAGGTGCCGTAGGCGGTGAAGGGGCGGTCGAAGCGGGTGATGGTGTAGACGGTGTACGGCTCGGTGTCCTGGCAGAAGCCGTGGCCGGTGATCGCGGTGCGTACGGTGTGGTCGTCGAGGATCTCGACGCTGCTGGAGACCGTCTTGTGCAGCGCCTGCCCCGCGTTCAGCAGGACGTTCGCCTTGTCGGTGGCGGGGAAGGTGTAGCGCTGCACGCCGGTGCGCGCGGTCGCCGTGAGCTCCGCCTCGATGCCGGTCTTCAGGCCGACCCGGTAGTAGCCGGGGCTCGCCGCCTCGTCGTCATGGCTGAACTCGGCGGCGTACTCGGCGTAGTCCGTCTGTGTGACGTCACCCGTCGTCGGCAGCACCGGCAGGTCACCGCCGATACGGCAGCCGACGCCCGAGAGGTGGACGAGGGAGAAGCCTCGGACATGGGCCCAGGAGTAGTCGTAGCCGGTGTTGTGGCCGGTGTCCGGCGACAGCTGCACCATGCCGAAGGGCACGGCGGCGCCGGGAAAGGTGTTGCCTTCGTTCTCGGTGCCGATGAACGGGTTCACCAGATCGGTGAGTCGGCCGTCCCTCGGCTCGGCCGCCCGGGCGGCGGGGGCGGCGAGCAGCGCGGAGACCGCCACCACCCCCGTCGTGCACAGGCGCAGACGCCGGGTCCATCTCATGTCGGAAAGCCTCCGGAGCGTGAGACATCGTTGTCTGCATGATCCGGTCCGATGGTCATTTCCCCGTGCATCCCGCGGGGTTCGGCCGTGACGCGTCGCGGCCGGGTGCGATCCACCGGTGGCTCCCCCGCCGCCCCCGGCGAAGAATGGAGGACATCAGCGCAGAGACATCAGCGCAGAAAAGGGGCGAGGAACATGTCGAAGGTATCCAGGCAGACGGCATCCCAGGGCGGCGACTTCGGAATCGTTCTCGACCGGTCCGAGGAACTGGACGACTACACGGTGGACTTCATCACCTTCCGCGAGAACGTCGATCACACCCCGCTGCTCAAGGGCCTGCCCGACGACCGCTGCCAGTGCCCGCACTGGGGATATGTCTTCAAGGGACAACTGACCTTCCACTACGCGGACCGCGACGAGGTCTACGAGGAGGGCGACGCGTACTACGCACCGCCCGGACACGTCCCCGTGCGCACCGCGCCGGGCACGGAAGCCCTCCAGTTCAGCCCGACCCAGGAGGTACGGCCGACCAGCGAGGCCATCATGAAGAACCTCCGGACCATGCAGGAGGCCTCGGGCTGAGCCCGCCGGCCCGCCGCTCGCTAGGAGACGATCTGCCCCTTGCCGAGTGCGATCACCCCGCCCCGGGAGACGGTGTACAGCTCCGCGTCCCGTTCCGGGTTGACGCCGATCGTGGCGCCCGGCGGCACCTCGACGTTCTTGTCCAGGACCGCGCCGCGCACCACCGCGCCCCGCCCGATGTGGACGTTGTCGTGCAGGACCGAGCCCTGGACCACCGCTCCCGGGTCGATCCTGACGCCCGGCGACAGGATGGAGCGGGTGACCTGCCCGCGGATGAGGCAGCCGGCGCTGATGATCGACTCGCTGGCCATGCCGCCCGCGTTGAAGCGGGCCGGGGAGAGCTGGTTGGCGTGGGTGTAGATGGGCCACTGGCGGTTGTACAGGTTGAAGGCGGGACGCTCGGCGATCAAGTCCATATGGGCGTCGTAGTAGGCGTCGAGGGTGCCCACGTCACGCCAGTAGCCGCGGTCGCGGTTGGTCTCGCCGGGGACGTGGTTGGCGCTGAAGTCGTAGAGCTGGGCCTCGCCGCGGTCGGTGAGCTGGGGCAGGATCGAGCCACCCATGTCGTGCACCGAGTCCTCGGCCTCGGCGTCCCGCTGCAGCGCCTCGATCAGGGCCTTGGTGGTGAAGATGTAGTTGCCCATCGAGGCGAAGATCGTCTCCGGGTCGTCGGCCAGCCCGGGCGGGTCGGCGGGCTTCTCCAGGAAGCGCTCGACGGTCAGTCCGTCCGAGCCCGGGGTGATCACACCGAACTGGGAGGACTCGGAGCGCGGGACCCGGATGCCCGCCACGGTCACGCCGGCGCCGCTCTCGATGTGCTGGTTGAGCATCTGCCGGGGGTCCATGCGGTAGACGTGGTCGGCGCCGAACACCACGACGTACTCGGGGCTCTCGTCGTGCACCAGGTTCAGCGACTGCAGCAGGGCGTCGGCGCTGCCCAGGTACCAGCGCGGGCCGAGCCGCTGCTGGGCCGGGACCGGGGTGACGTAATTGCCCAGCAGGCTCGACATCCGCCAGGTGGTGGTGATGTGCCGGTCCAGCGAGTGCGACTTGTACTGCGTCAGCACGCAGATGCGCAGGATGTCGCCGTTGACCAGGTTGGACAGCACGAAGTCGACCAGGCGGTAGGTCCCGCCGAAGGTGACCGCTGGTTTCGCGCGGTCCGTTGTCAGGGGCATCAGGCGTTTGCCTTCTCCGCCCGCCAGGACGATCCCGAGCACCGAAGGTCCGCCACGACGCATGGCCGCTCCCCTCACCGTGGTTGATCCATGCCTGCCCCCGAGCGGAGGGGTGTAAGCCTGTTCGACGAACTCCCGACCGTTCCGTTCGGCTTGTCTACTCCTGCTTGAGGATCTTCTCGTAAAGCCGGACGGTACGGCGAGCGACGGTATCCCAGCCGAATTCCCCCACCGCGCGCTCCCGCCCCGCCTCGCCCATCCGCCGGGCGGCCTCCGGGTCACCGACCACCGAGTCCAGCGCCCGCGCGAGGCCTGCCTCGAAGTCGTCGTCCACGTCCACCAGCAGACCGGTCCTGCCGTCGTCCACGACCTCGGGGATGCCGCCCACCCGGGAGGCCACGACGGGCGTGCCGCAGGCCATCGCCTCCAGGTTGACGATCCCGAGCGGCTCGTACACCGAGGGGCAGACGAAGGCGGCGGCATGCGTGAGGAGCTGGATCACGTCCGGGCGCGGCAGCATCTGGGGGATCCAGCGCACATGCTCGCGCACCGCGCTCAGCTCCTGGTAGAGCTCGCGGAACTCACGGTCGATCTCCGGAGTGTCGGGGGCTCCCGCGCAGAGCACGACCTGCACGCCCGGATCGATGTCCCGGACGGCGCGCAGCAGATGGGGCACGCCCTTCTGGCGGGTGATCCGGCCGACGAAGAGAACATACGGACGCCGTGTGTCGAGTCCGATCCGCTCGAGGACGTCGGTGCCGTGGTCGGGGCGGTAGAGGGTGGTGTCGATGCCGTTGTGCACGACCTGGACCCTGGCCGGATCCAGTGCGGGATAGCAGGTGAGGATGTCCTCGCGCATCGCGCCGGAGACGGCGATCACCGCGTCGGCGGTCTCGATCGCGGTGCGCTCGGCCCAGCCGGACAGCGCGTATCCCCCGCCGAGCTGCTCGGCCTTCCAGGGGCGCAGCGGCTCCAGCGAGTGCGCGGTCATCACATGCGGGATGCCGTACAGCAGCTTGCCGAAGTGGCCGGCGAGGTTGGCGTACCAGGTGTGGGAGTGGACGAGTTCGCGGCCTTCCAGGCCGGCGGCCATCGCGAGGTCCACGGAGAAGGTGCGCAGCGCGTCGTTGGCGCCGTCCAGGGCGGCCCAGGGGCGGTGGCGTACGACGCCCACTCCGCGGCCCTCGCCCCAGCAGTGCACCTCGAGGTCGACCAGGGAGCTCAGCTCCCGGGCGAGGAACTCGACATGGACTCCCGCGCCGCCGTACACGTCCGGCGGGTACTCCCGGGTCAGCAGTCCCACTCGCACCCGCAACCCCCATGTCTTGACGTCCGGCTCCTCATGGTCACCCAGATGAGCCGCGCGCGGAAGAGCGTGGCGGTCGTGTGAAGCAACAGTCGCCGCATGTTCCCCCTCCTGGCACCCGGTAGTAGAGGCAGCAGCTGCGGCGCCGGAAGGTGGTGCCGGTGAGGGTGCCGGTGCCGGACAGGAGGGGATGGGCGAGGAGGTCGGCGGTCAGGGGACGGGCCGCGGGGCCGAGCTGCCGGGCGGTTCCGACGAGCGCGGAGGCCGCGTTGCCCCACAGCAGACCGGGTGCGATGCGGTGGTGCGCGCGCAGGGCCGCGGCCAGCGGTTCGAGATGTCCGCGCAGGACGACGTCCGCCACGGTCGCGGCGTCGGCGGGCAGGGGGCGGACCTCGGACAGCCACAGGTCGTCGGGGGTGCTCGCGTCGGGGTCCCAGTGCAGCAGCCCGGGGTCGAGGTCGGGGATCCGTCCGTAGGCCAGCGCGCAGCCCAGCGTCACCGACCACAGCCGGGCCGCGAGCCCCTGCTGGAAGAGGGAGGCCGCGATCCTCGGCTCGGCGGTCCGCAGAACGGAAGCGACCTTTTCGACACGGAAAGTAATAGGATTTCCGTAAACCTCCGATGGTTGATTTTCGTAGGCCGACGCGAGCGTCGGCAGTGGTCCGCGGGCCGCTCCGCCCGTGCGTAGGAGGAAGAAGCCGCCGAGCGGGTTGAGGGCGGCGAGGTCGGGGTCGAGGTCCACGAACAGCAGTAGTACCAAGACCCCTAGGGGGTGCCTCCAGGGGGTGTCCGCCTCCTGTCGCCCACCCTGGGGAGGACAGTGCCCGATTCGTACTCCATCGGCAGTAGGACCCAATGCCTGCTCAGGGACGACGACGGGAACAGATCCACAGGGCATCGTGTTGGGTATGAAGGCCGACCGTTCGTCACGCAGGGGACACCGCCCCCGCCTCACGCAGAGGAGCAGCTCATGAGCGCCCTCGCGTTGTCCGTGATCCTGTCCCTCGTCTCCGCCGTCGCCTACGCCGGCGGGGCGATCGTGCAGGAGCACGTGGCGGTGTCCGCGCCGGGCGAGCAGTACGCGCCGCTGCGCCGGCCGACCTGGTGGGCGGCGGTCGCGCTGAACGGCCTCGGCGGACTGCTGCACGTGGTGGCGCTGGCCTACGGCCCGCTGAGCCTGGTGCAGCCGCTGGGCGCCCTGACGATCGTGTTCGCGCTGCCGATGGCGGCGCTGTTCGTGGGCCGCAGGGCCGGTGCCACCGCCTGGCGGGGCGCCATCATGGCGACCGTCGGCCTCGCCGGTCTGCTGGCCCTGGTCGGCTCCTCGGACGGGCATTCGCTCGACACCGCCCAGCGGGTGGCGGTGGGCGTGGTCACCGGCGGTGTGGTCGTGGCCCTGATGATCGCGGCTCGGGCCGCCCACCGGCACCCGGCGGTGCGCAGCATGCTGCTGGCCTCCGGATCCGGCATAGCGTTCGGCATGTCCTCGGTGTTCACCAAGACGGTCGCGGTCGACTGGACCGGCGGGGTCACGCTCGGCGACCTGCCGTCCCTCGCCGTCATCGGTGTCTTCGCCACCGCCGGCATGCTGCTCTCCCAGGCCTCCTACCTCGGCGCGGGCCTCGCGGCCCCGCTGGCCACCCTGACCGTGGTGAACCCCGTGGTGGCGGCCGCGGTCGGCATCACGATGTTCGACGAGACCTTCCGCTACGGCAGCACGGGCACCGCGCTCGCCCTGAGCTGCGCTGTGGTCGCGGCGGGCGGCCTGATCCTGCTCACCACGGAGCGGCTGGCCCGCACCACCGCGGAGTCGGAGTCGGAGGCGGCGGAGCCCGTCGCCGGACCCACGCCCGTCCTCACCGGGTCCACGCCCGCCGAGGACCTGCTCGCCGAGCTCCCGGAGCGGCGGCTGTCGGTGCCCCGGGAGCCGGTCCTGGTACCGGCGCAGGTGGGACCGGCGGTCGCGGCTCAGGTCGGACCGGCGGTCCTGGAGGTCTCTTACCGGGAGACCGACGAGGGCGACGACCTCCTCACCGATCCCGCCCGGTACCGCTTCTACGGCCCCTTCTACGGCGGCTCGTACGTCCCGGCGCCGGTCGTGGACCGGCACCGGGTGCGGATCAAATCCTGATGCCACCGGCCCTGAGATAGGCGACAGGGTCGATGTCCGAGCCGAAGCCGGGCCCCGTCCGCACCTCGAAGTGCAGATGCGGGCCCGTCACATTGCCGGTGGCTCCCGAGCGCCCTATGCGCTGCCCCTCACCCACGCTCTGCCCGGCCCGCACCGAGATCGCCGACAGATGGGCGTACTGGGTGTAGCGCCCGTCGGAATGCCGGATCACCACCTGGTAGCCGTAGGACCCGCCCCAGCCCGCGCTCACGACCCGTCCCGCCGCGACGGCCTTCACCGACGTGCCGGTGGGGACGAGGAAGTCGACGCCGGTGTGGTAGCCCCTCGACCAGGAGGCGCCCGCCACGTGATAGCCGGTGCCGATCGGGGCGTTGACCGGGGCGACGAGGGAGTGCCGGGTGGAGGTGTGCCCCTCGGTGGGCCCCTCGGTGTGCTCCTCGGGGTGCTCCTCGGGGTGCTCCTCGGGGTGCGTCTCGGGGTGCGAAGAGGCCTTCTCCGCATGGGGTTTGTGGGTCTTGGGCGCGGGCGCCCTGCCGTGCAGGTCCAGCCGCTGGCCCGGCAGGATCAGGTCCGGATCGGATCCGACGGTCCGGCGGTTGGCGGCGTACAGCCCCTGCCAGCCGCCCGGCAGATGCTCGGTCTCGGCGATCCGCGAGAGGGAGTCCCCGTGCACCACGGTGTACATCTCGGCCGTGCCCGCCCTCGACTGGGGCGTGGTCTGCGGCCGGACGTCCTTCACCGAGGTCTTCTCCGTGGTGACCTCGTTCTTCCTGGTGGTGACGTCGGCCTTCCTCGTGGTGACGTCCGCGGTGCGGATGTCCGGGCCGGGCCCGCCGCGGGTCAGCCCCGCGCGCACCGAGCAGACCGGCCAGGCGTGCGGGCCCTGCCCGTCGAGGACCTTCTCGGCGACGGCTATCTGCTGGCCCTTGGTGGCCAGATCGGCGCGCGCCGCGTACTTGGCGCCGCCGTAGGCCTCCCAGGTCGACTGGGTGAACTGCAGGCCGCCGTAGAAGCCGTTGCCGGTGTTGATGCTCCAGTTGTCGCTGGACTCGCAGGCGGCGACCTTGTTCCAGGTGGACACGTCGGCCGCGTTTGCGGTGCCGGCGCCGATCAGCGGGATCGCCATGCCGGCGCCTGAGGCCGTGACGGTCAGTGAGGCCCGGTTGATCCTGTTCGGCTGGTACCGGCGGTGCCGGCCGCGTACGGCCATGAAGGTCCCCCTCGACATACGCGCATACGTCAGGAGGGCCAAAAATATGTGGCACGAACAGGCCATGACAAGACGGCAATTCAGCCGTGCTGTATCTCAAAGAAACAGGAATACACCGCAGTTGCGGAAGTGCTGAGGCAGGAGGGGCCGGTCGTGCGTATCAGGCGGCGGAACAGCGGGCGACCCGGACATGCGCTCCGCGTACCGGCACGTCAGGATGGTCCCCGGGGCGATACTGACGGACACACCGGCACCACCGATACCGGATCCTTTAGGAGCCAACCGAATGAGCAACACAGCCCAGATCGGCGTCACGGGACTCGCGGTCATGGGCCGCAATCTGGCCCGGAACTTCGCACGCAACGGCTACACGGTCGCCCTGCACAACCGGACGGCGGCGCGTACCCACGCCCTGGTGGAGGAGTTCGGGGACGAGGGCGACTTCATCGCGGCGGAGACCGCCAAGGAGTTCGTGGCGGCGCTGGAGCGGCCGCGGCGGCTGGTCATCATGGTCAAGGCGGGCGGCCCGACGGACGCGGTGATCGACGAGTTCGCGCCGCTCCTGGAGCCCGGCGACATGATCATCGACGGTGGCAACGCGCACTTCGCGGACACCCGCCGCCGTGAGAAGGCGCTGCGCGAGCAGGGCATCCACTTCGTCGGCATGGGCGTCTCCGGTGGCGAGGAGGGCGCGCTGAACGGCCCGAGCATCATGCCCGGCGGCCCGAAGGAGTCGTACGACTCGCTCGGCCCGATGCTGGAGAAGATCTCGGCGAAGGCGAAGGACGGCGCGCCCTGTGTGACGCACGTCGGCCCCGACGGCGCCGGGCACTTCGTGAAGATGGTCCACAACGGCATCGAGTACGCCGACATGCAGCTGATCGGCGAGGCCTACCAGCTGCTGCGCGATGTCGCCGGCTACTCCCCCGCGCAGATCGCCGAGATCTTCCGCACCTGGAACACGGGCCGACTGGACTCCTACCTCATCGAGATCACCGCCGAGGTCCTGTCCCACGTGGACGCGGCGACGGGCAAGCCGTTCGTGGACGTGGTGGTGGACCAGGCGGAGCAGAAGGGCACGGGCCGCTGGACCGTGCAGATCGCCCTCGACCTCGGTGTCCCGGTCTCGGGCATCGCGGAGGCCGTCTTCGCCCGCTCGCTGTCCGGCCACGCGGCGCTGCGCGAGGCGTCCCGCGGCCTGGCGGGCCCGGAGGCGACCCCGCTCCCGGAGGCCGAGGCGGGCGCCTTCGCCGACCGCGTCGAGCAGGCCCTGTACGCCTCGAAGATCGTCTCCTACACCCAGGGCTTCCACGAGATCGCGGCGGCCCGCGAGGAGTACGACTGGGACATCGACCTGGGCGCGGTCTCCGCGATCTGGCGCGGCGGCTGCATCATCCGCGCCGCGTTCCTGGACCGCATCCGGTCCGCGTACGACACCCGGGCCGATCTGCCGAGCCTCCTCTCGGACGAGACGTTCGCGCGGGAGATCGCCGACGCCCAGGACGACTGGCGCGAGGTCATCGTCGCCGCGACCCGCCAGGGAGTCCCGACCCCCGGCTTCGCCGCGGCCCTCGCGTACTACGACGCCCTGCGCGCCGAGCGCCTGCCGGCCGCCCTCACCCAGGGCCAGCGCGACTTCTTCGGCGCGCACACCTACCGGCGGACGGACCGGGACGGCTCGTTCCACACGCTGTGGGGCGGGGACCGCTCGGAGGTCACCGCCTAGCGGCGGCCGGCGGTACGGGCGGCGGGCGACCCGAGCGGTCCCCGCCGCCTTCGCTGTCATGGCCGAGGGCGCCACGGGCTCGGCGCGGGGTCCTGAGTCAGCCCTGCGCCGGCTCTCCCAGCAGCTTCCAGGTGCGCCGCCGGTCCTCGTCGCCGACCAGGTCCGTCGCCGTGAACACCACCTCCGTGGCACCGGCCTCGCGGTAGCGGCCGATCTCGGCGGCCACCGTCTCCTCGTCGCCGATGGCGGCCACATCGGCGGCCCGGTCGGCTCCGGAGAGCGCGATGACGCGCTGGTAGGAGGGGAACCGCTCGTAGAAGGCGAGGCTCTCGGCGAAGGTCCGCCGTACCGCCCCGGGGTCGGCGGCGACCGCGCCCGGCACGAAGGCGACGATCCTGGGCGCCGGACGGCCCGCCGCCTCGGCCGCCGCGGTGACGGCCGGGACGATGTGTTCGGCGAGGGCCCGCGGGCCGGCGAGCAGGGGCAGGATGCCGTCGGCGAGTTCGCCGGACACCCGCAGGGCCTGCGGTGCCATGGCGGCGACCAGGACCGGCACCGGCGGCTCGGCACCGGGGACTGACGCCGGCAGCGGGGTGGTGGCGGTGAGCAGCTCACCGTGGAAGTCGGCGCTGCCCGTCTCCAGGAGGGGGCGCAGAACGGTGAGGAACTCACGGAGCCGGGCTATGGGGCGCTCGTGGGGGATGCCGAAACCGGTCTCGGTCAGATGCTTGGTGCCGAGCGCGAGCCCGAGGTGGTAACGGCCGCCGGTCGCGGCCTGCGCCGTCTGGGCCTGGC
>Ga0182008_10001429_pt1 | contig 16012 bp, 17 predicted proteins | sample Sormic07211129_1_FD_120482 | JGI IMG/M metagenome (GOLD analysis project Ga0182008, IMG submission 120482) | Rhizosphere microbial communities from Sorghum bicolor, Mead, Nebraska, USA - 072115-129_1 metaG | ecosystem: Host-associated > Plants > Roots > Rhizosphere | place: USA: Nebraska...
ATAGTAAATCACCATTAAAACAAGAAAACATGTTTAACGAACATAGACATCATTCATCAAGAATGCACAGAGGCTGCGGCCGTAGAGGAGGAAGATTTGGCGGATCTTTTGGAGCTCATTTCAGAGGTAATGGACAGGATTGGTTTGGCCAGGATACCAGAAGGGTACCTGCCAACATTGAAGAAACACAAAATAACTTCATTGTCCATCTTTTTGCCCCGGATTTGGTTAAGGCACACCTAAAAGTCGCCACAAAAGACGATGTTTTAACCATCACTTATACTCCGGAAGAAAATGAACAGACTGAAACAAAATTCAGCAGAAGAGAGTATAGCAATGGTGCTTTTGAAAGGTCTTTTGCCTTAAATGGAAAGGTGCTGACCGAGGATATTACTGCCGGTTATGCCGATGGTGTATTGAAAGTAGTATTACCTAAAAACCCGGAAACCAATATTCCAGGGCAGGATATTCCTGTAGACTAGGATTTGTTTCCGGTCTTTTTATTAAGCCCCGGCCATTTTCAGACCGGGGCCTTTTTTAGTAATTTACATAAGATTCATCAAATGTACCGTCGGCATACAGGTCCAGAAGTCCGTAACCTGGGGCGGTTTCTCTTTTGTTGCCGTTCCACCAGGCTCCGCTTACTGCACCGTTGCAGATATAGGTTACCCCGTTATAAACAACTTTGTCTCTCAGGTGTATATGACCGCTGAGGCATAGTTTTACATTAGGATACTGATAGAAAAGTTTGATGATTCTGGCGGTATCGGTATGCATATCTCCGCCAAGCATTTGCCATTTATTTACAATATCGTCTTCTATCATCAGGGTAGCTGTTAAGATCGGGATATGCGACATGATCAGCACAGGGACATTTGAAGGGGTATTCTTTAATTCGTTTTCCAGCCAGCTGAACTGGGCATCGCCAAGTTTTCCAATGTACCAGGTGCCATCAATATCCAGGTGAACGCTGTCGAGCAGGATAAATTTCCAGCCATTTTTGCTGAAGCTATAATAAGGATTGCTGAGGTGCAGCTGGTCCATTGCATATTGCTTGCCGTAAATAGCCTGGCCTTTGTTGTTTTCATCCCACCAGATGTCATGATTGCCAAGGCAATACTTTACCGGAATGCTGCATTCTTGTTGCAGGATATGATGGGTCAGTTTCCATTGGTCGTTAATGGTACTGAGTTGTTCTTTGTTCATATCAAAAACGATATCACCGCCATTCAGGATCAAATCGGCCTTTGGAGATTGCTGCTGCACATGATGCAGGCATCTGGTATATCTGGCCGGGGCATCCAGGTGATTCTTAAGGTGAACGTCGGTGAGATGGGCAATGCGAAGTACTGGTGTTTTTTCATGCGATGATGAACCGAAACTGATCGATGGGGCCAGCAGCAAGCCTCCGATACCGCCAATACTCTTAAGTACTGATCTTCTTTTCATAAATGTATAAGGAACTAAATTTTACGTTTGAGTGAATGACTAGCGCATGCACTCCGCGAAATTAAGCAGATCAGGTTTGCTTTGAGCTTAGGTTATGTTATGAATACATTAAGTGTTCAGTTATACACCTGGCTGGACATGCCTCAGTCCGGCAATGGTTAAACAGACTAAGGAGCTTGCCGGCTGAGCACTTCGAAACTGCCGTATAGGGCCATTTCAGCGGTATGGTGTACCGAAAGGTTAAGTTTCAATCTCTCGATGAGTTCTTTTGCCCCGGCAATACTTTGATGGAGGTTGTTGGTGCCTCTAACCTCTATGCCACGGGTTAATGTCTTGAATTTTGAAGGCTCAAATTTGTCAATGAAACGTTGAATATCTGTGCTGAGTAGAGTATCTTTTTGTTGCATATGTTTGGATTTTATACAGCAATAAGGTTCAGGCGGAGCGGAATGTTTGAAATAGATTTACACAAGAAGCGGGTTATCCACATGTGTCGACTTAAGAGGTTAATTTTCAGTAATGTAAAAGGCCTCCCTTTTTTTATGGGAGGCCTTGAATGTTCAGGTATTTATTTGTGTTTGTTATCCATATAGAAGGTGAGCTCACCGCCATTCATGATATCAGAATGGCTGATGGAAGGGCTGTTGAGTACTTTGCCGTTCAATACCATTTTTTGGACATATACATTTTTTGAGCCCTGGTTCTGTACATGTATAGTAAAGGTCTTTCCGTTTTCGAGATTGATGGTGGCGCCGTCTACTGCCGGGCTGCCGGTAGCGTATTGATCTGATCCGGGGGCAACAGGGTAGAAGCCCAGGGAACTGAAGATGTACCATGCGCTCATTTGTCCGGTGTCATCATTTCCACCTAAGCCATCGGGTGTTGGTTTGTACATAATAGGTAGGATCATACGGATTCTTTCCTGTGTTTTCCAGGGTTTGTCTGTCCAGTTGTACAGGTAGGCCACGTGGTGCGAGGGTTCGTTGCCATGTACATAGTTTCCAATGATACCATCTCTGGTGATGTCTTCTGTTTCTTCGAAGTATTTATCCGGCAGGTGCATGGTAAACAAAGAATCCAGGTAGGTCGTGAATTTTTTGTTGCCGCCCATGAGTTGGATCAGTCCTTTTGGATCCTGGGGAGCAAAAAGGGTATAGTTCCAGGAGTTACCTTCAATAAATCCTTCGTTGATGGTGCTCAGGGGATCGAATTTTTTGCGGAATGTACCGTCATTGAGTCTTGGTCGCATAAACCCGGAGACCTTATCAAATACGTTTTTGTAATTTTCAGAACGTTTGATGAATTCCATATAGATATCGTTCCTGTTGAGTTTTTTGGCCAGTTGGGCAATAGCCCAGTCGTCAAAGGCGTATTCAAGGGTGTTGGATACGGAAATACCTGTTTTTTCATCAGGAATGTAACCCTTATCTATATATTCACCTATACCTTCATAGTCTCTTTTTCTTGCAGTTGCTACGCAGGCATCCAATGCCTTGTTGAGGTTCAGACCTGGGTTGACGTTTCCTTTGACGATGGCATCGGCTAAAACGGTTACGCTATGGTATCCGCTCATACACCAGTTTTCATTTCCGGAATTGGACCATATTGGCAGCATATGTTCTGCACTTTGGTCAAAGTGGGCCATCATGCTTTGTACCATATCGGCATTACGCTTAGGCTCAATGATGTTGAACAGGGGATGCAGCGCACGGTAAGTGTCCCAAAGAGAAAAAGTGGTATAATTGGTAAAGCCTTCGGCTTTGTGTACGTTTTGATCCAGACCTTTGTATTGCCCATCAACATCCATATAAACGGTTGGATTGATCATGGTGTGGTACATAGAGGTATAGAAGTTCTCTTTGATCTCTTTATTGCCGCTGATCTCTATTTTGTGCAATTGATTTTCCCAGAGTTCCTGCCCATCGTTTTTTACTTTTTCAAAATCCCAGCCTGGAATTTCTGTTTGCATGTTGTTCATCGCACCTGCCATGCTTACCGGAGAAATGGCAAATTTGATCTTGACCTTTTCACCTTCCTCTGTTTTAAAGTCGAAATAGGTCCTGATCTGTTTGCCAGCTATTTCGGGGAAGTTCTCGGTTTGGCCGAATTTGCCCCAGAAGCCACGGTATACTTCTTTTTTATCATATTTTTTGTAACCTGATTGAGTAAATGGCTTGTTAAACTGCATAGCAAAATACAAGGTCCTTGTTCTTGCCCAGCCGTTGGTTTGTCTGTAGCCGATCACCGTAGAGTCATTGAGTATACGGAGATAGGTCCAAACGTTCTTGTCCTGGTAGTTATATATGCCTGCCATCAGGTCTAATACGATATGAGCCTGGTCAGATTTTGGAAATGTATATTGGTGAAAGCCTACTCGGGCACTGGTCGTCATCTCTGCGGTGATGTTGTGATCGTCGAGTTTTACTTTGTAGTAATTGGCCTGGCTGATCTCGTTCTGGTGAGAAAAGCGGGAGCGGTATCCACTGCCGGGCTGATCAGCTGTACCGGGGTTGAGTTTTAGTTTGCCTGTAGTGGGCATAATTAAAAAATCGCCCAGATCAGAGTGTCCTGTTCCGCTGAAATGGGTATGGCTGAAGCCGCAGATGGTTTTGTCATCATATTGATAACCCGCGCAATACTTGTATACATCCGGATTGTATTTGCCATTGAGTTCATAGCTGGTGGTATCTGTTTCGGGGCTCAATTGTACCATACCAAAGGGTACTGTCGCCCCCGGATATACGTGGCCCATACGTTGGGTACCAATGATCGGGTTTACATAGGGTACCAGTTTTTCGGCCTTTTGAGCTTGTGCCTGTCCGTAAAGCACGGGGCTTAAGAGTAAAGCGAAGAGAAATTTGTTCATCTGTGTATAGAATGTTGATTAGGATAATTCAGGATGGGCTGCGTAAGCTGTCCATAATTCATCTAGAGTTTTACTAGTCTCTTTTTTCCAGCTGTCATCGGTAAAAGTATGTTCGCGTAATTGTTTGTCAAATGTTTTGACCAGACCTGGTTTTACATTCTTTTCAAGCCATACTAAAAAACGCGCTGTGGTGCGATAGGCATTACTGTAATGTTGTGTAGGTTTAAAAGCAGGTAACTCCCAGTGTGCGCCTGCATTGTCTACCCCAAATTTATACCTGGCATAATCTGCAATGCCTTCGGTTAGCCAGCCCGGGCCGCCGCTGTTGCCATAATCCTGTACAATGTGCATGACTTCATGAGTTACTACATCAATGTCTCCAGGGTGTTTTGCCATGTATTTTGAGCTGTATACTACTCTTGCATTGGCCGTTGCTGCTACCCCGTCGTAGGCGGTGTCGATCACAAATGTAATGTCTTTGGCTGTTTTTTTATTGTACTCTTTTTCCAGTTTTGGATAGACAGTAAAGAAGGTTTCAATCAATCTGTTCTTTAGATGCGGATCAAGATTTACATCCTGGTTGATGAAGGTGAGCTTGTAGCCTTTTTTTTGAATGACATCAGTAGATTGTGCCTGAGCAAACGAACTGCATGCGATTGCCAGACAGGTGGTTAGTAAAAGTTTTTGTTTCATTTTGTGGGTTATAGCGGTTTAAATTGTGTTTCTGGATAAGGCATGATAAAACGTTTTATCAAAAGTGGTAAAAAAAATCCTTTTTTTAATGATCAAAAGTAAATCTATAAAATAATTTTTGAATTAATGAAAGGTTTCAGCGCTCTAAACAACTAATTCGGGTCAGATGTAGATCCGCGTTTGATGATCTCTGCAGGGATTTGAAGTTTGATGCTTGAAACATCAAAACTGCGATCATTTAAACTGGACATCAGGAGGTCAATAGCGGATTTTGCAATTTCGTATGTGGGTTGTTTTACAGAAGTGATTCCCGGAGGATAAAGTTCAAATAATTCGTGGTCATCGAAACTCATGACCCCTAAGTCGGAAGGGATGTTTAGCTTGAGCTCGTTGATGCTTTGAAGACCGATAATGCCCAGATAGTTGGTGCTGAAAAAAACAGCATCCATGTTGGTTTTTCTGGTTAAAAATTCCTTGACAGCCTCTACGGCTGCTGTTCTTTCGCTGTTGTAGGATAAATTGAAGACCATTTCCGGATCTTCAGTGAGTCCGTTTGCTTTTATTGCTGCCTGGTAACCCTTTAACCGCTCCTGTAACTGAACAAGGTCAAGGTCTGGTGTTACGAATCCAATGTTTTTATACCCGGAATCAGCAAGGAACTGAATGGCCTGATACACACTGTTGTAATTGTCAACCAATACATGGGGGATATCGATGTCGGGAAAGTAACTATCGATGAACACAACGGGTTTTTCATTGCTGATTAACTTTTGTATTTCTTTCTCCAGTCCTTTGATGGGGGTAATGATGTATCCGTCGACAAGTTGGTTGGAAAGCATTTTGATCACGTTCTTTCCTTTTTGAATATTGTTGTCGGTACTGCAGTACACCACACCGTAACCTGCTTTTTCGGCTTCGTATTCAATAACTTTGGCCATGGTACCAAAAAATGGTCCGCTAATGGTTTCTACAATTAAACCGATCACTTTAGATTCTCCTGTTCTCAGCCCAACCGCCATACGGTTAGGTTCATAACCATTTTCAAGGGCTACATCGAGTATTTTTTTTCTTATATCTGCACTGATCCGGCCTTTGCCGTTTAAGACAAAAGATACAGTGGTTATAGAGGTATTGGTCAGTTTTGCTATATCTTTTATGGAGATCTTCTTCTTAATCATGGTAACGGTACATTTTTTAAATATATAACAATTGCTTAAGGTGTTGAATAAAAAATTGAACATAATATTTACCTTACATTTAAAATACTGAGAAATATGTTGTTGACGATTCTGATTGGAAGTGTATTGTTATTGCTTTGTTTGATCCTGGTCTTTAAGATCAATGCTTTATTTGCTTTGATCATCACTTCCATAACTGCCGGGCTTTTGCAAGGCATGGCAGGCGCTGCGGTGGTTAAATCTATAGAAGAGGGCATAGGCAGTACGCTTGGACAGCTGTCCTTAATTTTAGCTATGGGTGCAGTGCTTGGAAAATTGCTGGCCAATGGTGGGGCAGCACAGCAGATCACCACGCATATGGTCAGGTTTTTTGGGGTAAAAAATCTTCAGTGGGCCATGGTGGTTACGGGCTTGCTGGTTGGAATTCCTTTGTTTTATAATGTTGGTTTTGTGGTGCTGGTTCCTTTTGTCTTTATGATTTGTGCGTCGACGGGTTTATCTGTTTTGTATGTGGCTATTCCCTTGCTTACCGCACTCTCGGTTACGCATGGTTATTTACCCCCGCATCCCGGTGCTACCGCTATTGCTATTTTATACAAGGCAGATATTGGTAAGACGATGATGTATGGTGGGCTGATTTGTATTCCGGCTATTGTTATTGGAGGGCCTTTGTTTTCAAGGACTTTAAAAGGAATTAAACCAAATCCGCCAAAGGGGCTTTTTAACCTTGAATTTCGTCCGGAAAATGAACTGCCTGGTTTTGGTGTCAGTTTAATAACCAGCCTTCTTCCTGTTTTTTTAATTGGCCTGGCAACAGTTTCACAGGCCGTATTGGAAAAAGGTTCGGTTGCGGGTTCTTTTATTGCATTTATAGGTCATCCTGTTATTGCTTTATTAATCTCTACTTTTTTCGCCATTTATACCATGGGCATAAGGCAGGGGCAGAAGATGAAAGACTTGATGGAACAGGCAGAAGAAGCCCTAAAAAGCATTACGATGCTGTTGTTTATTATAGGTGCGGCAGGTGCATTTAAGCAGGTACTTGTAGATGGTGGAATAGGGGATTATATATCGAAAATGGCTTTGGCTTTGCCATTTTCTCCATTGCTGCTGGTTTGGTTTATTGCCGCTGCGATTCGGGTAGCTTTGGGTTCTGCGACGGTTGCGGGCTTAACTACTGCGGGAATTGCCATTCCAATTATGCAATCTACACATGTGAGCCCGGAATTGATGGTTTTAGCTACTGGTGCAGGGAGTTTGATGTTTTCTCATTTGAATGATCCCGGCTTCTGGATGTTCAAGGAGTATTTTGGCCTGAGCATCCGGGATACCATCAGGTCCTGGTCTTTAATGGAGACCATTGTGTCTGTAGTCGGTTTAATAGGGGTTTTAATTTTGAACATATTTATATGATATATCTATTTATTGGAGTTTCGGGTTGCGGAAAGACTACACTGGGTAAATTATTTGCAGAGTGCATGCGGATTCCTTTTTATGATGCGGATGATTTTCATCCGGAATCCAATATCCGGAAAATGAAAAATGGAATTCCCCTGAACGATGAGGACAGAGCACCCTGGCTCAGGGATCTGGCCCGGCATATCATTTTGTGGAATGGATCGGGGGGAGCCGTACTGGCCTGTTCGGCATTGAAAGAGTCGTACAGACAAATATTAAGTGCAAATGCGGGCGTACCGATCAAATGGGTATTTATACAGGCAGACTTTGAGACACTTGAACAGCGTTTAGTAAATAGAAAAGGACATTTTTTTAATCCTTTGCTGCTAAAATCTCAACTAGACACGATGGAACCGCCTGATTATGGCGTTCATCTTTGCGCAAAGGATGCTCTGGATCAACAGCTGGAGCAGCTCCAGGTTCTCATTAATTAAAAGGCCTCATTTAAACCCAGAAAGAAACCACGTGCACCGTAATTGCCAAATGCATAGTCCATACACAGATTGGTCCGTGTGGCTTTATTGAAGAGTACGCGCAAACCGGCACCTCCTCCTGGCTGCCATTGCTGGAAAAGCTTTGTTCCCAGGTCATCGTTGGCGGTTTGGATATTGAAAAAAGTAACCCCGCTCAGAAACTTGTTCCTGGTTATTGGAAAACGGTATTCCAGTTCGGAGTAGAAATACTTTGTAGCCTTAAAATAGCCCACGGTGTAACCTCTTCCACTTCTGAAGCCTGTATCTTTACCTGTACCGGGCAGTTCGAGGTAAGGCAGGGCGCCACTGATCAGATAAGAACCCCAGTTCCAGAAGGCCAGGACGTGCTCCGGGTTTCTTTCGGAAAGGCTCCAGTATTTCCTGAAGTCTGTGTTAAATTGCACGGCACTTTTGGTACTGCCCATCCAGGTTTGGTTAATACGGAAACCTGCATCGGCATACATACCTTTATAAGCCCGGTTTTGATTATCGCGGGTGGTATAGTGCAAATTGAACAAAAGTCCATTGGAGGAGTAGTGGTCGCGTTCAAACCCATATCTGTCGCTGTAGATATTGTAAGGGGTCAGGTTGCTGGTATCTGCTCTATTTTCTATCTTTCTTCTGATGTCGAAAGAAACTCCGGCGCCCACAAAAAGATTGTCGAGAATTTGCTTGTATACTTTTTCTCTGAAATTATAGTAGAGGGCGTGCAGAACATAGCCTTTACGTCCGGGGTCACTTAAAATCAGGTTTTCTTTGCTATCGGTCGCGGCGCGTCCAATACCTAATCCAAAATCTGGTGTCACCGTTTTTGCAACGACCAGGCTTCCCTGAAAATTCCATCGGTTCCCGGGGGTATAGATATTATGGCTTAGATAGAAGTAAATAATTCCTTTTGTGGTAATGGAGGCCGAGGTAGCGGCAATAGACATCAGTGTATTTGGCTCATGACCTAATACACGTCCGGCAACAGCTTTAAGGCCTATTTGTGCGCCAATACTTGGATTGTAAGCAAAATTAGGCATGGGTGTAATACCTGATTTTTTGTGCTGCAAATTTGGCTTTTTATTTGGGTGCAAAATACGGTGAAGCAGGTCTGCAATATCATATTGTGCCTTTGTGCTGTCTGCGGGTTTTTGGTTTTTTAAACTGTCCCTTTGTAAAGAATCCTTTTTTAAAGAATCAACGTAAACATGGTTTTGACTATAAAGATAACCATTCCAGGACAGGCATAAAATCAGAGATAAAATTTTCAGAGATTTGAATTTCAAAATGTATGGGTTGTTTGTTGTTCATGTAGTTGTCTGTTTTAAAACCCTGAAATCCCTAAAAAGTTTTGTTTCACGAATAAGCACCGATTCAATGGATAAACAGATGGATCAACTTCCGGCATAAATGAGTTGATCCATCTGCAGATTAAAGGTGATTAGTAGCCGTTGCCGCCACCATTACCAGTACCTGTGCTGGTGTTCATAAGTGCGATATTCGCCCTCATTTCTCCTGACGGGAATGTCGAGCTATGGATATTTACATACCATTTTCCAGCTAAAAGCTGTGCAGCTTCTGTGTCAGTTAGTGCCCTTGTTGTACCTGTAAGTGATCCTGAGCTGGCGGATGTAAAGCCAGTAATCTCTATCACAATCGGGGAACTGGTAGTACTGCCGCCGGTATCTGATCCATGAAAGTGCATGCCTGTTGTTGTTGCAGAAGTTGATCCGAGCTGCCAGTTGAGTGTATAAGTTATTGTTTTGGTGTCTGAATAATAAGTAATGTTGGCAGTACCCGTGCCTGTAGTAGTCACTGCAGGTACTTCGTTAGCTCCATTTAATTGCACATTTGTCGTATAGGTTTGGCGTGTCGGTGCAGCAGGTGCGTTGTCATACTTTTTACAGGCCGAGAACAGAAGTAAAAAAATGCCGGCTACAGCAATTTTGGTGTAGGTCCGTGTTTTTAAATAAGTCTTCATAATGAACAAATAAGATTGTTTCACAATTACTCCGATTGAGTAAAGCGGGATCATACAAAGAAGGTAGCCCTATTTACTCATCTTCATTTCTATTTACGTGTACGTAGCAAGTATTGAAATGGTTGCTGCATACTGAAATATAATTTGCATTTGTAAAACTCGGTCGTCACAATTGCCCTTGTTTTTGTCTTAAAATACCCTCAATTCCTTGTTTTTAATATGGTATTTTTGTATTGATCAACAAGCATTAACCTTTAAAACAGAATATTATGGCAGCAGTGAATCCGTATTTAACTTTCACAGATAATTGTGAAGAGGTCTTTAATTTTTACAAATCTGTATTTGGCGGGGAGTTCCTTACGCTTATGCGTTTTGGAGATGTCCCAAAAGATTATCAGCCAGGAGAGGGAGAAAATCAAAAAATTATGCATGTGGCTTTACCTATTGGAAAAGGTACAGTGTTAATGGGCAGTGATACGCCCACTTCGATGGGAACAGTTCAGCAGGGGAATAATTTAAGTATTGCCATACAGGCTGAAAGTGAAGAGGAAGCAGAACGTCTATTTAATGGACTTTCGGCAGGAGGGCAAATTTCTATGCCTTTAGGTAAGGTTTTCTGGGGATCTTATTTTGGAATGTTTACGGATAAATTCGGCATCCACTGGATGGTAAACTTCGAATTTGAAAAGTAGTGACAAGGAACAGGTATAAGCAATATGCTTATACCTGTTTAGGATTTTCCAGATATGCTTTTAAAACCTGTTTTAGATAAATTTCAGGTTTTGGCATGGTTATAATCGTTCCCGGCTCTTTGTCCTGGGAGTGTTTAATATAGTTCGCCTTGATTTTGCCCCAATCTTTAGAATACAGCTGTATAAACTTCTCAACGAATTGTTGGTCTGTATAATCTTTAGGAAGTTTACTAAGCACAACTTCTATTTTCTCTTCTTTTCTATGTAATACTGCCATAAGAATTTTTAATCTTTTCCAAAGTTACGAACAAATTTCTTGTCTTTTGTCCTGGTTTCCGGGCTAAATGTATGAATCATCAGAAAAAATAATTCAAACAATCTTTGTCTGTTCGAGTTTATAGGTAACATTTTCCTGGTAAAAACGAAACGATGTTAAAGACCTTTATAAAACTGAAAGCCGGATAGAGGCGGTAAATTACATAAATACAGTCTGATTGCAGTAAGACAGGTTGAACAAAACATGTCTTGGGGGATTATTTTGTTTAATGTTTTGTTAATCAGTTATTTGTGTTGTTTTTTTGGTATGTGTTTTGCTTAAGTTTTTTTATAAAATCTTCTACATTATGAAACAAGCAACCACTCTTTTTACACAGCAATTAAATAGTTTTAGCGGAAGCCTGCATGCTTTTGCACTAACCTTTACCAGAGATGATGAGGATGCACGGGACCTTGTGCAGGATACTATGGTGAAAGCCATTCGTTATTCAAATTTGTATGAGGAGGGAACCAATATGAAGGGCTGGCTTTTTACAATCTTAAGAAATACATTCATTAACAGTTACCGAAAGAATTCCAGGTCTGGAGAGATCTTTACTGTTTGTGAGGAGATTTCATCTGCGCAACTTAAAAAAAGTGCCTCGTTAAATGAGGGAGAAAATAAATGTATGATGGATGACATTCAGTATGCGCTAAAAAAATTGCAACCGGAATATTATATACCTTTTATCAGATATTTTGAAGGTTTTAAATACCATGAAATTGCAGAGGAATTGAGTATTCCATTGGGAACGGTTAAGACAAGAATACATGTAGCCAGGGGTATTTTAAAGAAGAGCCTAAAAATGTACCAGGATAATTATAGAAAAGCAGGTTAAACCTGCTTTTCTTTTTTAGTGTTGTATGTTATATAATATACTACCCATAATAACAAATATAGGAAGCATCCGCATCGCAAATCACTTCAAACTTGTTTCCTGCAGCTATTTCAAACTCTTCCTGTGCTTTGTAGGCTGCCCAGTCCTCATTTGGTAATTTGACTTTTAATATACCAGTAATAACAACCATTTTTTCGGGAGAAGAAGTAGAGAACTCATAGGTACCTGCTTTCATGACACCAACTGTAGCCTTTCCATGTTCTGTCTCCAGGCCCAGGCTTTGTACTTTTCCATCAAAATAAGTGTGGTGTGGTAGTAGATTGTTTGTATTGCTCATCTTTTTTTGTTTTTTACCAAATATATAAGATGAGAAACAAATATTGATTTGATAGTTATTAAAAGATTAATAGTTAATCTTTTAATTTGTAATATTTTATTGTATAATTGCTGTTCTATACTATACTATAGAATGACCAAATATAAACATTTAGATGACGTTGAGCTTGTCGCCCTTCTTAGAGATGGTGATAAAATTGCTTATACGGAGATTTATAAGCGTTATTTTAATGTATTATTTGTACATGCCTATAAAAAACTAAATGATGATGAGGAAACCAGGGATCTGATCCAGGAACTGTTTACCAATCTTTGGATCCGGAGAGAGGTATTCGTCTTGAACTCAAGTCTTGTTGCTTATCTTTTTACAGGTGTCCGAAACCGGGTCCTGGATCATCATGCTCATAAAAATGTAAAATCAAGGTATATTTCTTCGCTTCAACAATTTATAGCTGTTGAAACAGTGGAAACGGATCATCGGGTTAGAGAAAAAGAACTCCTCAATTCTATTGAAAAGGAGATTCAGGCCTTGCCCCGGAAAATGCGCGAAGTTTTTGAGCTTAGCCGAAGAAGCCATTTTACACATAAAGAGATCTCTGAGCAATTACAAATTTCGGAGCAGACCGTTGCAAAGCAGGTGAGCAATGCGCTTAGAACCCTCCGTTGCAGATTTGGTGAGATGCTGTTGATCTTGTTTTTGATGTACTTCAAATAAAATTTCATTTTTTTCTACCTGTTGCGATCTGCTTAACCGTTTGGTTATATATAGGGGAATGTATACCTAACCAAATATGAATAAAGCAGAGGCTGGCAAATTGCTGGAGAAATATCGGGAAAAGACTTGTACAGAGGAAGAACTGGCACTATTGGAAAAATGGTATCTTGATCTTAAGGAGCGTGAATTTGACCAGTCGGAAGAATATATGAGCCTCATGGCCAGGGATATTTTTGAAAAACTGCCTATACATGACCGGTCTTCCAAAATTCGGACATTTCCAAAACTTGCAGCGGTCGCGGCTGTTGTTATTGCCGTGTTTGCTGGCGGATATTTTTATCTGGCGCACCGGGATACCCAAACGCCGGATTCTAATAGGATTCAACCGGGATCAAATAAGGCGGTTCTCATTTTATCTAACGGAAAACAGATTCTCTTAAATGATATTAAAACCGGGACGGTACTGACACAGACAGGTGTTCGTATTACAAAGTCTTCTGATGGAAAGCTTATTTATTCGGTGGTTGCGGAAAGCAACAGCAATTCTACTTCTGATCGTCTGGAAATGAATACGATCCAAACGCCTAAAGGAGGGAAATACCAGGTGAATTTGCCTGATGGTACTACTGTTTTATTGAATGCGGCATCTTCCCTTCGGTATCCATCACGTTTTTCTAGAGAGAAAAGGGAGGTCGAATTAACAGGAGAGGGTTATTTTGAGGTTGCTAAGGTTTTCAAAATTTCAAGCCATGGCAAGGATCATATGGATAGGTTACCTTTTATTGTAAAAACAGCCACACAACGTGTGGAGGTACTGGGTACACATTTTAACCTGAGCAGTTACAGTGATGAGCCTGAAGTTAGAACGACTTTACTTGAGGGAAGTGTTCAGGTGGCTGCGCTATTGTCAAAGAAGGTGGAGACTTTAAAACCAGGCCAGCAGTCTATTCTTCAAGGTGGGGCTATAGAAGTTAAAGCAGCAGATCTGAATGCGGAGATGGCCTGGAAAAATGATGAATTTGTTTTTGCAAGTAATGATTTTCGGGCGGAAATGCGGAAGATAGCCCGCTGGTATGATGTAGATATTGTGTATACCGATTCTGCACCCTCTGATGTAGATCTGGGTGGTTTTATATCCCGTTCAAAGAACATCTCAGCGGTGCTTAGGTTGATAGAATTAACAGGAAAAGTTCATTTTAAAATTGAAGGGAGGAGAATTATCGTTACAAAATAACTACTTAACATCTACAGATCAGCTCATTATGGGCCCGTTCACCAGCTCCAACAGGCGTAAATAAAGAAAAAGCCAGCAGTGCGGCAAACACAACTGGCTGTATAGTACCTGATTGAGTCGAAATAAAACCACTTATTAACTTCTAACCAGATTAACCAAATGTATGAAAATTTTACCGGGAACCATGGGTTAGCCATGCGGCGTTTCCATAAGTTATTATTTATTATGCGGCTAATTACTGTATTTTTAATAGCATCGCTGATGCAGGTAAGCGCCGCGGGTTTCGCCCAGCGCATTACATTGTCGGCAAAAAAAGCACCTTTAGAAAAGATATTCCGGGACATTCATGACCAGACCGGCTATGACTTTTTGTATGGAAGAAAGGTGTTGAGTACCAAGAAACCAGTTGATATTCAGGTTCGTAACAAGAGCCTTGAAGAGGTGCTTAAGATATGTCTTGCAGACCAGTCACTGGAATATGTTATAGAGGACAAAACGGTCCTGATTAAGGAAAAGCAAAGCCCGCGGGTTGCCGAGGAATTAAAGGTAAATGCTGAAAAACCAGATAAAATTACGATCACGGGTAAAGTAACTGATACTCTAGGCTTACCTCTTCCAGGTGTAGTGATTGCTGCAGTTAATAAGCCTAATTTGGGTACGCAAACAGACAACAACGGAAAATTTGTTTTGGATGTGGAGCCGGGTACCTTGCTCAGGTTTTCTTACGTTGGTTATAAAGAGCAGCGTTTTACCGTTTCTTCTACGACAAGGGTAATTAATATTCGTTTGCAGGAGAATAATATCCAGGCAGATGAGGTTGTGATTACTGCTCTTGGACAGAAGCAAAGAAAGGAGGCCATTGTTGGCTCTGTAACGACAGTTCGCCCGGGTGACCTTAAAGTCCCTTCCAGCAATTTGACGGGGGCCATGGCGGGTAAAATTGCCGGAGTTATCGCCTTCCAGCCAAGTGGACAGCCTGGCCAGGATAACGCTAATTTTTTTATCCGCGGGGTAACTACATTTGGTTACAGAAGGGATCCTTTAATCCTGATTGATAATGTGGAGATGACTTCTTCTGATCTTGCGCGTTTACAGGTGGACGATATTGAAAGCTTCTCTATTCTAAAAGATGCAAGTGCTACAGCACTATATGGTGCCAGGGGGGGAAATGGAGTTATTTTGGTGAAAACGAAGGAAGGTAAAAACGGAAAAGCGCAGATTAATTTCAGGCTGGAAGGCTCGGCCTCTGAGTCTGTTAAATCTCTGGAAATTGCAGATCCAATTACTTATATGAAGCTGTACAATGAAGCCCTGATTACTAGAAATTCACCGGGAGCACTTTATACACCAAATAAAATAATGAATACACAAGCATCCATGAATGGTGCGCCGGGTAGTAATCCTTATGTTTATCCCGCGGTTAACTGGATGGATATGCTTTTTAAAAAGCGTACCAGTACAGAAAGGGCTAACCTGAATATTTCAGGTGGCGGGGGAGTTGCCCGTTATTATATTGCAGGTTCCTATTCAAATGATAATGGCATATTAAGGACAGACATCAGGAACAACAACAATAATAATGTAAGCTTTAAGAACTACCAGTTACGTTCAAACATCAATATCGACCTTACGCGAAGCACGGAGCTTGTTGTTCGTTTGTCTGGTAATTTTAATGAATATGTTGGACCCATGACTAATGATCCTTCTTTTGCAACTGATTTATATAATATTGCAACTCATACCAGTCCCGTTGATTTTCCTGCCTATTATGAACCGGACGCTGCTAATGCAGGTGTAC
>Ga0182008_10001430_pt1 | contig 16004 bp, 19 predicted proteins | sample Sormic07211129_1_FD_120482 | JGI IMG/M metagenome (GOLD analysis project Ga0182008, IMG submission 120482) | Rhizosphere microbial communities from Sorghum bicolor, Mead, Nebraska, USA - 072115-129_1 metaG | ecosystem: Host-associated > Plants > Roots > Rhizosphere | place: USA: Nebraska...
GGTTTTGTGACAAAGCCAGCACCAGCAGGTCTACGCTGAAAGCTCATGCGAGGATCTGGCAATGTGCGGACGACTCTCCCAATACAGCGGCATTCACGACTTCGTGGCAGCGCTCAGCATGCCGAACGCCCTTATCAACTCAACCGGCGAGCAGCCTCTCGAGCGGTACAACGCCGCGCCGACCGCCCAGCTTGCCCTCTTCCATCAGGAAGGTCAGTTCCTGCACGCCGACATGGTCCGCTGGGGATGGCGCCCGCACTGGGCCAAGGATCGCGCCGTACCGATCAACGCCAGGGTCGAGAAAGTCGCCCACGGTCCATTCTTCCGCGCCATCTGGCCGCACCGGGCAATCATCGCGATCAACAACTGGTTCGAGTGGGTTGACGAGGGTGGCCCGAAGAAGCAGCCATACCTGATCAGGCATCGGGACCAGTCGCCAATCCTCTGCGCCGCGATCGGCCAGTATCCGAACGATGAGCATGATCCAGGCGAGCATGACGGCTTTGTCATTATCACCGCCGACAGCGCGGGCGGCATGGTCGACATTCATGACCGGCGCCCGGTAGTTCTCTCGCCAGAGCTTGCCCGCGAATGGCTGGACCCAGCGACACCGAAAGAACGCGCCGAGCAGATGGTGCTGCACCAGGGAGAGCCATCTGAGGCTTTCGAATGGTTCAAGATCGACCGCGCCGTCGGCAATGTCCGCAACCAAGGCCCCGACCTGATCCGCCCCATCAACGCGTGATTTCTCGCACGTACGCCTGGCAGGCCCGTAGCGCTATCAGTCCACGATCGCCTTCGTCGGTGATGGCGACAATTCGTTGAGCATGCGCTGGGTCAAGTCGGGCTCGTACGGCTGCATGATCCACGCCGCCGGCGCCGGCGGTGGCAGGCACTGAACAGCCACTGGCTGAAGCCGAGTCGATGAGGACTGACAGCCGCAGATCAGAAGTGGCAAGGCGATCGCGCAGAAGAGCCTGGGCTTTTTGAGCATTGGTCATTTTCTCGGTGTGGGTTTTGTCACTGGCCGCCAGACGCTCCTCGAGCGCCAGCCGCTTGTCCTGCTCGGCCAGCTGCGCGGTAGCGGCGGCCTGGGTCAGCTGATTCAGGGTTTCGGTGTGCAGCCTGGACTGCTCGGCCAGCTGTTTGCCGAATCGCCAGTCCTGAACCTGCCAAGCCAAGGCAGCGCCGGCGAGCGCCAGCACTACCGCGCTGACAACTCTCCACGGCACGACCATCACGGCACATCCTTGAAGAACACGTGCCCGCCCAGCTTCAAGGTTTGCTTGGCCTTCGCCACCCACGCTGGTGGTGTCGTCATGCTGAGCGCGTAGTAGTGCGTGGCGCCGCCGGTGGGATCAGGCACCTTGTCGTCGATTACCTGGTCAGCAGCTATCCGCGCTTGGGCTAGTTCGCGGAACGGGATCTGCCGCGCTCCGCTCAGAAATGGAAAGTTCGGGTCATTCCTGTTCCAGCAACTGAACTGGTAGGGCTTCTGGCAAACGCCGGCGTAGCCCTCCCCCCACCATGAATTGGTCTTGCCGTCGAATACGCGGTTGCGAATAGTCCAGGCAACGGCCACTCGGCCGCCGGAACTCTCACCGCGAGCCTCGCCCCAGATGGTTCGAGCGAGTACGTCGCGGTCTTTTTCGGTAACAGTCATACTTTTCTCCAGACAAAAAAATGCCCGCTCGATGGCGGGCGCGTCGTGCTGCTTGAATTCAGATGAGATCGGCAGCCACTGTCTGTGGATCCGCCACGATCACGGGCACCTTCGGCTCGGTTGGCCATACCGGAGCCGCGTACCAGCCCGGCTGAACCGTGACTTTGCCCAGAGAAAACTTGTAGTTTTTCCAAGCCTTCACGTTAACCAGCAACGCGGACTGCTCGGCTTCGTCCTCGGGTGTCGCCTCGCCTGCGTCGATGCCGTACCCGATGGTGTCGATGCGCTCCTGAATGCGGGAAATCTGCGCTAGCGCTCGGGTGTTTCGAGAGGACAGTTCCGCTTTGGCTGCCGACAGCTGAGCGGCCTGCTCGGCGGCGTCCTTCATTGATTTGGTGATGAGCTGGGACCAGTCGATATTCATTCTTCAAACCCTCCGACCTGCGCTGTATCTGGTGCTGGTAACGGCTGCGGCAAGGCCACCGGACCATCCTGAACATTCAGCAGCGGTTCGGGAAACGCCTGCTCCGGGCTGAAATTGACCGGCAACGGAAGAAGCAGTGTCAGTTCGAGCTCACCGGCAATGTTGTTCACCTCACCGGCGAACCACGATGAGCTGATCGCGGCTGCTGGCAGCGTGTCTCCGGCAGCCATCTGGGAGAAGTCGAAAGCCTCGCCATTGACGGTCAGCACCGCGCCAGCACGCGATAGTTCAAGCGTGTCGTCGCGACGCTGTGGGGATAGATTAATTTTCATCAGAACCACCGGCCCACGGCCAAGAAAAAGCAGTTGAATGAACCCGTATAGATGCCGCCTGCCGGGTCGAATACAAGGAAAGACCCGAGCGTTGCGGAAGCCGCATCTGCAGGAGATGTAGTGGTGAACTTGCCAGCCCCTCTCGCCCCAAGCGCCAGGATTGGGGTCGATACAAAGGCAGCTGGATACGCCCAGTTCGCGGTCCCGACCGTACCGCTCCCGTAGCTTGAGTTCATCGCGATCGAGAGCCCAGTGAACAGCAGCCGACAAATCATGGTGCCGTCTGCAAACTTCGTGTACTGACCGTTTGCACTCGACCCGGCTTCGACAACTGCTCCAGTGGGCACGCCACCGGCTTGGCTCACCGTTCCGACTATGTTCGACCGGTCATAAGCGAACGTCAGGGCCTTCCCGCTCGCCGGGTTGTAGCGTAGGCAAAACCAGTTACCACCACCCAAACTCAGGAATTCAGCAGAGTCGTTGGCAGCGGTCGTGATGCTGGCGCCGGTAGGGAGGATCAGCGATGTAGCGTTGTGCGTCAGAACGAGCGCGCTGGTGAACCTGACCGTGCGCCGGGCGCCAGCCGCGATCGTACCGAAGCCGGTAATGGTCGTGATTCCGCTGATCGCCACGACGTTGGAGGTCGATGCTCCAATGTTCACGGTTGCCGCCGAGACCAGAGGCTGTACCGGGGCATCGTTGACCGGGCCGGTGAGTGTTCCGCCCGCTTTCGGCAATGCCGCCGAGACTTGAGCCTGCAACTTCCCCGTGGCCACCAGCACCGAGTCGGTCGAAACCACCGCTGTTGAATCCGTAAGGTTGAGACCGGTGAGCGCTGTTGCCAAGGTGCGCGGCGAGGTGTGGTAAAGATTGGTCGGCCCCTCCGGCAAGCCATCGGTATTGATCAGGTTTAAGGAGGATCGAACGCCCGCCTGCGTCGGCGTATTTCCAAGAACCCCCAAAACGCCGCCGAACTGGTTCAGCAACGCTCGCAACGCGTCGGCTGAATCCTTGACGTAACCCTGCATCGGCGCCAGCGCGTAGACCCCGGCAGCATTTGTGGCGCCTTGATAGTTCGGGGAGATGGAAATCGTCGTATCGCTGCTGATGCCGATAATCTCGTACCATCCAGCATCTGGGCCGCGGAACGCATCACCTACGCGGCAACCTGCAATGAACTCTGTTCCCGTACCGATAACGGCATTGGAATTTTGGACGACAGAAACCGTCCCGGTTTTGTACCAGGGCATCGAGTATCTCCAGAAAGTTGGGAGTCAGGCCAGTAACTTGGCGCAGAGGAATGGCCGGTGGCCTTGATCGGTCCAGGCGTTTGAGGCCAGGCTGTACATCATGATTCGACCGTTGGCATAGTCGACGCCCAGCGCGCAGCCACCTCCGGATGAGGCGTTGTGACAGTTCATCGTGAAGGGATTCAGAGACACGAACTCCCCGGGGCCGAGCGCTTTGTTGATTCCCCAGAAGTACCGACGACCAGCGGTGAGCAACTCGTTTCCGAGGTAAGTCCAGTTCCCGGCCGCGAAGGTCACGACGACCGCCGGCGCACCGCTGTCGTAAACCAGTGCCCCGTTCTGATCCCAAAGACGCATTCCATAAGCAGCAGTCCCCATCGATGCCCAGGCCGCCACAAAGTACTGACCACTCAGCGTGCTGTTGACGTTAGAAGCCAGCATCGTGAAACCGGTCCAGTTACCCGCGCCGCCGGTGAACCAGACCGAAATCGGAACCTGAATCCCACCGGAAGCATCCGGCCGAATGAAGACGATCGGCGGATCCACGCTTGTCACTGCCCGAGCAAACACGCCAGTTGCAGAAGTTACTCCTGAATACGCTCCCTTGGTGAGCAAACAAAGCCGGGGAGCATCAGAATCAATCTGCACGAACGCGTTGTCATTGATGCTTTGAAAGCCGTAACCACTCATGCAAACCTCACAGCGTAACCCTTGGCAATAACCCTTGAGGGGATCGTGCCAGTTGTGGAGGACGGGTTGTATGGCGTGACAACGACCTGCCCAACGGAGGTACTTACGTAGGGATAGGACTTCTGGTTTCCAGAGCCGTCAGCTTCCGAGGATTGAACATCCTGCACCCTTGTCGGAATGATCATAAACACGCAAGTCGCCGGGTCGAACCCCGGAATGAGTACAGTTTTACTGGAGGCTGACGTGCTGAAATCAAGCACGCCCTGCCAGAGCACCTGGTAGGTAAAGCTGTTGGTGTCCATGGCGAGAAATCCATTCTCGTCAAAAACACGCAATCCAAATAAGGCCATTGATTACCCCAGATAGCCGAGACGAACGCGCAACACACCGTTTGCGTCGTAAACCGAGACATTCAGAGAGTTGATGATCAACTTCCCCTGCCCGGGCACGATGCCGTTGATCTCAAGCGTTCCGTCTTTATTGAGAATCCAGCCTTGCTGGCCAGCGATGTAGTTGGTGGAGCTGATGAAGCTGCCAATCTTGGCGTTGGTGATAGTTCCATCAGCGATGAAAGCCGAGTTTATGAACACCTGGCCGCCCTGCACCGCAAACGGAACAGAGATGGCCCCCCCGGCAATGGTGTTGACGATCGCGAACCGATCCGCCGCCACTAGGAACTGGCTTTGCAGCCCTGCCCCGGTGTTCTCAATGCCCAAACCGATACCGGCAGCGATGTACTTACCATCTGCCGCAACCTGCATCTTCACCGACCACATGGTTGACAGTTTTCCGCTGGTATCAGCGTAGGCCGTGGACGTCTCCTGAATGGCGGCTGTGTTCTCACCGACTTTCACGTTGACCTGGGTAATTGCCTGAGCGGTTGCCTCTTTGTCTGTGGCAACCACTTGGCGCAGATCGGTTACAGAAGCAGAGTTTTCACCGACTTCCGCCGTCAAGGTCTTCACGGATCTGGCGGTTGCCATGTTTTCTGATGAGCGAACCCTGTCCTCGCTCGCAATCGCCGCCGTGCTGCCCCACTCCTTCAGCGCACCGTTCAGATCGCCCTCCCCGTCATCCTCGCGCCATGAAGCACGCAGAGCCTGAAAAGCAGTCGCTTGGGCAGTGACCACGCCGTCAAGCTCTGTGATCTCGGCGGTGTTGGTCGCCACCTGCTGGGCAAGTCCGTTTGCCGTCTCCACGGTCTGGCCCACATCGAGCCAATACGCAGGATTCGGCGGCGGAGTGTCGACAGGCACTGGGCCGGTGGCCTGATAAATCCGCTTGCCCTGCACCACCAGATCGTATTCCGCGTAGGTGGCCTCCGGGTCGTAGCCCTTCAGGCCATCCAGCGCATCGATCTGAGCCTGCAAACCCGGGATCTTGTCGATCTCGTCGAGGATGTCCTGCCCCAACTCTGTCCGGCCAATCTCGCCGGCGATCATTTCCAAAATCGCCGCCGCGTCCGCGCTTGACTGCCCTTGAACACCAATGCCGATCGGATACCACGGTCCGATGTTCCCGATCTTGTCGACGATCCGGCCCCAGAAGTAGAAGGTCACGCCGGCGCGCAGACCGAGCATGGAGAAATCGCTCTGCGGGTACGCCAGATCGGTCAGCTTCGTGGCGGCCTCCAGACTGGTCGTCGGGCCGTACCAGATCTCCGTCCGCTGGCTGTCCTCGGCACCCGCCGGGAATCCCCACTTCAGATAGATGCCGAACAACAGTGGCGTGGTCGTCAGATAGCTCAACGCCGGCGGCAATCCCTGCTTGCCGCTGAGGTTGGTCAGAATTGAGTTGCGCCAGATCGACGTGATGTCATACGCGCTTACCGCACGGACACGGGCCACGTAGGCACCGGCGTAGATCCCGTCCACGTCCACGTTGGTCATGCCGGTGCGCTGGAGCTTGATCCAGTTACCGCTGTCCTTGCGCCACTCCACGTCATAGCCGACCGCGCCATCCACGGCGGGCCAACTGATGGTCATGGTGGCCACGGCCAATCCCTGGATGACCGACGACGTCGAGACCACTGTCACGCTCGCCGGCGCCGGGACGACGGTGATCGGGATTACGCTGATCGGCCGTTCTTCCAGCCGAGCGCCGGTGTCGATGTGCGCGAACTTGCTCGGGTTGAACTGCAGCGCACTGATTTCGAAGTCACCCTCGGTGGTGCGCTTGGTGCGCAGCACCCGGTAAAGCGGAATTGCCAGATCATCAGCGTCGAGCGCCCATTGCAGTTGCGCGATCGGCGGCTGGCTGTAGTTGGTCGTAACGGTCACGGCGCGGCCGTTGACGCTCTGCACAGTGCGGCCTTCGGCGCGACCACCAGGTAAGTTGATGATCAGGCGATCGCCGGCCTTCGCCTGCGTGTCACGATCGAGCGTTACCACGCGGCCCAATACCGACGCGATACGTCCACCAACCTCCCGCCCCGCCAGAAGCGAGTCCGCCACGGGGATGATGTGACCCGGCAACGGGATCACTCCTTCCATGCCGGTCTTGAACGACACGGTGCGGTCTTGGTTGTTGCTGAGGATCGCCCACTTTCCTCGGCGCTGCGCCTCGGATGCGCGGGTACAGCCAATCGCGCTGAGCTCGGTCGGACGGTCGCCGTAGCGACGTTGCAGCTCCAGATCGGCGAACGGGATGACGTCGGTGTCGTAGTTGTTGGCCGGATTGTCGTAGCTGACCAGGGCACGGGTATATCGGGTCTTCGCCGAGGCGCTGCCGTACGAGAACTTCCCGTCGATGACATTTGCCCGGGTGAAGACGTAATCGAAGTCCTGCGCGCGCGGCATGTCGGCCTGCATCACCAACTGCCCCTGAGCCCAATACGTCATGCCCCGATAAATGGCCGAGATATCCCGAAGGAGCGACCAGGCATCGGCCTTACCCTGCAGGTTCATGTCGCAGAGGAAGCGCGGCTCCTGACCGCCCAGCCCGTTCGGCACCAGCTGGTCGCAATACTGGGCGATCCGGTACAGCTCCCACTTGTCGACCATGAACGGCTTGATGCGCTTGCCCAGGCCAAACATTTCGTTCGTGCAGATGCCGTATGTGATCCACGCCGGGTTGTTGGTCCACGCCGACTTCATCGAGCCATCCCACGTCCCGGTATAGGTACGCAGGATCGGGTCATAGTTGCTCGGCACCATCCAGCGCCGGGCATTGCACTCCACGGTCACGGCCGGAATGTTGGTGAATTGCTCAGCGTCGAACTCGATGTAGAGCAGCGCGGTGTTCGGGTAGCGCAGCTTGGCGTCGATGATCTCAGTGATGCCGGCGATCAGCATGGTGTCGGCGATCTTGTTGCTGTTCTGGTTCGGCGTGAGGCGGCGCACGCGGATCTGCCAGCCGGTGGTGGCGTCCGGCAATTCAACACGGACAGAGCGCTCGTAGCGCGTGGTGGTCTTCCCGTCGACAGCACCGGGATAAACCTGCTGATAGGCGCCGCCATCGGTGGCCACATCAATCGCATACTCGATGCGGTAACCGCCGACATTACCTTGGTCGTCAGACCGTTGCAGTGCCGGCCACGCGAAGCGCATACGCACCGCTGACAACTGGGTGTTGGTGATCGAGCGCACCCACGGCGCATCGCTGCGAAGCTCCACATTCAGCGAAGTTTCGTTCTCCACCGCCGGAATGCCAGGTATGTAGGTCTGATCCACAGAACCCGGGCGCCAGTCCCATTTCACGTTCGGGAAGTTGTAATTGCCGCTAGCATCGCGAATCGGTGTGTTGTCCAGGTAGATGTCGTAATCGGTCGGGACGCCATCAAATTCACCTTCACCCACAGCGATTAGAATTTTCGCCAGGTTGGTCGAGCGCAGGCTGTCGCTGGCTTCAACCGGTGACTTCGGCTTGCTGCTGCCGCCCTTCTCGCCGTAGACCTCAATCTGTTCCGCTGCGCCCATGCTTTCCTCCAGACATAAAAAAACCGCCTCACGGGCGGTTGGTGTGTTGCTGTCCTGCTTACGTTTTGTCTTCGGCGTAGATAGACGCCGAGATGATCATTCCACCCCACCGACGCCGGCCGATGCAGATCGGGACCGGGTTGCCGCTAGCCGTGGTGTTCTTGGCGCTGCCGAAGGCGTAGGACGGGGCGTTCTCGGGGGAGGCGCTCTGTTTCAGGCCTGAGGCTTGGGGGCTGAGCATTTGGATTACGCCGCCGGCGATAAGGCCAATACCGGCGGGCGTCAAATAGGGTGCAGTAAAGGGAAGCGCGTAGGAAATCGCTAACAGCACAACACCAACGACAGTTTGCAGAACGCCAGCGCGCTTGCTCCCTTCGACAACGGGCACGATTCGAATCTCTCTGGTCCCACCAAGATCCAACTCAGCTTCACCAACATTCACCCGATTTCGAAAAACTGCGAAACGCATCCCCAGAGCGGCAAGCCTTTTGATCTCCGCCTCAAAGCCTTCGACAGTGCAGCTCATGGCCTTGAAGACTTCGCGGGATGTACCCGAATCGATTTTCTTGGCGTGAGACCTGCCAAACTTCTGCGCAAGAGAGCCCGACAGCTTGATGGTTGTCATGCCGGTAATGGCGGCCACAATTTTCTCCTTCCATAAAAAAACCGCCTTTCGGCGGTCTTGTATTCATTTGCACTTCTGAATTGAGTCTCGCAAGGATCCCCGTCCAATTTGAGACCATGCGACCCGCTGATAGAGTTTTGCCACGCTCCCAGCTTTCGCATGGCTGATGTCCAGCACATCGTCTGTCTGCTGGGCAAATCCGTTGACCAGGCGGTAACCGGTGGCTGTTTCACTCATGCTGGCATTTGAGTTGTGCTCTTGCCAAGCAGGGAAGACACAGAGCGCGAAGGCTTTCGGTGTTTTTGCAGAGGACACAGTAATCGCCGGCGCTTCAGACATGAGGTCAGAAGGCGATGAACACCCCGCCAGCAGCGCCAACGCCAGCGCTCCTACGATCAATTTCATGCAGGTCACTCCAGTGGGAAAGGATGCAAGATATCATCGGACTAGAGGAAGCGAACCAACTGGTTGGCTAGACTCACATCACGCCAGAACGGATGCGAGGTTCGCAGGAAATACATGAGAGACATTGATGATGTGGCAGCTATAGGATTCAACATTCCAAAGCGTTATCTAGCGGCAGCATATCTACTCGTGACAGTCGTCCTTGCATTTGGAATCGGAATCAGCTTCTGGACGCGAGATTGGACGTGGCTTGCGAGGTTCGGAGCGTTCCTCGTCTGCATGGCGATGATATTCGAGGTAACGGGTATTCTTGAAAGGTACGTCAAAAAAATCATAGGCATTGCCGAAGGTGTCACAGCCGAAGTTGTGTTGATGCAGGTAAAAAGGCGGGCCCATTTGTACGGAGTAACCAGCGAAACAAGCGAACTGCACATCAACGAAATTTCAGAAAAAGAGCATGCGCGTCGTCTAATTTTTGCTAACGAAGTTATTCGTAGCGCCATATCCAAAAAAATTCAAAAGCATGAATTCGTGGTGGCCTCGGTAGGCACCATGCTTTGGGCCTTTGCCGATCTTCTGAACAAATTATAGCCATTGGATACCACGTGTCAGAATCGACTCTCACCCTCAAATGCCTAGGCCACTCGCAACGGGAAGACGGCTTAATTGGCCGGTACAACCTGGAAGTAACCGATAAACGGAGCGGCAGGACGGCGACAATTTCCGTCGAGCCCAGGCACTTGGCCTCAGCTCGCAGCATGAAAACAATCCTGCTAGATCGATGCATGGTTTACTCGGTTACTCAGAAAGCACATGACCGGATGCTTCTCGATATGTTTGCCCCCGCAGATGGCCTAGCCGCGGGCGAAGAATTACGCTGAGCTGAAGGACCGCGCGCTTCCGGCGACGCCTGTTGGAAATTGTCGTTCGCCGAATCCCATATCGCGGAGGCGACTTTAGGCATCCTGGGCTTCTTCAGAACAAAAAAACACGAGGAGCATTCATGATCGTCTACAAATACATGACCCTAGCCGGACTGGAAGCATGTCTGAGCAACCGGACAATTAGGTTCACTAAGCCGGTTAATTTCAACGATCCTTTCGATTGCGCCGCATCGGCGGAATCGACAAATGAAGGGTTGAATATCAGAACAGTCGGGTCCACCAACGCTGATAGGCTTTTCGCGATAAGAAATGCCATAGGCGTTTTGTCTTTGACCCGCAATCCGCTTAATCCGCTTATGTGGGCCCATTATGGACAAAACCACATTGGAGGGGTGATCGCGATAGACAGCGAGGCGGCAGGCTTGGAGTGCGAGACCACCAATATAATCGCAGCCAGTTCGGGCAACGCCATCTACACGACTGTCCGCCCAAGCCTAGACAGCGACCTTCTTCCCTATCATGACGAAATATCCTCTCAACATAACAGGCTCATGCTCGAGCGGCTTTTTCTCTACAAGTCGCTTCACTGGTCGTATGAAGAGGAAATCCGGGTAGCTCGCCGAATTGATTACACGCCTCAAGTAAAATTCCAGGATTTCGTCATACCCGCAGCGGCAATCACCGGAGTGTATTTAGGCGCCAAGTATTTTGCAGCACTCATTGATGATTTCGATGGAAGCCTCCCAAAGGTGCATCTCCGTCACCCTGAATTCGACTTTCACCTCTGCTATCAGAATCAGCGAACATGGGATTTGCATTCCGAATCCTATCGGCCGAGCGTTTAGCAACTGTCAGCAAGGAAGCCCAGCGTAGGATCTGGGCTTTGCTCAGCCGAAGATTGCCCAGAGCACAGCGGCGATTATCAGCCATGTGACAATGTGCGCCCACATAGGTGTAGGCGCGGTTTTAGCAACGCCACTCTGCGCTCCGCCAAACAGCTTGGATGACGAAAGCCCAGTTCCCGGAAGGCTGCTCGTTACCTTCGTCCCACGCTTGCTCAGATTCACCGTCGCGCCTTTTCCGCCTATCGATGTGCTGAGGCCGCTCTTGCTGACATTGAGGCGAATGCCTGGGGCGACTTTGAAACTTTTCCGAATGCGAAAGGCCATGACTCCAATCCTTGAGAAAGCGAAAAGCCATCATAAACCGATTATGATTTTCGCCAAGCTGTGCGCCCATCCAGCGTGGACGAAAGCCCAGTAGCTGGGTTGGATCCCATCGTAGTAGCGTTATGCCTCCCTTCAAAGCGGTGAACTGATCATGCCGTATTTCACGAAAGAGACATCGCAGTATTTTCTGGAAGAGCAGCCGACCGTCAGCTTGCTACGCGGTGATCTATGGGGCACTACACACGCCATCGGAGCTACGGTACCGGTATCAGGCATCTACCGATGCACCGGCTGCGGCGATGAAATCACCTCGAATCAAGGGCAGCCATTCCCGCCACAAAACACCCATCAGCACAACTCAACTACGGGTATTGGATGGAAGCTTGTTGCCCGCACGAAAACGAGGTAATCGAACCCCAGTCCTTTGCCTGCAAGCCCAAGGACTGGGATTGCGCCAATTTCGGCGCCTTAATGACCTGGAGGTCAATCGACATGGATGAAGAACAGAAGGCCCTGAACAAGCAACTTATTGATGCTGTGAACGCTCATGGCTCCGATCTTCAAAACTTGAATTGCGTGATTGCCGGACTGGCAAGCCAACTAGCATCCGTCGCCGGAAAAGACGGCATTGAGGCCGCGCGAGTATTTGCTTTGCAGGTTGCAGAGGGGATGCCGAAGAACGGGCCGGTAAGACCTAACCCAAAGACGATCTCAGATTTTTTCACCGGGCACAAATAGGCTCAAGTCCCAAGGCCTGTTCAAGCCTTGAAAGCCGACGCTCCAGCAGGTCGGCTTTTTCTTGCGACTTTTCTGCAAAGTCGGACGGCAGTGAAACTCCGACAGCCGAAACGATTGCTTGAGACTTCAGTACCGCATCGCTGATAAAAACGCCTCCATCTTCAGTTCGCGCAAATGGCTGATTCATGTTGCTCTCCGGCGCGTTTCCGCGCATTTGGTTGGTTGTGCATTTATGTGCCTGAGGATCAGGCGAGTTCGATCGAGCCATGGCCCGCCAAAGACAATGACCTCTGACGGCCTGCCGTACAGGTGATGCAGCAGGAAAGGCCCGGGGCCGAATGTCGCGGCATCCTCACCCGGCAACGCAGGATCAGAGCCGAGGAATATTCCGGCATGGTTTGGGTAAACCGTCCGCCCCACTTCCATCACGATCATGTCGCCGCGCTGCGGCTGGTCGACCCCGTAGAAGCCGGCGGCTTCGTAGTTCGCCTCGTACAGGCTGGTGTTGTCCTTGCTCTCCCACCAGCCGTCAGAGCGCTTGAAGGCTTCGAACTCCAGCCCCCATTCGCGCTTGTACCAGTCTGCACAGACTTGCCAGCAGTCCCAGGCGCCGTGTACGAATGGGCGCTTGAGCAGCGGCACCTCACCGGTAGGCATAACGGTTCGCAGATCGCCCTCAGGCCAGCTCAGGATGTGCCACGGCATGCCTGTCGCCTCGCACATGGCCAGGTCGCGCGGAGACGGTCGGCTGGTGGCGTCCGGATGCGAGTGCACCACGCCGATCACCTCGCCTACGTCTTCGGCCGCCGCGTATTCCTCTGGGTCGATTCGGAACTCTTCGTTTGGCTCGGTCGAGACATTGCGGCACGGGTAGTACTGCTGTTTGCGGCCCACAGCCAGCAGCAGCCCGCAGCACTCTTTCGGGTACTCGGCCGCCGCGTGCACATGGATCGCGTTGAGAATGTGTTTGCGCATGTCAGCTCCGTGCGATCAGTGAAACAGCGGGCATCCCACCGAATGACAGCGGGTTGCCCTCGCCGAAGCGTGGGATGCATCCCTTGCCCAGCGTGGCGTCGCATTCGTCCAGTTCCGGGTTATCGGTGACGACCCCGTCCTTGGTCACGTACGGGCCTGTGTAGCCGCAGTTCGGCCCGCGATAGCCGCCAGTGAGGCACCAGTGGCAAAGCGTCGTAGCCTGCCGGCCGATGGACTCGTTACCGACGTCGCCCGGGCTAGCCAACTCCCAGCTGACCGTTTCCCCGTCCTCGTTCGTCTTCTGGTCGATGTACCAGACCTCGATCGTCTCTTGGGTAGGGTCTGCCGTAGGGTTGCCGGCCGGGAAGTTCGCCGCGTCCAGGTACGTGCCCAGCGTGTGACGCATGGTCAGCTTGAACTCGAGCAGATCCTCGAACGCCAGACAGAGCGCAGTGATGCGCCCGTTAACGTTGCCGACCGACAGCGTTGGCCGCACCGCCGTGCCGTCGCCGTTCGCCTCGATGCCTTCGATCTGCATCGGCCAGGCGCTGTACTCGTTGCCCTGCCAATAAATCGCCTTCGCCGGCAACTGGTCCGCGTTGTCGCCGGCGGCGATCAACTCGGCCGCCGTGTGCGGTATCGCGTGCCCGTGGAAGCGCAGCACGTCCGCGCCGTAATCCGTGCCGTCCAATTCAAAGAGCAGCACTTCGCTGCCAGGCTCAAGCACCTGGATGTCACTGATCAGCGGCATGATTGCCCCTTATGGTTGGAATGCCCGTTCGAAAGTGGCGGTGAGTTTGAAGACGCCGCCGCCCATTGGTGTGGGAGCAGGATTTTTGCAAGTGAACAGACCGAGTTCGCCGAGCGGTGTTGTCCAGAGAAACGCCTTCGCTCCGGCATGCCGGTCGAGGAACTTCATGATCTCCAACACCTTGGCCTTTTGACCCACGCAGGTAACCGGGTACGAGTCCTCCTTGTTGTTCGGTCCGTCTCCGACGTTTTGCGCGTAGCCATTGCCGAACTTCGAGGTGCGCAGCCGATAGTTGATATCGGGTGTTTCCCCGCGCTCGGTTGGCCAGGTGAATTTCTCGATGGCCATCAGGCCCTCCCATTTGTCAGGCGCCAGATTGATCCGCCCGGCTGCAACGCTCTGGCAATCGCAGTTTCCGCTTCGGTTTTGGCTGCCTGCTGGATGCTCTTGCCAAGCTGGTTGGTTGTCTCTTGCGAAACACCCGCCCCGTCGCCCCCATATGTCTGCACCGAGACCGCCACCGGAAAGTTGTACGTGTTGCCGCCACCACCGGACATTGCGGCCAGTGCGGGCCCGCCGCCGGTGGTCAGCGGCGTGACACTACCGCCGTTGGCACCGGTCATCAGGAACGACCGGCCGCCCTCGTTATATAGCTCCGGACCCAGCTCGTTGACTTCGTACAAAGAGTTCGGCGCAACGGGTCCGCCAGCAGCCCGGTATCCGGAAAAGTCGACACCGGAGTAACCGGCTTGCGATGCGCCGAGATCCGATGAAACGGCTCCAGCAGAGCCGGCCGCGAGACCATTCCCGCCACCACCAAAATACGAACCGGCAGCTGATGCAGCGACACCGAACAAAGCACTGAGCCCTTGAGAAGTCGCCTGCCGAGTGGCGATCTTCGCCATATCCGCCAACACCGATTTGGTGAAGTCAGAAAACGAGAATTTGCCGTTAATGGCGAAGCTGGCTACAGCGTCCTCTGCCGAACTGAACGCATTGGTGAGCAGGCTTTTGGTCTGCCCAGCCGCGTTCTGCGCTGACTCCAGATAGTTCTGCCACGCCGACGATGCACCGGCACTCCAGTCGCCCTGGGCTGCTGTCATCTCGTCGTAGTTGGCTTGAACTGTGTCATGCAGATCCTGCTGCGTTGCCTTCAGTGCAGCCAGCTTCTGCGTGTACTCGTCGAGGCTCATGCCACGCGAGCCATCGCCGTACTGATTCGCCAGTTCGAGCTTCTGCTGGTTGAAGCGATCATCGATGCCGTTCTGCTGACTCATCAGATCGCGCTGGCGATCACCCAGGCCAATGCCTGCTGCTGCTCTTCGACCCTGATCGCGTAGCGTGTCGACTTGCTGCTGCAGTGCACTGGTGTAAGTATTGACCGCCAGGGTCTGCTTCTTCAGCCGGCCTTCTTCGTTCTTCGCCAGCACGCTCAGTTCGGTGTCAGCGTCCTGCTGAACCTTGACCATGGCAGCCCGCGCGTCGGCGATTTTCTGGTCAAGCTGAATTCGCTGCGCTGCTGATGTGCCTGCCTTGCTCTTGGCTGCTTCCAGTGCAGCGATCTCAGCCTCATACGCGGCAGTGACCTCGTCGCGCTCGTTGCCGATCATGGCCTCGCGCGCTTGAAGATAATCTGCCTGCGAGATCAGCCCAGCCTTTTGCGAGGCCTCCAGATCCTTTTGAGCATTTTTGTACTCGGCAAGTACGACGCCGAGCGCATTTTTCGAATCATTAAAACCAGATAGATCGACGCTGCCTGTCGCTGACTTGGGATCCTTTTTCTGCTCGTCAATTGCCTTGCGCAGCTGGTCGTAGGCACCACCGGAAAACTTATTCCCGTCAAACTGAACACCATCCAGCAGCGCCGACTTCTGGCCAGTCTTTTCGGCGTTCTCATAAAGTGTCTTGAACTGATCGTTGAGCTTCTTGTAGGCATCCTTACGCTTTGCGAGCGGGTTCAGGTTGTCCATCTGCTGGTCCAGCTCTTTCTGGACAGCGATCAATTCCTTGTTCGCCCGGGTCTCCTCACCGGTGGCGGCAGCGTTGCTTTCGCTTGCCGACAGGCGTGCCTTCAGCCCGGCAAGCCTGGCTTCCAATGCCGCAGTTGAGTCGTCATTTTCCCCCTCGGCCAACCCCAGCGAAGAATTCAGCCAACTGAGCCCGTTGGATAGAGCACCAGCA
>Ga0182008_10001431_pt1 | contig 16003 bp, 15 predicted proteins | sample Sormic07211129_1_FD_120482 | JGI IMG/M metagenome (GOLD analysis project Ga0182008, IMG submission 120482) | Rhizosphere microbial communities from Sorghum bicolor, Mead, Nebraska, USA - 072115-129_1 metaG | ecosystem: Host-associated > Plants > Roots > Rhizosphere | place: USA: Nebraska...
CAGGCCCCGGACGCCGAGGAGTTGGCCGACACGGTCCTGGCCCTCGTACGGGACGCGGGTCTCGAACCCGGTGACGAACCGTGGCTCGGCGCGCTCGCCCTGCCCGACGAGGACGGCGAGCCGGCGCCGGCCGGCGAACTGGTCTTCCCCGGCAGCGCGTTCCACCAGATCATGCGCGAGGACGAACTCGCCACCGTGGACGCGGAGTTGGCGGACCGCTGGGGTGAGGCCCCGCTGGCCGCCTGCGGGGTGCTCGCGAACTTCGCCCTCGTACGGGCCACCGACGTCGTCCTCGACCCCGACGAACTGGAGCCCCGTGACGGCGACTTCGCCGAGCCGGACGACGCGGGGCTGCTGGACGCCGTGGACGTGTGGACCGAGGACGTCCTGGACCGCTTCCCGGACACACCGGTCCCGCCGGTCGCCACGGAGCTGATCGCCGTACGCGACCTGGACCTGGTGGACGAGGACAAGTGGCCGCAGGCGCTCGCCCTGCTGGCGCAGCCCCCGCTCCGGGACGCCCTGACCCAGCCGGTCCGCATCCTGCTCCCGGACGGCACGCACGAGGTCGTACGCCCGTACACGGCGTGGTGGCTGCGCGGTCACCCGGTGCTGGACGGCCGCCGCCCGGCGGGCCTGCTCGCCTCCGGCGGCGACCCGCTGCTGCGGGGCCTCTACGACGAGGCGGACGCGACCGGCTTCGACGACGAGCAGGTGCTACGGGCCCTGGGTGTGCGCACGTCCGTGTCCGCCCTGCTCGACGAGCCCGGCGGCGCGGCGGAGCTGCTGGACCGCCTGGCCGACCCGGACCGCGCGGTCACCGGCGCCCAACTCCACGCGCTCTACGGCGCCCTGGCCGAACTCGACCCCGAACAGGTCACCCTCCCGGACGAGCTCCGGGCCGTGGTCGACGGCCGGGTGGAGGTCGTGGACGCGGCCGACGCGGTGGTCGTCGACTCCCCGGACCTGCTCCCCTTCACCGAGGGCGTCCCGCTGCTCCCGGTCCGTCCGGCACGGGCGGCCGAGCTGGCGGAACTGTTCCAGGTGCGGCGGCTGAGCGAGTCCGTCACGGGCGAGGTGCACTCCGAGGGCACGGAACACGACGTACCGGACCCGGTGCGCGTGCTGCTGGGCCCGCGCACCCCGTCGACGTACGTCGAACACGAGGAACTCGTCGTGGACGGTGTGGAACTGGACTGGCGCCTGACGGCGGACACCGTCCTGCACGCGTCCACCCTGGAGGGCGTGGCCGCCGGTCTCGCCTGGGCCGCGGGCCAGTGGCCGCGCCGCTTCGAGGTGGCGGCGTTGCTGGAAGACCCGTCACGGACGCAGGAGTTGGCGCGGGACCGCTGGTTCGACTGACCGACACCGTTCCTTCACGAGCCCGGGATATTTTCCGCACCGAATTCTCACCTCGGTACAACCATCGTCTTCCGTCACGGGTCTGATCAGGCGAGCCGACTGGCTCCCTGATCACTTTTTCCACGTGGGAACTACATGCGCATACGTGCCACTGTGGCCGCCGTCTCCGGCGCCCTGGCCCTCTCCGCCTTCGTCGTGCCGGCCGCGCAGGCCGCCGACGGCTCCTCGCTCGGCAAGGACGACATCGCCCAGGCCACGCAGGCCGTCAAGCAGGCGGCCTCCCACAAGGCCGCGTTCAGCGCGGCCCCCGCCGCCGACACGGGCACCCCGTACGCGATCAACGCCACGTTCTCCAACGTGAAGATCAACAACGGCAAGCCGATCGTCGCCGGCACCAGCGCCAAGGTCTCCGTCCCGGTCACCTACACCGTCACCCACGACGCGGGCTTCGACCTGAGCGCCTCCGACGTCTGGGTGGACGTCGAGATCTACCGCGGCTCGTACGACGACCCGGACAACCTGCTGTTCGGCGACGACTGGCCGACCTGCACCGACACCTCGTCGACCACGTCCACCTGCAAGGGCACCATCGACGTCTACCCGGACGCCGACCTGATCTCCAACGCCGACGCCACCACCTGGAAGGCCGACGGCTACGTCATCGACTGGAACGACCAGGACCCGACCTCCGACAACATCGACTTCAGCAAGGTCGGTCTCGCCACCCAGGACGAGCTCGCCACCACGAAGCTGCAGCGCCTGTCCAAGCTGACGGTCAACGCCGCTCCGGAGCCGGTCAAGAAGGGCCAGACCATCACGGTCACCGGCAAGCTCTCCCGCGCCAACTGGGAGGACCTGCAGTACCACGGTTACGCCAACCAGTCGGTGAAGCTGCAGTTCCGCAAGAAGGGCAGCAACACCTACACCACGCTCAAGACCGTCAAGTCGGACTCCACGGGCAACCTGAAGACCACGACGAAGGCCACGGTCGACGGCTTCTTCCGCTACAGCTTCGCGGGCACCTCGACCACCCCGGCCGTCAACGCCACGGGTGACTTCGTCGACGTGAAGTAGCCGCGCGGCGCACGCGCCAAGGGACGGCCGCCTCGGACGGGGACTCCGACGGCGGCCGTTTCTCTGCGATCCCCCGTGATCAGTAAGGGCTTCGTAATGCCCGGATAAAAATCCGCACCGGTCGTACAACCCTCCCCAACCGTCACGGATCTGATCGTGCGAGCCAACTGGCTCCACCAACACTTTCTCCACGTGGGGAACTCCATGCGCATACGTGCCACTGTGGCCGCCGTCTCCGGCGCCCTGGCCATCTCCGCCTTCGCCCTGCCCGCCGCGCACGCCGCCGGCGCCTCCGACTCGTACCGGGCAGATGTCGCGAAGGTCCTTCAGGCCGCCCACTCGGCCTCCGGCAAGACCGCGTTCAGCACGGCCGACGCGGCCGACCCCCAGCCGTACCCCCTGAACGCCACCTTCTCCGCCGTCAAGGTGAACAGCAACAAGGCGATCGTCGTCGCCGCCACCGGCCACCTGAAGGTCCCGTACACCTTCACCCTGACGCACGGCAGCGACGTCGACATCACCGCGTCCGACTTCGCGACCGGCGTGTTCGTCTCCAAGACCACCGACGTGGACGACGAGCAGTTCGGCGACGACCCGGCCACCTGCACCGCCACCTCGTCGACCGTGGCCACCTGCAAGGGCGTCATCGACATCTACCCGGCCGCGAACGCCGACCAGACCGACCTCACGAACGCCGACGCGGGCGCCGTGAAGGCGGGCGCCGTCGCCATCGCCCTCAACGGCCAGGACCCGGACAGCAGCGACTTCGACCTCACCAAGGTCGGCTACGCCGAGCAGGACGGCTTCGACTCCCCGAACCTGAAGCGTCTGGGCAAGCTGACGGCCGACGCCACGCCTGAGCCGGTCACGAAGGGCAAGACCATCACGGTCACCGGCAAGCTCTCCCGCGCCAACTGGGACACCAACAAGTACGCCGGCTACGCCAGTCAGAAGGTGAAGCTCCAGTTCCGTAAGAAGGGCAGCAGCACCTACACGACCGTCAAGACCATCACCACCACGTCGACGGGCACCCTGAAGACCACGACGAAGGCCACGGTCGACGGCTACTTCCGCTACAGCTTCGCGGGCACCAGCACCACCTCGGCCGTCAACGCCACGGGCGACTTCGTAGACGTCCGCTAACCCCCAGCCCCGTCAGGGGCGCGGGGCTGTATCAACCTGCGGCTCCGCCGCGGGGCGCGACCAGCCCGACGAAACGCGCACCCGAACAGAACAACCTCAGCGGTCCCGGCCCAAGCCCAGCGCAGCGGCCTCGCGGCGGTCCACCCACCTCCACAGCACCTCCAGGGTGGCCGCCGCCACCGCCGCGATCCCCACGGCGACCCACGGCATCGTCACGCCCACCAGTTTCAGCGCGAAGAAGTGCTGCAGCGAGGGGACGATGAGCACGAAGAGGAACGCCACGCCCATCGAGGCGACGAGGACGACCCGCCACCAGGTGTAGGGGCGGGCGATGATCGCCAGCACCCACATCGAGATCAGGAAGAGCGTGAGGGTCGCGGCACTGGTCTCCGCGTCCAAGGAGCCCTGGCCCACGTAATGGTGACGGGCGATCAGATACGTCACGAAGGTCGCGATCGCCGCCACCACCCCGCCCGGGATCGAGTACCGCATCACCCGCCGGACGAAGTGCGGCCTCGCCCGTTCCTTGTTGGGCGCCAGGGCGAGGAAGAAGGCCGGCACACCGATCGTCAGGGTCGACAGAACCGTCAGGTGGCGGGGCAGGAAGGGGTATTCGACCTGCCAGCAGACCACCAGGACCGCCAGCAGCACGGAGTACACCGTCTTCACCAGGAACAGCGTCGCCACCCGTGTGATGTTGCCGATGACCCGGCGTCCCTCCGCCACCACCGACGGCAGCGTGGCGAAGCTGTTGTCGAGGAGGACGATCTGCGCCACCGCCCGGGTGGCCTCCGAGCCCGACCCCATCGAGACGCCGATGTCCGCGTCCTTGAGGGCCAGTACGTCGTTCACCCCGTCGCCGGTCATCGCGACCGTGTGCCCGCGTGACTGCAACGCCCCCACCATGTCCCGCTTCTGCTGCGGGGTGACCCGGCCGAAGACCGTGCCCTTCTCCAGCGACTTCGCCATCTCCTCCTGGGCGGAGGGGAGTTCGCGGGCGTCCACCGTGCTGCCGTTCAGGCCCAGCTTCGCCGCCACCGCGCCCACCGACACCGCGTTGTCCCCGGAGACGACCTTCGCCCGGACGTCCTGCTCGGCGAAGTAGCGCAGGGTGTCGGCCGCGTCGGGGCGCAGCCGCTGTTCGAGGACGACGAGGGCGGTGGGGCGGGCGCCCCGGGCCGACTCGGGGGAGTCCAGGTCGCCGGTGGCGCGGGCCAGCAGCAGGACCCGCAGGCCCTGTTCGTTGAGGCGGCCGGTCTCCGCCAGCGCCGGGTCGTCCGTCTCCAGCAGCACGTCCGGCGCGCCCAGCAGCCAGGTGCTCGACTCGCCGTTGCCCTCGCTGAAGCTGGCGCCGCTGTACTTGCGGGCCGAGGAGAAGGGGAGCGACTCGGTGCAGCGCCAGTCCTCGACGTCCGGGTAGGCGTCGATGATCGCCTGGAGGGAGGCGTTGGGGCGCGGGTCGGACTCGCCGAGGGCGCCGAGGACCTTGCGTATGTACGACTCGTCGGTGCCCTGCAGCGGCCTGAGCTCGGTGACGTCCATACCGCCCTCGGTGAGGGTGCCCGTCTTGTCGAGGCAGACCGTGTCGATCCGGGCGAGGCCCTCGATGGCCGGAAGCTCCTGCACCAGGCACTGTTTTCGGCCAAGTCGGATGACGCCTATGGCGAAGGCGACCGAGGTCAGCAGGACCAGGCCCTCCGGGACCATCGGCACGATGCCGCCCACCGTGCGCGCGATCGAGTCCTTCAACCCGTGCCGTTTGACGACGAGCTGGCTGACGACCAGGCCGATCGCGGTCGGGATCATCATCCAGGTCACGTACTTGAGGATGGTCGAGATGCCGGAGCGCAGCTCGGAGTGGACGAGCGTGAAGCGGGAGGCCTCCTCGGCCAGTTGGGCGGCGTACGCCTCCCGGCCCACCTTGGTCGCCTTGAAGGCCCCGCCGCCCGCGACCACGAAACTGCCGGACATCACCTGGTCGCCCGGCCGCTTCACCACCGGGTCGGCCTCACCGGTCAGCAGGGACTCGTCGATCTCCAGTCCGTCCGCCTCGACGCACACCCCGTCGACCACGGCCTTGTCCCCGGGCCCGATCTCGATGAGGTCGTCCAGCACGATCTCCGACGTGCTCACCGATGCCGCGACACCGTCCCGCCGTACCGTCGGCTTCGTCTCCCCGATCACCGCCAGCGAGTCCAGGGTCTTCTTCGCCCGCCACTCCTGGATGATCCCGATACCGGTGTTGGCGATGATCACGTACCCGAACAGGCTGTCCTGGAACGGCGCGACGAACAGCATGACCAGCCAGAGCACACCGATGATGGCGTTGAACCGGGTGAAGACGTTGGCCCGGACGATCTCGCCCATCGACCGGCTGCTGCGCACCGGCACGTCGTTGACCTGTCCCCGGGCCACCCGCTCGGCGACCTCGGCCGCGGTCAGACCGCGCGCCGGCACGGGAGCGGGCACGGGAGCGGGCACGGGGTGCACGGGGTCGAGCTCGGCGCCCGCGTCGATATGGGTCATGCATTCGACGGTACGTGCGGATATGCACGTTCACCCGCCGAGTGACCGGAAGATCCGACCTGCGGAGGAGTGAAGTCCTGCGGTGGTTGTACGGGCTACTGCGCCGAGCCCGACTTGAGTGCCGCCGCCCGCTTGATCGCCGCGTCCCGCCTCCGCACGAAGTAGACGCCGTAGAGGCCGAGGACCCCACCGGCCAGGCAGGTCCACAGCCACCAGAGGTGGCCGTGGTCGTCGTACCAGCCGTAGAAGGGCAGCTGCACCAGGAAGAGGACGAACCAGAGGATCGTGCCGCCGGTGATGGTGGCGACGACGGGCCCTTCCAGGGGCTCCGGCGCCTCGTGCTTCGGTGTCCACTTCGTCATGGGAACAGCTTACGAGGCGATCACATCTACGCGCGGAGATAGCATCCCTCGTCTTTATATGTTCATACTGAAACCGTTTCCGTTCGTCTCATTCCACTCGTAGGAACATCCAATGTCTACCTCGGCCACCGCCAAGGCCCCCGCCCCCGAACAGCCGGGGAAGACACCCGCCTCGGGCGTGCTCGACCGCTACTTCAAGATCTCCGAGCGGGGCAGCACCCTTCCGCGCGAGATCCGCGGCGGCTTCGCCACCTTCTTCGCGATGGCCTACATCATCGTGCTGAACCCGATCATCCTGGGCAGCGCGAAGGACATGTACGGGCACCACCTGGACAACGGCCGGCTGGTCACCGCGACCGCCGTCACGGCCGCCTTCACCACGCTCCTCATGGGCGTCATCGGCAACGTCCCGATCGCGCTCGCCGCCGGCCTCGGCGTGAACTCGGTCGTCGCGCTCCAGCTCGCCCCCCGGATGTCCTGGCCGGACGCCATGGGCATGGTCGTCCTCGCCGGCTTCGTCGTCATGCTGCTGGTCGCCACCGGTCTGCGTGAGCGCGTCATGAACGCCGTGCCCTACAGCCTGCGCAAGGCGATCTCCATCGGTATCGGCCTGTTCATCATGCTGATCGGACTCGTCGACTCCGGCTTCGTCACCCGTATCCCGGACGCGGCCCAGACCACCGTGCCGCTCCAGCTCGGCGCCGACGGCCACCTCAACGGCTGGCCGGTCCTCGTCTTCATCCTGGGCGCCCTGCTCACCCTCGCCCTCGTCGTCCGCAAGGTCTCCGGCGCGATCCTGATCTCCATCGTGACGATGACCGTCCTCGCGGTGATCATCAACGCGGTGGCGACCGTCCCGTCCTGGGGTCTCACCACGCCCAAGTGGCCCGGCAACCCCGTCGCCACCCCCGACTTCGGCCTCATCGGAAAGGTCAGCCTCTTCGGCGGCTTCTCCCACGTCGGCGTGCTGACCGGCGTCCTGTTCGTCTTCACGGTCCTGCTGTCGTGCTTCTTCGACGCGATGGGCACGATCATGGGCGTCAGCGACGAGGCCAAGCTGACGAACGCTGCCGGCGAGATGCCGGGCATCAACAAGGTCCTGTTCGTGGACGGCCTCGCGGTCGCGGCCGGCGGCGCCAGCAGCTCGTCCGCCACGACCTGCTTCGTCGAGTCCACCGCCGGGGTCGGCGAGGGCGCGCGCACCGGCTTCGCGAACGTCGTCACCGGCGCGCTCTTCGCGGTGGCGCTGTTCCTGACCCCGGTGGCCACCATGGTCCCGTCGCAGGCGGCCACCCCGGCCCTGTTCGCGGTCGGATTCCTGATCCTCGCCGGTTCGGTCAAGGAGATCGACTGGGCGGACTACACGGTCGCCGTCCCGGCCTTCGTGACGATGGTGATGATGCCCTTCACGTACTCGATCACCAACGGCATCGGCATGGGCTTCATCACCTTCGTCGTCCTGCGTCTGGCCGCCGGACGGGGCCGTGAGGTCCCGGTGGCGATGTACGTGGTCGCGGCGGTCTTCGGCTTCTACTACCTGATGCCGGCACTGGGTCTGACCTGACCGGCGGGGCTCAGGTGACCCCGTAGAACTTCTCGGTCTCGTCGACGGCGGTCTGGAACCGCTGGTCGAAGTCATCCCGAATGAGCGTCCGGACGACATAGTCCTGGACGCTCATTCCCCGTTTGGCGGCATGGTGGCGGAGCCGCTCGAGCAGCTCCCCGTCTATCCGCAGGCTGAGCACTTCGGTCCCCATGCACACGAGGGTCGCTGCCCGGATCCTGGAAATGGTTACTTTCCGCTGTGGACTCACCCGTACGGGTGACATTCCGGTTTCAGTGGCCAGTCTCACGGGAATCCTCCCGCGTATCAGCTTGTTTAGCCAGAGTAATGAGTTATGCTAAAGAGATGCCGGACCTCACCCATGGCGACGACGTTGCCGCCGTGAACTCGCTTCGCTCCGCAGTCATGCGGCTGTCCCGTCGGCTCAAGCACCAGCGTGTCGACGAGTCGCTCAGCCCCACCGAGATGTCGGTGCTGGGCACCCTGTCGCTCTGCGGCAAGGCCACCCCGGGCGAACTCGCCCGCAAGGAGCACGTCCAGCCGCCGTCGATGACCCGCATCGTCGCACTGCTGGAGGCCAAGGGGCTGGTCCGTCTCGGACCGCACCCCGAGGACCGGCGTCAGAAGGTCGTCACCAAGACCGAACAGGCCGAGGCCATGCTCGAGGAGAGCCGCGCCAAGCGGAACGCCTTCCTGGCCAACCTGGTCGACGGCCTGGACGAGGACGAGTGGGCGAAACTGCGCGCCGCCGCCCCCGTACTGGAGAAACTCGCGCACCTGTAAGACCCGTAAGCGCGGCACGGCACCGAACAGAGGAGGCGACCCCTTTTGAGTACGGGACCCGGAGCACAATCCGCCCCCGCACCGAACACCCCCTACAACTCCCCGCCCCTCCCCGCACCCGCCCGCAAGTCCTCGATGTTCAGCTCGCTCAAGGTCCGCAACTACCGCCTCTTCTTCATCGGCCAGGTCGTCTCCAACATCGGCACCTGGATGCAGCGCATCGCCCAGGACTGGCTGGTCCTCAGCCTCACCGGCTCCGCGACCGCCGTCGGCGTCACGACAGCACTGCAGTTCCTGCCGATGCTGCTCTTCGGTCTCTACGGCGGTGTCCTCGTCGACCGCCTCCCCAAGCGCCGCACCCTCCTGTTCACCCAGTCCTCGATGGGCGTCGCCGGCATCGCGCTCGCGGTGCTGACACTGACCGGCCAGGTCCAGGTCTGGCACGTCTACCTCGCCGCCTTCGCGGTCGGCGTCGCCACGGTCCTCGACAACCCGGCCCGCCAGTCCTTCGTCTCCGAGATGGTCGGCCCGCTCCAGCTGCAGAACGCCGTCAGCCTCAACTCGGCGAACTTCCAGTCCGCCCGCCTGGTCGGCCCCGCCGTCGCGGGCCTGATGATCACCGGCGTCGGCACGGGCTGGGCGTTCCTCTTCAACGGCCTGTCCTTCGTGGCGCCGATCGTCGGCCTGCTGCTGATGCGCGCGCGTGAGCTGCACGTCGTCGAGCGCGCCCCGCGCGGCAAGGGCCAGCTGCGGGAGGGCCTGCACTATGTCGCCGGGCGCCCCGACCTGATCTGGACCATCGTCCTGATCGGCTTCGTCGGCACCTTCGGCTTCAACTTCCCGGTCTATCTCTCGGCCTTCGCGGACGACGTCTTCCACGCCGGCGCCGGCTCCTACAGCCTCTTCAACACCCTGATGGCGGCCGGCTCCCTGATCGGCGCCCTCCTCGCGGCCCGGCGCGGCACGGCCCGGATGCGGGTGATGATCGCGGCGGCGGTGGTCTTCGGCGCGCTGGAGCTGGCGGCGGCCGGGGCCCCGTCCCTGTGGCTCTTCTCGCTCCTCATGGTCCCGATCGGCGTCTTCGGCATGACGATCAACGTCACCGGCAACACCACGGTCCAGATGGGCACCGACCCGGCCATGCGGGGCCGGGTGATGTCCCTGTACATGATGGTGTTCATGGGCGGCTCACCGGTCGGCGCACCCATCGCCGGCTGGATCACGGACACCTACGGCGTCCGGGCCGGCCTCGCGGTCGGCGGCGCCATCGCGGCCACGGCGGCCGTGGTGGTCGGCCTGGTCCTGGCCCGCGTCGGCAACCTGCGGCTGTCGGTGGGCTGGAACGGCGGCCACCCGCAGGTGCGGTTCGTGCCACGGGAGGCCCAGGAGCAGCTGACCCCGGTCGCCTGAGCAGCGGGTTCAGTCGCGGGGGAACTCCCCGGTTTCGAGGACCAGCCCGACCGGGGTGCCGGTCAGGTCGACGTCCTCACCGAAGGGGAAGCCGACGGCGCTGTGGTACTTGCCGTCCTTGGGCAGGGTGTGCAGGTGCCACTCGCCGGTGTACGGGTCCACGATCAGGTACACCGGCACCTCGGCCGCGGCGTAGGTGTCCATCTTCGGGCCGTAGTCGTTGCCTGCCGTGTCCTTCGAGATGACCTCGACGACGAACTCGACGTCCTGGTAGCGCCAACGGCCCCTGCTGTCCTTCACCGACCGTTCGGCCATGGCCGCCAGGTCGCAGGCGAAACCGTTCAGATGCCCGGGGAAGTCGATCCGCACGTCCGAGGCCAGGCGCTTCTGCGAGTACCTTGCGTCCAGCTGCTTCGCGATGCAGAAGATGATCTCCCAGTGGCTCTGCCGCTGCGGTGACATGAAGATGTTTCCCCCGACGATCTCGATCTTCGTTCCCTCGGGGATGGGCATCTTCTCGAGGTGCTCGAACAGGACGTCCAGAGTCAGCTCGCCGCGCTCCTCGGCCATCTCGATCCTGTCTTCAAGAACGGTCACGGTCGCGCTCCTCCCCGGCTGCCGCTGGGTCACGGACAGCCGCGCGGTACAACGATACGCACGGTGACCGGGTCACGTGGGGACGCGGCGGCGAGACTTGTCCCATGAGACTCTTCGCCGCCGTGCTGCCCCCCGAGGACGTCGTACGGGAACTCGCCGTGGAAGTGGCCGAGTTGCGGAAGCTGCCGGGCGCGGACCGGTTGCGCTGGACAGCGCGGCCGGGATGGCACTTCACCCTTGCCTTCTACGGCGAGGTCGACGACGACGTCGTACCCGGTCTGTCGCAGCGGCTGGAGCGCGCGGCGCGGCGGACCGGGCCGCTCGGGCTGGCGGTGCGCGGCGGGGGCCAGTTCGGGCACGGGCGGGCGCTGTGGGCCGGGGCGGAGGGGGATCTGGCGGCGCTGCGGCTGCTCGCCGACCGGGCCGAGGCGGCGGGGCGCAAGGCCGGGGTGGAGATGGGGGAGCACCGGCGGTACAAGGCGCATCTGACGCTGGCCAGGAGCCGGGACGCGGTGGATGTACGGCCCTGTCTGGAGGCGCTGGCCGCGTTCACCGGCCGTGGCTGGACCGTCGGGGAGCTGGCGCTGGTGCGCAGCCGTCTGCCGACGTCCGGGGTGCCGGGGGAACAGCCGCGTTATGAGACGGTCGCCCGCTGGCCGCTCGGGGGCGCCGGTTAGGCTCGGGTCCGTGGACCCGAAGACCCGGAACCGGATCATGGCCGGTGTGCTCGTGCTGTTGTTCGCTGTCGTGGCCCTGGCGGCGGCACTCGGAAAGTGACCGAGCGCCACCGCCGTCGTCGCGGGCCCGCCGGAGCTACCAGGCGAAGGCCTCCGGCGACGGGCCGGGGCCCGGGAAGATCTCGTCCAGGCCCGCCAGGAGCTCCTCGCCGAGTTCCAGTTCCACCGCCCTGATCGCGGACTCCAGCTGCTCCGCCGTGCGCGGACCGACGATCGGGCCGGTGACGCCGGGGCGGGTCAGCAGCCAGGCGAGCGCCGCTTCACCCGGCTCCAGGCCGTGCTTGTCGAGGAGGTCCTCGTAGGCCTGGATCTGCTCGCGTGTCTTGGTGTCCTTGAGCGCGTCGGCAGCGCGGCCGCTCGCCCGGCGCCCCTGTGTGGCCTCCTTCTTGAGGACGCCGCCGAGCAGGCCGCCGTGCAGCGGAGACCAGGGGATGACCCCGAGGCCGTACTCCCGCGCGGCCGGGATGACCTCCATCTCGGCGTGGCGCTCAGCGAGGTTGTAGAGGCACTGCTCGCTGACGAGGCCGATGGTGCCGCCGCGGCGGGCGGCGATCTCGTTGGCCTGGGCGATCTTGTACCCGGGGAAGTTGGAGGACCCGACGTAGAGGATCTTGCCCTGCTGGACCAGCACGTCTACGGCCTGCCAGATCTCCTCGAACGGCGTGCGCCGGTCGATGTGGTGGAACTGGTAGACGTCGATGTGATCGGTCCGCAGCCGCTTGAGGCTGGCGTCCACGGCCCGCCGGATGTTGAGGGCGGAGAGCTTGTCGTGGTTGGGCCAGGCGTCACCGTCGGCGGCCATGTTGCCGTACACCTTGGTGGCGAGGACGACCTTGTCGCGGTGGGCCGGGCTCTTGGCGAACCAGGTCCCGATGATCTCTTCGGTACGGCCCTTGTTCTCGCCCCAGCCGTACACGTTCGCGGTGTCGAAGAAGTTGATGCCCGCGGTCAGCGCCGTATCCATGATCGCGTGGCTGTCGGTCTCGTTCGTCTGCGGTCCGAAGTTCATGGTGCCGAGGACCAGTCGGCTGACCTTGAGTCCCGTGCGTCCGAGCTGCGTGTACTCCATGACCACCTAGCCAACGGCTTCGAGTGCGCTCCATGCAAGAGTGTCGGGGGTGTCAAGAAGCGGTGTGCACGGTGGCGAATACCGCTCGGGTGCGGGTGCCGTCCGGTGTCTGCCAGGCGCCGGTGACGTGGCCGGCCGCCGTCTGGGGGCGGGTGTCGGGGGCGGTGGGGTCCAGGACGCGGTGGACGCGCAGGACCGTGCCGCCCTCGGCGGTGACGACGGTGTCCCGCTCGTCGTCGGTGACCTCGGCGGGCCACGGCGGGGAGGGAAGGGCGGGGCCCGCGTAGGAACGGGTGACCTCGTGGTCCGGGGTGTCCGTGACGCTCTGCGCCTGGGCCTGGGCGCGGCCTTCGACCAGGGCGAGGAGTCCGTCGAGCAGCACCGGGTCGTGGCAGCCGTCGTAGGCCCAGCGCGGGCCCAGTACGCCGTGTTCCATGGTGCCGACGAGGGCGTGTTCCGCGCCGGGGAGCGGGGCGCCCCGGTAGGTGAGGGGCACGTGGTAGGCGACGGCTTCGGGGCCCGAGGTGTCGACGGCCACCATGAACTCGATGCCGACCTCGCCCCTGGGGTCGTCCAGCCGGAACCCACCGGCCTTGACCAACTCCGGTGCGGCGGCGCTGCCTTGGTACCAGGGGCGGGTGGGCAGCCAGGCGGTGAGCAGTTCCAGTTTGGTGGGCTTGAGGGTGGTGTTGTGGATGATCGCCATACGATCGAGTCTGGCACCCGCCGGGATCAGTCGCTCAGTCGTTCAGTCGTTCAGTCGCCCAGTCGGTCAGTCGGTCAGTCGGTCAGTTTGGTGCGGTCTCGTACGGGTCCCCGACTCCCCACGCCTGATGCATCGCGTTCGCGAAAGCCGCCGCGATCCTGTGCTCGCCGCTCGCGTTCGGGTGGGTGCCGTCGTAGGTGTCGAGGTGGATGTCGTACGAGGAGGGCGGCGAGGCCAGCAGGAGTGGGGAGCGGGGCTCGTCCAGGTCGGCGACCGCCTTGGCGAGCAGCTCGTTGAAGAGGGTCACCTGGGCCGCGAAGGGGGCGTCCTCGGTGGCGCGGACGTTCGGGATCACCGGCAGGAACGCCATGCGGACCCGCGGGTTGGCCGAGCGGGCGGCCGCGACGAAGGCGTGCGTGTTCTCCACCGTCTGCTCCGCGTTCGTGTAGAAGCCCAGGTCGATGAGGCCGAGCGACACCAGCAGCACATCCGCCCGGTGGGTCCGCACCGCCTCCCCGATCAGCGGCGCCATGTGCAGCCAGCCCTCGCCCCAGCCGGCCAGGTGGGCGCGGGGGAAGTCGGGATCGGCGTACTCGTACGACGTCGGGGCGTCCAGCGCCTTGTCGTGGAGCGTCTCGCGCGGGCCCACGAGGGTGAAGGGGCCGCCGTACGTGTCGCGGAGGTGCTGCCACATGCGGTAGCGCCAGGTGTGTTCGCCCGCGCTTCCGATCGTCATGGAGTCGCCGACCGGCATGAACCTGAGCATCCGCTCATGATGGACGATCGGCGGCCTCTCGTGGGGCGGGTGGGGTGTGAAGCCCGCCACGCCCCTTGAACGGGCCACCGGGGTGGCAGGCTTGGGGGCATGCGCCGACTGTTCGCTCTCCTCGCCGGGGTCCTGCTCGTGGGCGCCTGCGCCCTGCCCGCGTCCGCAGCCACCCCCGACTACGGCAAGGAGGACACGGGGGGCAAAGGGGATAAGGGGTTCACCATCACCGACCCGCGGATCACCGAGTCCAGCGGACTCGCCGCCTCCCATCTCCACCCCGGCATCTACTGGACCCACAACGACAGCAACGACGGGCCGTACATCTACGCCGTCGACAGCGCGACGGGCCGGACGGTCGCCCGTGTCACCCTCAGCGGCGTCGGCCGGCCCCGCGATGTCGAGGCCATCTCCATCGGGCCCGACAACCAGATCTACGTCGGGGACATCGGCGACAACCTGGGCGGCAAGTGGCCGTACGTCTGGATCTACCGGCTCTCCGAGCCCAAGAAGCTCGTCGACCAGACCATCCGGGCCACGCAGTACGTCGTGAAGTACTCCGACGGCGCCCGCAACGCCGAGTCGCTGGTCGTCGATCCCAGGACCGGGCGGCCGTACATCATCGACAAGAACGAGAACGGCGGCCACCTCTTCGAGGGCCCCGCCCGACTCTCCCCCTCCGGGACGAACATCTTCCGCCCCGTCGCCACGATCGACCTCTGGGCCACCGACGCCGCCATCTCCCCGAACGGCCGACAGCTCGCCGTCCGGGGCTACCTGGGCGGCATCTACTACGACTGGAACGGCGGCCGGATCAAGCGCGAGGGCCGGCTGGACGTCCCGCTCCAGGGCCAGGGCGAGTCCGTCACGTACTCCCTCGACGGCACCAAACTCCTCTACGGCAGCGAGGGTTCCGACAGCCCCGTCCAGGTGAAGGACGTACCGGGCGGGGCCGGTGCCGCCAAGTCACCTTCCGGCGGGGGAAGTTCGAGCGCTTCCGGCAGCGGCGGTGGCGGCGACGGCACAAGCGGCAACATCAAGGTGGGGGCCGTCGCGGTCGTCGTCGTGGGGGCGGTGCTGTTCGGGCTCCGGCGGCTGTTCCGCCGCCAGGGCTAGGACGGTGACCGGAGCCGGTCACCGGGTCAACCGCGCACCGCGGCCAGGCACTCGTCGTACAGGTCCATGACGTCGCCCCTGCCCTCACGGGCGACCCAGGTCATCGAGGCGGCGTCCAGGCACGCGAACGCGGTCGCGATCACCGCGCGGGCCCTCGCGTCGGAGCCGTCGCCGCCGGGTTCCAGACGTGCCTCGACGAGCGGCAGCAGCTCCTCCTGGAACCGCAGCCGCTTCTCCAGCCAACCGGCCCGCAGCGAGGCGGTGTTGTGCAGCAGGCGGAACCGCTCCAGGGCCTGTGCGCGGTCGTCGTGCAGGGTCTGTACGGCGGCCAGTCCCGCGCGCAGGGCGTCCCAGACGCCGACGTCGGCCGGCAGTCCGCCGATCGTGTCCCTCAGGACCTGTCCGAACCGGTCCTGGTCGCCGCCGAGCAGGTCCTCCGATCGAGTCCTGGGCCCAGGGCGTTCCGCTCGGCCGCGTCGGCGTACCCGGTGACATCGCCGAAGCCGTCGCCTTCCTCGCCTCGGATGCCGCCGGCTACATCACCGGCGACAACCTCACCGTCTCCGGCGGCCTCGGCGTGCACGACCGGCCCTGATGGGCGCACGACCGGCCCTGACGGGCGGGTCGTGGCCGTTGTGGGCTCGGCGGTGGGTTCGGCTGTGGGCTCGACCGCGAGCTTCAGCGCTTGAGTGTGCGGCTCAGCGCTTGAGTGTGAAGGTGAAGTCGGTGGAGAGCCTGCCGTTCAGCCGGACCGCCGAAACGAGTTTCCCCTCCGCGATCAGCCGCTC
>Ga0182008_10001432_pt1 | contig 15956 bp, 10 predicted proteins | sample Sormic07211129_1_FD_120482 | JGI IMG/M metagenome (GOLD analysis project Ga0182008, IMG submission 120482) | Rhizosphere microbial communities from Sorghum bicolor, Mead, Nebraska, USA - 072115-129_1 metaG | ecosystem: Host-associated > Plants > Roots > Rhizosphere | place: USA: Nebraska...
GGACAGGCTGGCGTCCATTTAAAATAGATAAAAAAGTTGAGGAGTCAACAGAAATCACTTCATTTTACTTATACCCTTCCGATGGAGGAAAGGTGATGCCTCATATACCTGGTCAATACATTAGTCTTAGGGTCTTTTTGCCGGAGATGGAACTTTATCAGGCCAGGCAATATAGCATTTCAAGTGCTCCATCCAGCGAATATTACAGAATCTCCGTAAAAAAAGAAAAAGGTACCCAAATAGATACGGATGGTAAAATCAGCAATTACCTCCACAATTTTATTCAGGAAGGCAATAAGGTGGATTTAACGGCGCCTGCAGGTAACTTTACACTTTCTGAGGAGCTCAGCGCTCCAGTAGTGTTAATTAGCGGAGGAGTAGGTTTAACACCTATGATCAGTATGCTCGAGAATTTGGTTGAAAAGAATTACAACTATCCGGTAACCTGGCTTCATGGCTGTCGAAACCGTTCTGTACATGCATTTAAAGAGAAGTTAGATCAGATTACTCAAATGACAGATCATGTTACCCAACATGTTTTTTATGATGTATCTACTGACGAAGATACACAACAAGGTGTTATAGAAGGTTTTTTAGACATCCGTAAAATAGCATCTTTACCTCAGTTTCCAGATACAAGATATTATGTGTGCGGACCATCTGCTTTTATTCAAAAACAATATACAGACCTGATTGCTTTGGGTATTGATAAAGAAGCAATCTTATTTGAAGAATTTGGCCCTCAATTGCTTCAGTTGAATTAAGGGCAATTATTTGATGAAGCCATCTCTGTTTTAAAACAAAGATGGCTTTGTTTGATTCAAATTTTTTGATTCTTTCTTTTACTGGTACCAACTTTCCAGATATTACCAGTCCTGAGAAGCGTATAAACCAGTAAGAGGTTTTTATTCCTATACAAAATCATTATTTCTGCTGTATTCTTATGAATATCAAGCTGAGCAACTTCGTAAACTAATGGTGTCGCTGCAGCTGGCAAGTTGACTTTCTTTTCCCTTTCATAAACCACATTGAAAGTTCCAATCCGTTCAGGCCAGTTGTTTTCGTAATACTTATTTTTAATAACGACAAGAGTTTGGGTTTGTGGCGTAATTTCTGCCAGAAAGCTTGGGTGATTAACCACACAATTTAAGATGGAAACAGTGTCTTGAAATTTAATAAATTCTGATGAAGACCGATTATTACAGGCCATTATCAAAATTGTAAATAAGAAAACACGGAACTTCATATTTTAGTTGGTTTTACTGACTTTGTAGAAATTCCTTCCCTTAATTAACATTTTCATCCTTTGTCTTTTTAAGGATAGATTTACGCCTGCCTCCCTGTTCTCTCTAACCTGTATTTTATAAGCTTTCAGAATATCCTTGTAAGTAAGTATTCCAATAAACTTATGCTCAGTAGATACAACAGGGATAAGTTCCTGTTGTTGTTCAGACATTAATTCTACCGCCTTTGAAAGGCTATCGTCACTTTTGATAACACAGGTAGATTTCTTTAAGATTGATGAAACAGCAGCTTCATCACTAATCCCAGCTACATACAAATCCGTAATTGCAGCTGTTCCCAGAAAATGCCCTTCGTGGTCAGTCACAATAAAGTGGCTATCCGTTAAAGCAGTGCTTTCCAGGTATGCCTTAATGTCTTTTACCAGAGTATGAGGACTGAATGTCATCGATTCATTAGAAATGACTTGTGCTACAGACAATTTTCTTAAAACATCAGGCTCATAAGAATCAGGTGTATAGATTCCCCTTCGGGCAATTTTCTCTGTCATAATGGTGTTTTCCATGAAGAAAAAGGAAATCAGGTAGGAGGCTGTACAGGCGCAGAGTAGCGGTAATAATGCTGCAGGTTGCATGGTCGCTTCCAGTGCAAAAGCAATACTGGTGAGATAAGCACGGGAGGCACCCGCAAACATCGCAGACATGCCAATCAAGGCTGCCATGGGCAGGCTTAAACCTGCAGAAGGAAAAAGTTGGATGAGAATGGAACCAATAATAGCTCCACAAGCCCCACCAATCGTTAATAATGGAGCGAGTGTTCCGCCGGAAGTTCCACTACCCAGCGCAATTGCCCAGGAAAGAAATTTAAATAAAGACAGACTCAATAATAGCACTAATGTAATATGACCGGAAAGTATATTGATGATATTGTCATAACCAACACCAAGTGTATTTGGTTCATAGTATCCAATTAATCCAACAGCAAGACCACCCATTGCCGGCCACCATATCCAATGGATAGGTAATTTCTCAAAAAGATCTTCAATCGCATAAACGGCCTTGGTTAGGCCCAGCGATAAAAAACCAATTATAATACCAATAAAGCTATAAATGCCCAAGGCCAGGTTTCCTGGAATTTCCAGAGTTGGCATAGGAAATACAGGCCCTGATTCAAATAAAAAGTGATGCCCTGCTGCGCCTGTTATACAAGCCAAAGCTACAGGAAGAATGGCCTTTGGAGAAAATTCAAACAGCAATAATTCTACAGCCAGAAATATAGCTGCTATAGGTGTGCCAAATATTGCAGACATACCGGCGGTTGCACCGGCAGCCAGAATTACTTTCCTTTCACTGGAGGTGATTTTAAACAATTGTCCAAGCGTTGATCCTAATGCTCCTCCGGTTGCGATAATAGGACCTTCCGCTCCAAATGGCCCTCCGGTGCCAATCGCGATTGCAGAGGATATCGGTTTTAAAAAGGTGATTACAGGTTTGATTTTGCTTTCATTAACCAGGATCTGTTCCATTGCTTCTGGAATTCCATGACCGCGTATAGCTTTAGATCCATATAAAGCCATTACACCAACCAACAAGCCTCCAATTGCAGGAATAACAATTACCCAGATACCCAGGTGATTTGCAGCAGGGCTGTGAAAACTGAGATCGACACTGCCGTAAAATGCCAGATTAGTGACCAGGTTAATGAGGTAAATGAGAAACTTAGCAATCAGACTAATCAATATGGCTACTATAACTGAAAAAGTAGATATCTGGACCAATCTCTTTTTTAACAAAAAACGCTGCTTTTTGTCCGGTTCTGTATAGGTCAAAGAATCGAGACTTGGCGAAATTGGTATGCCGTTTTTATAGTTTGTTGTTTTCATTTTATTCCTGGACTGTTTAATATATAATTAGATGTTGTTTTGATAACCCATTACCTGTGTACTATTACCTTAGCTTTATAGTGCTGCAAAGCTATGAAAATCAAATCTTAGATTCTTATAATAATATTGTTTATTTAATATTTTATTATTATATATTTTATTTTTTTATTTTATTATATTGTTTATACAATATTTTTGTATCTATATTGTTTCTCTGGTATTATTGGGTGGATTGATTACATTTGCAATTGTTAACATTGCCGGAGAGAGCCCTTTTATGAAAGAATGCAAAAATACTTGTGACCTTAATACTTGTTTCCTATGTAATAACTGTCTTCCCGAGTGGAAACCAGCAGTGGGGGGTTCCCGGAAAAATTTTGAAGTAAAGAAGGGCGAGCAAATATTCAAGGAAGGCGATTTGGCAACCGGTATCTATTTTATTTATAAAGGAGCGGTAAAAGTTCATAAACGCTGGGATAAAGAAAAGGACCTGATCATTCGCTTTGCGAAAACTGGGGATATGTTAGGCCATTTAGGCATGGGGAAAGACCGTGTTTTTCCAGTTACCGCTACTGCGATCGAACCTGTTGTGGTTTGTTATATGGATATGGACTTTTTTGAATCCTCTCTGAAAGTGAATACCGGTTTCACCTATAAACTGATGCGTTTCTTTGCCGATGAATTACAGGAATCAGAAAAAAGGATGCGTAACCTGGCCCATATGTCTGTCAAGGCTAGGATTGCACAGGCCTTTCTGGCTTTAAAGGAGAAATTCGGGGCCAATGACCAGGGAGAGATCAGTGTTGAAATTACCCAACAGGATATTTCTTCTTATGCTGGTGTTTCTTATGAGACTCTGTTTAAAGTCAATCAGGAATTGAAGCGATTAAAGATAATCGAAATACAAGGCAAGTCAATCTTTGTCAAACAGCAGGAAAGTCTACTCCAAATTGTTAAAGAAGATAACCTGTAATAACCTCTAGTCGATCCTGCGGCCTATTTGTTTCCACGAAGAGATATAAAAAATAAGTCCGATCACCAATAATACACCACCGGTAAAGGTTACCCATGGAAAGGATTTAATGCCATTGATATTAATTGTCCACGCATGTGCATCAACAGCATTAACGTAATTAAGGTTTTTGAAGATAAAAGTTCCTACGATCATCATAGCAATTCCGGCTATAATTAATACGATGGCTGATTTTTTCATTTTATTTCTTATTTTATATAATTATTGATATTTGTATCAAAAATTGATCCAATAATATTTTTTTAACAATATTTTATTTATATCGATCAAATATGAATATATAAAACAATAGCAATAAAATCTGGTGGTATATTGCAATGAAACCATCATGAGTTAATGTTCATAACGGACAATGAACCTATAATGAAAAATTATGCATAGTATTGTGGCATCTGAATTTGTAAACTTAAAACTAACTTGTCTGAAGCTTTTGATGTATGACTGAAAAGGTGTTTTCCGGAGAAGAACGTGAATTGCTCGAAGAAATTGCTTTAGGCAACAGGAAAGCCTTTGCTCGATTGTACACCTTTTACGTACCCAAACTTCAGCGGTTTCTATATCCCTTTACAAATCAAAATAAAGAAGACGCGGATGAAGTGATTCAGGATGTATTCTTGAAAATCTGGATGAAGAAGGAAATTTTGATTGGCATTAAGTCTTTTGAAGCTTATTTGTTCAGAATGGCAAGAAACAGACTTACAGATCAAAGATCAAGTGATCAGGCGCGAAAAGTAAGAACAGATGGTTTATTACACATTTCAAATACATTCTCAGCTCCTGCCGATGAAGAATTGTTTTATAAAGAATACTTAAAGTCGGCAAAAGATGCCATACAAGCCCTCAGCCCTCAGCGAAAAAAAATATTTGAAATGCGTACAGAACAGGATTTAAATATAAATGAAATTGCTGCACAACTTGGAATTTCGCAATCAGCCGTTAAAAAGCAATTGTATGAAGCCATACATACGATTAAAGAACATCTTAACCATCAAACAGGCTGGCCAATGTTACTGGTTTTTATGACAATACTTTCTTAAATTTAGGTCAGTCAGCCTGTTTTAAAATTAATTTGATTTTATTTCAAAATTAGAGGTGTACTTTTTCGAAGCGGCGCCGTCTTATGTGTATTAAGCAGATGGAAAAGGAACAACTCTACGAAATTTTGAAACGCTTTGCAGCTGGAAATACATCAGATGCAGAAAGGCAACAATTCAATACCTGGCTGAAAACGGCTTCGGATGAGGAGTATAATGAATTGATGGTCTCTTATTATGCACTACTTTCAGACGCAGGTATTTATGAGTCCGCAGATACTTTGTTATTAAAAAAAATAGAAGATAAGATAGATGATTACGAGAGCAGACAGAAAAAGGGTGCCCATAAGATAAACTTTAGTTTCAAACGCCTGTCAATAGCCGCAGCTATTTTTCTGGTTGTTGCAGGAAGCTTATTTTTCTACACCAAATCTACAGGTCCGTTTGGTAACCTGGGCGCAAACCAAAACCTCGAGTTTGCAGATCGTCACATTAAACCTGGAAACAATAGGGCGTATTTAACCCTGGCCAATGGAAAGCGTATTTCGTTAACGGATGCAGCCAATGGTGAACTTGCCAGGGAAGCAGGGGTTGAAATATCCAAAACAGCCAATGGCCAGATTATCTATAAAATTTTTAATAACGCTCATCATAACGAGGAATTGATCAATACGATTGAGACCCCAAAGGGGGGGCAATATCAGGTTCTTTTACCCGACGGTTCCAAAGTATGGCTCAACGCCGCTTCAAAGTTCAGCTATCCGGTTTCTTTTAAAAATAATAAAGAACGAATGGTGACTTTGAACGGCGAGGCTTACTTCGAGGTTGCCAAAGACAAGCAGCATCCATTTATTGTAAAAAGTGAAGGGCAGGAGGTAGCGGTATTGGGAACTCACTTTAATATCAATAGCTATACCGACGAAGATGCAACCAAAACCACACTGCTTGAGGGGAGCGTAAAAGTAAATGACGCTATGCTGAAGCCCGGTCAGCAATCTGTTTTAAGCGGGAAAAAGATCAAGGTTTTGCCTGCAGACATAGAATCATCTTTGGCCTGGAAAAACGGCGATTTTATATTTAAGGGAGAAGATTTTAGAACCAATATGAGAAAGATTGCCAGATGGTATGATGTAGATATTGAATACGAACCTGGCCTGAATGAACATGTAGAACTCGGCGGCTGGGTATCCAGAAGCAGTAAACTATCAGAAGTACTCAGCAGGATAGAACTGGCCGGAAGTGTACACTTTAAAGTAGAAGGAAGGAGGGTATTGGTCACAAAATAACACTGAAAATGCCTTAAAAAACAAACAAGTCAGAAGTGTCGCGAAACACCCCTGACCTCAGTTTGGCTTAAGATCAATAAAAATTATCAACCGTATTTGCAAGATGCCGAAGCTTCGAACCTAAAGGCATTTTGCTGAACCAAAAACCTAAGCAAATGTATAAAATTTATACCCATAAATTATTGGTCATTATGCGACTAACCACCGTCATACTTATCGCCACGTTTATGCAAGTCAGCGCCGCAACCTTTGGTCAGCGGATCACACTGAATGAGCAAAAATCGTCTATTGAAAATGTCTTGCGTAAAATCAGGTCACAGACCGGTTACGACTTCTTGTTTGACCGGAATCTGGTCAAAAATGCAGGCGAGGTAAATATTGAAGTCCGTAATGCAACACTTGAGGAGACCATGAAAAGTCTATTTAGCAATTTACCGCTAACGTATAATATCGATGGTAAAATCGTAGTGATTGAAGCCAGAAAAAAAACTTTACTTGATAAAGTTTTAGCCGTATTCAAAGAGATAGGCGTAAAAGGGCATGTGGTGGATGAAGAAGGAAGACCACTTGTAGGCGCCACCGTAAGTGTTATCCTGCAGAATTCTTCAGAAGATAAAAAAAGTGGTGATTTCTCCATGTCGATAAAAGGTCGCAAGGCTGCGGCTGTAACCAATGAAAATGGCGATTTTCAATTGGAAAATGTAGATGAGCAGGCTTTGATTGTCGTTTCTTATACTGGTTACCAAACCTATACTACCAAAGCAATAAAGGACCTGGGAACCATTAAGATGAAGCTTGATGGAAATTTGCAGGAAGTTATAGTAAGTACTGGATATCAGAAAATATCCAAAGAAAGAAGTGCAGGTTCTTTTTCAAAGCCTGATATGGATGTGGTGGCCATCAGGACAACAAGCATGAATATCATACAGCGGCTGGACGGTTTGATCCCGGGACTTGTAATCAATAACTCACCTACCAATGGCAAACAGCAGTTTCTGATCCGTGGCTTAACAACCCTGACAACCTCACAAAATTATACCAGTGCGTCTCCTTTATTTGTGGTAGATGGAATAGCGGTACCTGATGTCTCATTTATAAACCCACAGGATGTGCTAGATGTAACTGTGCTAAAAGATGCAACTGCCGCCTCTATCTGGGGAGCACGTGCTTCAAACGGGGTGATCGTAATTACGACCAAAAAAGGGGCGAACAGTCAAAAACTAAAGATCAATTATGATGCATTTGCTAATTTCCAGGGTCGACCTAATATAGGGTATTTTCCTGTATTGAATAGTCAGCAATACATACAGGCCTCCAAAGAAACTTTTGATCCAATAAACTTTACTTATAGCCCTATTTATAGCCCTGTTACGGGGGGGACTGGATATTCGCCCGACCGGCAAATCGAATGGGATTTTGCGCGTGGGCGAATCTCAGCAGCTTTAAGGGACGTAAAACTGGATAGCCTGGCAGCCATCAATAACCTTGGGCAGATGCGGGATATCTTTTATCGGCCGCAAATCCTGATGAACCACACCTTATCTCTGTCCGGCGGCACGGAAAAATACTCCAATTACACATCATTGGCTTATACAAACAACCAAAGCTATGTGATTGGTAATAAAGACAATACTTTTAAGATCAACACCCGGAATGACTATACGTTTAACAGCTGGATCAAAGCATTTTTTATTGCCGACCTGACCAACCAGCGTACAGGTTCAAAGCGTGCAGTTTCGCCTGATAACCGCTTTCTGCCTTATCAATTGTTCCGTGATGCATCCGGCAATAACATAGATATGTCTTACCTGGGTTATCTACCCAATGAAGCCATTGGACCTATAGCCAACTTAACGGGACGTAGCCTGAATTATAATCCGATTAGCAATGCAGAAACCGGAGCTACGAACAGCAATGCCTTAATTGCACGTCTTACATCAGGTCTTACGGTAAACCTGTACAAGGGATTGCGCTACGAAGGTGTATTTGGTTACATCAGGGGTACAAACCGCACAACAAACTATGATGACAACACCAATTACGAACAAAATATTCAAATACTGCATTTTGCCCAGAATAACAATGGAACCATCAAATACAATCTGCCGAATACCGGGGGCAAGTACAATACTTCCAATTTAACGGATGAAAACTGGACGTTAAGGAACCAGTTGGTATATGATTATGCCTCAAATGATCAGCTTCACCAGTTCAATGCATTAGCAGGATATGAGGAACAAGAGCAGAAAAGCATCATTACCGGCAGTACAGTATACGGATACGATCAGAATGCAGAAACTTCAGCCTTGCTGGATTATAATACATTGTCTGTTACAGGGATAGCCGGAGGTCTTTTGCCTACGGTGGGAGGCAATGCGAAGCTCAGGGAAACTCCTTTTACACAGCACGAATCCCTGCTCAGGTTCAGATCTTATTATGCCAATCTGGGTTATACCTATGGTAAAAGGTATACTGTAAATGCCAGCTGGCGGCAAGACAAAAGCAATTTGTTTGGCATTAACAAATCGGCGCAACGCAAACCCGCATGGAGCGTTGGTGGGAAATGGACATTAAGCAATGAAGCATTTATGCAAAACGTCAGCTTTGTTAACGATCTATCGGCCAGAGTTACCTATGGTATTAGCGGAAATTCTCCATTGCCAGGCAAAAGCGCCAGCCAGGATGTACTTAGCCCGATTACAAATGTCAATGTGCCTGGAGGTCAAGGCTATTTTGTTGCAACAGCTGGTAATAAGAACCTGACCTGGGAACAAACCCGTACCCTTAATATAGGTTTGGATTTTTCTATACTGGATCGTCGTCTGAACGCTTCACTGGAATACTATCAAAAGAAATCAACCGATCTGATCGGGCCTTTGGAAGTAAATCCCTTTACAGGTTTTCCTACTATTGTAGGTAATGTAGGGAATCTTTCAAACAAAGGGATAGACGTTTCCATTAATTCTGTAAACATCCGTAACCTTAATTTTCAATGGAGCAGTTCCTTTACCTTGTCTTACAATAAAAATAAAGTCACCAAAATCAATTTGTTAACAGCTGTTGCTACCGGACGCGATCAGATCAATGCACAGTATTTACCAGATTACCCGGCATTTTCAGCATTTGCTTATAATTATGCCGGTCTGGATGCTAACGGCAATCCCCTGGTCAGGCTTTCTAATGGGACAACATCACTGGGGATGACAGATACAGAACAACCAAAAGCAAACGATGTATTGTTTATGGGTGTGTTTCAACCAGTATGGAGCGGAGGGCTTTCGAATACATTTGGCTACAAAGGTCTTTCACTGAATATCAATATTGTGTACAATCTGGGCCATGTCATGTTCCGGGATGTAAATACAGATTATGATGAGGCTACAAATGGATACGGTTTTATCGGAAATCAAAACTTTCAGAGAGGAAACCTGCACGCTGATTTTGCCAACAGATGGCAAAAACCCGGTGATGAGAATCAAACTGATATACCAGGATACAAAACAAGAGCTGAAAATTTAAAAAGGAATACTGACTATTACCGGTTTGGTAACCAGAATGTAGTAAGTGCTTCCTATATGAAAATAAGGGATCTAGGGCTTAGCTATAGTTTTCCGCGATCTGTTACCAGTAAAATAAAAGTTGAGGGCCTGAGCCTGCGGGCCGGTATGTCTAACATCATGCTTTGGAAAGCCAACGATTATGGTATTGACCCTGAGTTTCAGGACGCACGCGGTGGCTTGCGATCCTTGCCTGCAGGGCAAAATGCATTTAATATAGGCATTCATTTAACCTTATAATTTAAAAGCCATGTTTTACTATAAAAATATTATAAAAATTGTCGCATTTGTTGTCTTAACAATAGGTTTCAGTTCGTGTAAAAAGGACTTTCTTGAAGTTGTGCCAAAGGGTGTTGCTATTGCCACCAGAACATCAGATTATGAAAGGCTATTGAATGATCCTAACCTTACTTTACTGGGAAAGGCTTCGCAGATAGTGATGTCGGATGAATTGGCCGCATTTATGCCTTTGTACACCGTTGGATCTGGAGTGGTCTCAATTAGCGACCAGAAAGCTTTCGAATACCAGGACGACATTTACCTGTCAACTGAGAACCAGTCTGAACTAACACAGTTGGAGAAACAGCTGTACACGTATAACAAAGTGATTAACGAAGTAATGGCCTCCAAAGAAGGAAACGATACACAGAAAAAATCCTTGCGTGCCGAGGCACTAGCTGGGAGGGCATGGGTACATTTTATGTTGGTTAACTATTATGGAAAGCCGTATAATGCAACTACTGCCAGCTCAGATCTGGGTATCCCTTTGGTTACAGTGGCCGATGTAACCCAAACTACTTTTACACGCTCTTCTGTACAGGCCGCCTACGACCTGATCATTGCCGACCTGACAGAGGCGATTCCTAATTTACCCGCTCAGATCATCAGCAGGAACCGCATGTCGAAGTCGGCCGGAGAAGCCATACTCGGAAAAGTATATGTAAATATGCAGCTGTTTGACAAAGCGCTGCCATTATTTACTTCGGCTATTGCAAAACTATCTGGCGCCAGTATAGCAGTAGGCTTATATGATTTTAATGGAGTTTTCAGCACTGGAGGAGCATTTTATCCCATCAACCCGTACACTGGCCCGAACCGGTTTAACCTGGCTACCGATAAAGAGGTACTCTATCTTAAATCTTTTCTCAATTTTTACAGTTATGTTTATTCGGGCATTCCGGTGACTCCTCAAACTGCTGCGTTATTTAGCCAGGCAGATCTGCGCCTCAACTTCTTTACCACATCACCTTTTCCGCCGACAGGAACAACATATCCAAATAAAATGATGAGATGTTATGGGCGGTACAGCAATATGGGCATCAATGTCCCGGATATCTATATGTTAAAAGCTGAATGTGAATCTCGGGGAGGCGACCTTACAAATGCTGTTAATGATCTGGTTACTTTCCGTAAAACAAGGATGCAGATCAGCGTAGCGAATGCAGCAGATGTACCAGCAAATGTTGCATCCGACAAGGTGGCACTTACCAAGTATATTTTGGAAGAAAGGATCAGGGAGTTTGCCACTTCGGGCGAACGCTGGTGGGACATGCGTCGTCTATCAGTTGATGACACCTACAAATCTACTGTTGGTATGGTGCATCATCTATACGACGCCACAGGAAATATTGTAAAATCATACCCATTAAAGCCCGAAAGGTTAACCTTTCGTTTCCCTCAGTACATCATAAATGCGAATCCCGGATTGCAGCAAAACCCATAAACAAAGTCAAACAGTTTTTAAGGCCGATTGCTATTGCAGCTGGCCAACTTAACCATGAATTATGAAAGCGAGAAAAAATCTGATTTTATCAGTCCTCCTGTTCTTTTTCGGGCTGCAAATGGTTTCTGGACAATCAATAATGTCCAGGATGCCGTTAAAAATATTGTATGTTGGCAGCGACCCCTTGCGCCCTAACCCCATTCCAGAAGCAGCATCTGGATGGCCTAAAAGAAACCATGACCTTGAACCAACGCGTATGCCGGATTTCAAACAATTTCTGGGTCAATATTTTAAAACCGTAAAGTTAATGGATGCAAAAGATTACAAACCTTCTTTATCCAATGATTATGATGTTACCATTTTTGACGCCATGCCACCAGCCATTGTTCCGGAAAAGAAAATACTGGATGATAAAGGCCATGTCAAAAAGATTATCTATGCAAAGTATCTTCCCGAAAATTTTAGTAAACCTGCCATCTTTATAAGTGGTAACGGAGGAATGGTGTTTACTATTGGGGTGAAATTTGTTCCAGAATGTGTTTGTCTGGGTGCAGATGCATACAATATCAATGTAAAGCACGATATCTTTAAAACACCATTGCCCGTGGCACTCACCATGACCAAAAAAAATGCGCCAACGGTAGCTCGACTTTTTAGTAAAAATTTACCTGAACAGATACCAATGTGGCGGGTGCAAAAAGAAAGTGTGTATGAGGGGACCAATTATCCTCCTGGAGTAGTATATTTCCATTTAGGTCTTGACGAGCCGGATGCCGAATTTATTTCTGGAGGTGTTAGTGCAAAAGACGAACATGCTGCAGCAATTGCCAGGCATGGTAATTTTCTGATGTGGGGGTTCAATGCGATTCCATCTGATATGACGGATGAGGCTAAAAAAGTATTTGTGAATGCCATTTGCTATATCAAAAAGTTCGATGGGCAAAAACCAGTTGTAAGAATATCTACTGACCCTTTTCCACAGGAGCGGGCGGGAATAGAAATGGCTAGTGACCTCGCTTCTACACAAGGTTTCGAACGCTATAAGGCAATGTGGGAAGAAAGTAGTAAGCCTCAAATAGAAAAGCGAAAAGCGTTGGCGGCAAAAAAGGCATCCGGTAGTGTTCTTACTGAAACAGAAGAGACACTATTGAAAACCCCTGCATATCCGCCCATTGAATGGAATAGCTATTTCCAACAGAGATACGAGTATACAAGAAGTATTGCTGGAGCAGACTCCATGGCGGTTCAGAAAGATACCCTCTCCATATTAAGCTATATTCAAAACAACCTGAAATATTTTAATGGCACCATTGGAAGTGGCTGTATAGACGTAGATGCCAAAAGCCTGGGAATTGCAAATAATGATCTCCATTTGCTGGAAACCTGTGTAGACATGTTGATGCGCAATAAAGATAGTGAAAAAGCTTTTCGGTTGTTAAAACGGTATACCAAAGAAAATTTTAATACAGCTTTAGATTGGAATAACTGGCTGGTTAAGAATAAAAATCGTCTGTTTTTTACAGAAGCGGGGGGGTATAAGTTTATTATTGCTCCTGCAGATTGGATATCATCAGGAACAAAACAAGATTCTCAAAACATATCAGACGCAGGGATACAGAAGGCACTCCTTGGCATTGATTGCGGTACACCAGATAGACTTAATCCTGTACTATTAGGAGCGACAGTAATTGATGATAGTACGGAGGGTAAGAAATTACTGCTATTAAAAATAAGGCTTCTTAAGAACTGGCATATTTATAGTTATGTGCCAAAAGATTCTCCATTTATTCAATCTAAGCTATCCTTGCAATTGCCTCCAGGTGTAAAGCAAGTGGGCAGTGTGCAATCTTCAGCGGCTAAGCCAATGCCAGGAGCTCCGGAAGTGATGATATATGAAGATGAAGCTTCTTTTGTACAGGAACTAACTATAGAGCATAAATCATTAAAGAACCCTAAAGCTACGATTAGTTTATATTATCAGACTTGTGATGCAAACCAGTGCCTACCGCCTGATACATTAACCAAAGAGATTCAGTTATAATTAAAGTAAATCATCATTAAAATAAAAATATGATCAATAAAAATTTAATCAGTTCTGTATTGTGCACTACTGCAATACTGGCCAATAGTCTCAGTGCAGGTATTGCATTTGCGCAAAAAGATAAGACAACGGTAACAGTTGAAATAACATCAATAAAAGCAGATTCTATGTGGGTGGTACCGCCCAACGGATCTGTCTTTTTTGTAAAACCAAGTGCAGATCGCAAGTTTTTATTGCATTTTGATCAGCAAGAGCCATTTATGCTCTCCTTTGGTATTGACTCCCCAAAAAAAGGAAGAATGTCGTTATTCGTTGAAAAAGGCGACCATTTGAACGTTACTACAGACTTTGACCAAAAATCTGTATTTAAAGGAAAAGGCTCTGAAAATGCAAGGGTATTAAATGAATATACTACGGCCTATTTACAGGGCTATTTAAAATTGGATGCCAGAAAAATGACTGCAAGTGAAGTCTTTGATGGATTCACTGCCATAGGACAGCAGTCTATTGATATCCTGGAAAAGAACAAAAAGAAGGTAAGCCCTGCATTTTATAAGTATCAATCTGTTGCCCTTTTATATCAGAAATTGGGCTCTGGTATGATCATACCTTATTTGTATCATGCTGGTCTTGGCAAGAAAATGTCTGAGTCTATTCCTGTTCATTTCTGGGACGTAGAAAAGCAAGTGGAAATGGACGATAAGCTTTTGGTAAACCCAGAATACAGCAGGTTTATGCAAGGTAGTTTTCCTTTACTTTTAAGCTATCAGGAGAAGTTCAAAAAAGGCCTGATGGATAGTACTTTTAGCAATGAAGCAGATACAAAACTCAAATTAAAATTGGTTGAAAAGAGGTATACGGGTAAGGTAAGGAGTGTTGCCATGGGAGCAATTCTCAAAAGTGCGTTGGCAAATGCTAATGAGGTATCTGCTGTTAAGCCATCAATTGATGAATATGTTAACAAGTATGCTAGCGCAGAAGATGCTAAATCTATACTAAAGGCTTATGATGATTTTACTAAAACAGCTGCTGGAAAAACACCTCCGCCATTTGTATTAAAAGATATGGACGGTAAAGACGTAACCTTGAAGGATTTTGCCGGTAAAGTGATCTATATGGATTTTTGGGCCAGCTGGTGTTCACCCTGCAGGTACGAAATGAAGAATGGCAGCCCTAAATTACATGAAAAATTCAAGGATAATAAAGAGGTAGTTTTCTTGTATATCAGTATAGACAGTAAAGCTGATGCCTGGAGAAAAGCAATAGCAGAAGATAACATTCAGGGAATTCACTTGCTTTCCTTAGGTGGTAATGCCAGCCCCGTTGCGAAAGCATTCAACATCAGTGGTATCCCGCACTATGTAATTATTGGAAAAGATGGAAAAATCTTTGACAACAATGCGCCAAGACCGAGCCAGGACATTACCCCGGCGAAAATAAACGAAGCGTTAAATGCTCCTGACCAAAGAAATTCTATTTTAAATAAAAACTAACCGATATAAGATGAAAAAAACAATCGCAATCATCTTCTTGTGCCTGTGTACAGGCATTGCATTCGGCCAGCAAAAAGGGGCGGCAATAACAGTAGACATTAGTCGGCTGAAGTTAGATTCGCTGCGCCTCTATAAATACGATAATAATGACATCTATGCGAAGCCTGGAAAAGATGGAAAATTCCACTATAGCTTTGCCGATGGTCTGCCTAAAGAGATCATTTTGATTGGTCCGAAAAATAAAATGGTTTATGCATTTTTGGAAAACGGCAACCAGCTGAATATCAAAACCGATTTTGACCAGCAAACCAGCTATTCGGGTAAAGGTGCAGAAAATTCACAGGTTTTTAACCAATTTATGGGCAGTTTTGATGCGGCTATGGCCAAAGTTGATGCCAGCAAAATGGCTACCAAAGAGTTTTTTGATGTATTAAACGCCAACAATCAGTTACCGATTGACCTGCTTAACCAGAACAAACAAAAAGTAACACCTTCTTTTTACAACTACCAGCTCACCAGCCTTAATTATAAAAAGCTGAAGGATTATATGTGGTATGGATATTATTACATCCTTGGGATGAAGAAAAAGTTTTCCGATGAATCTCCGGCAGACTTATGGGAACTGGACAAGCAGGTGAAATTTGACGACCAGCTGATGGGCAACC
>Ga0182008_10001433_pt1 | contig 15949 bp, 12 predicted proteins | sample Sormic07211129_1_FD_120482 | JGI IMG/M metagenome (GOLD analysis project Ga0182008, IMG submission 120482) | Rhizosphere microbial communities from Sorghum bicolor, Mead, Nebraska, USA - 072115-129_1 metaG | ecosystem: Host-associated > Plants > Roots > Rhizosphere | place: USA: Nebraska...
AGGATCCATCGAACTTCTCCAGCGCGGGCGAGGCTAAAAGGGCGCGGGGAGTATACGCCCGGCAGGCGGCGTGCAGTATGGGCCTGCGGCGGTGTGTCGCAGCTATTCATCGCCCGGCCCGGCCCCATCGCTGGCGAGCCAGCTCCCACAGTGCTTTGTGTTGATCACAATATTTTGTCCAACACAAAACCTGTGGGAGCTGGCTTGCCAGCGATTGCGTAATTAGCTACGCAGATGAGTCAAAGGCAGTTCAGTGCTGTTCAACACCTGATTCAGCACGAAACTCGAGCGCACACTGGTCACGCCTTCAATCCGGGTCAAGTGACCGAGCAGCAGTTTCTGATAGTGATCCATGTCCGGCACCACCACCTTGAGCTGATAGTCGGCATCCATACCGGTCACCAGGCTGCATTCCAGCACCTGGGGCAAGGTGCGAATGGCCTGTTCGAAATTTTCGAAACGCTCCGGCGTATGGCGGTCCATGCCGATCAGCACGTAGGCCGTCAGGCTCAGGCCGAGCATCTTGCGGTCGAGCAGGGCGACCTGGCGGGAGATGTAGCCGTCGTCTTCCAGTTGCTTGACCCGACGCGAGCAGGGTGAAGGTGACAGGCCGATGCGTTCGGCCAGCTCCTGATTGGAGATGCGCGCATCGCGCTGCAATTCAGCCAAAATGCTCAGGTCGTAACGGTCGAGTTTGCTCATCAAACGATCCCTTGTCGTATCTATTGCGGCAGATTATCTATCCAGGGTTAAAAATTGCGCAAGTGATGTTTATTTCAGCAATCTTCGCAATCCTCTGCCGGCGCCACGAGCCTATTCTTATCACCAGAATCACTGCTCGGACAAACAGTCCAGTGCGACTCGCCCAATCAGGCCAGTCGCGGCCGCCACCCCCCACCGGGGATGCGCAGGCCCCCGAGCTACACACTGTCCAGAAGACGGCGTGAGGTGAGCCGGCGTCAAAAGCGTCGAGCACGGACGAAGTTCTCAAGGGGAGGCCGACGGGTCTCCCCTTTTTCTTGCCTGAAATTTGCCGCCCGGGCCTCAATAAATAAGTTTCGCGACTGATAACCTGTTGCAGAACCGGCCTGTGCATTTCCAGTCTTACGTGCAGGAGCGAGCAGACTCGCTCCTGCAGAATCCGTCCCCGACAGCCATTATCTGCAGTGAGGAATAGCATGAAGTCGCGCATCTGGCGTTTGGCCGGTGTTGGTTTGCTGTGTGTCAGTGTCACTGCGCAATCGCTGGCCGATGAGCCGCAGAACCGTGGCCCCGACGGCGGGCAACGCGGCGACGGCGGTCGTCAGGGCAACAATAATCCGGGACATGGCGCTAACAATCAGCCGCGCCCGCAGAATAACGAGATCATTCGTGGCGACAACAGTCGCCAGTTCGAGCCTAACGGCCAGAATCAACCTCAGAACAACGGCCAATGGCAGAACCGCCCACCACCTGACTACAACAGCCGTGTGCGCTCGCCGCCGCCACCGCCGCAACTGCCGGCCAACGACTTGCCGATTCAGCCTCGGCCCGACACCGTGCAGCAAACCCAGGAACCGCGCCGTGGATACTACAAGGATGAACCGCGGCGCAATGACCCGAACCCGCATTGGAATGGCTACATCGGCGCACCGTCCAATGGCAGCAGCCAGTGGCAAGGTCGTCCGAGCGGTCACGGCAATGGCTGGGGACCTGGCCCGCAGTATCGGCCGGGGCATGTGATCGACCGCTTCCCGGATCGTGACTACCGGGTGCCCTATGGCGGTCGTGATTATTTCTATTCCGGCGGCTACTGGTATCGCCCGCAAGGCCCGCGCTATGTGGTGGTCCAGCCGCCACGCGGGATACGCATCCAGTATTTACCCGACTATGCCCGTGAAGTCTGGATCGGCGGTTCGCTGTTGTTCCTGGCGGCTGGCTCTTACTACGCCTATCAGGAAAGCACGCGGGATTACGTGGTGGTCGAGCCGCCCGGACAACCGCTGGCGACCGGCAATGGCTATGACGTGGAGGCTTACCCGGCCAACGGTCAGTCGCCGGAGCAGGTCAATCAGGACGGCTACGACTGCTACCGCTGGGCGGTGGAACAAAGTGGTTTCGACCCGCGCGTCGACACCTATCAACCGGACCCGACCGTGGTGCAAACCTACCGGCAGGCCCAGGGCGGGTGTCTGAGCAGTCGCGGTTATCGAGTGACGTTCTGAGCCCGGGCGGCATTGACCACTTCCTGCGGGTCGGCGTGCACCAGCACTTCGGCTCGCGGATAAGCGGCGTGAATCGCATCAGCGGCCTGATCGCTGATGCCATGGGCAACTGACAGGGTCAGTTCTCCCGGCAATTCCAGATGCAGTTGCACAAACCATTGGTTGCCGGAAATCCGTGTGCGCAGGTCATGGGCGCCCAACACCCCGGGCACGCTGCAGGCCAGTTCGAGCATGTGCTGGCTGACATCCGGCGGCAGTTCTTCATCCATCAATACCGCAAAACTTTCCCGGGCGATCTGCACCGCGCTCCAGAAGATGTACGCGGCAATTCCCAGACCGAACCAGGGGTCGACCTGATGCCAGCCAAACCCGGCCAGCACCAGTGCGACCAGAATGCTGCCGTTGAGCAGCAAATCCGAACGGTAGTGCAAAGAATCGGCGCGCACCGCGTTGGAGCCGGTGGCCTTGACCACCCGATGCTGCAACATCAGCAGCGCCAGGGTCATCACCAGCGAAAAGACAATCACACCAATGCTGATCCACGGTGCGCCCACCGGTTCCGGATGCTTGAGCCGCTCGAACGCCTGCAACGCAATCAGCACCGCGCTACCGCCAATGAACAACGCCTGCGCCATACCCGCCAGCGACTCGGCCTTGCCATGCCCGTAGCGATGATCGTCGTCGGCCGGGCGCAAGGCGTAGTGCACGGCCAGCAGGTTGAGCAGCGAAGTCACGCCGTCGAGTGCCGAGTCGGTGAGCCCGGCGAGCATGCTCACCGAGCCGCTCAACCACCAGGCGATGGCTTTGGCGATGATCAGCGAGCAGGCCACCGCCACCGAGGCACGGGTCGCCAGCCGCAGCAGGCGGGCGTGTTCGGAGCTGGAGATCATGAGTGCGGCTATTCCTTCATGGGCACCGGTTACGCGGCGGGTTGCAGACCGAGCAGGGCCAATTGCTGAGTGCTGCCCTTGTGCTGGATCAGGCGTGGATCGTCCAGCGGGAAATGGCGGCCGGTTTCACGTTCCAGAATAGTCTGCAACTTGAGGTTATCGACCTTGCCGTCGGCGCCGATGGCTTCCTTGAGTTTTTCCGGGGCGACTTGCGCGGTTTCTCCCGGTGCGTAGTAAATCGCGCCGGTGGCGAAGTCCACGGCAAACGCGATCAGGCCAGGCACGATGTAGAACAGCAGGCCCACGGCATCAAGCACGGCAATGGCCGGGTCGATCTTGCCGTCGATCTGGCCACGGCGGTCCGGGTAGAAAATCGAACCGCAAGCGGTGACTTGAGTCAGTAGCGTCGCGACCAGAACACCGCCGATCAGGCGAAAGGGAACACGCATATGAAATCTCCTGAGTTATCTCAAAACGAAACGTCGTCGATATGAATTAGGACCCTGACAAACGCCCGGCAGTTCGCCGTTATACTCGTGCCTCTGTTTTGGAGCCAGCATGATTTCTTTGCCGATTGATGAAGTTTTACCCGCCCTGCGTGAAGCCTTGGCCAAGCGCCACGAAGCCGTGCTCGAAGCACCGCCCGGCGCCGGTAAAACCACCCGCGTGCCTTTGGCCTTGCTCCATGAACCGTGGCTGGCGGGGCAGACCATCCTGATGCTTGAGCCACGTCGCCTGGCGGCGCGGGCGGCGGCGGAGCGGTTGGCCAGTGAGCTGGGCGAGAAGGTCGGCGAAACCGTGGGTTATCGCATTCGGCTCGACAGCAAGGTGGGCCCGAAGACCCGCATCGAAGTGGTCACCGAAGGCATCCTCACCCGGCGCTTGCAGGATGATCCGGCGTTGGAAGGCGTGGGCTTGCTGATCTTCGATGAATTTCACGAACGCAGTCTCGATGCCGACCTGGCGCTGGCCCTGAGCCTCAATGGCCGGGAATTGTTCCGTGACGATCAGCCGCTGAAAATCCTCTTGATGTCGGCAACCCTCGAGGGCGAACGCCTTGCCGGGTTGCTCGACGATGCACCGATCCTGCGCAGTGAAGGGCGCATGTACCCGGTGGCAATGCGCTGGGGCCGACCGTTCCAGGCCGGTGAATTCATCGAGCCGCGACTGGTGCAGACCATTCTCGAAGCCTTGAACGACGAAACCGGCAGCGTCCTGGTGTTCCTGCCGGGGCAGGCGGAGATTCGGCGTGTGCATCAGCAACTGGCCGACGCGCTGGGTGACAACCCACAGGTTTTGCTTTGCCCGTTGCATGGTGAACTGGATCTGGCCGCGCAACGTGCGGCGATCGATCCGGCGCCACCGGGCAAACGCAAGGTGGTGCTGGCCACCAACATCGCTGAAACCAGCCTGACCATCGACGGCGTGCGCGTGGTGATCGACGCCGGGCTGGCGCGGGTGCCGCGTTTCGATCCCGGCAGCGGCATGACCCGTCTCGACACCCAGCGCATCTCCAGGGCCAGCGCCACGCAGCGCGCCGGTCGGGCCGGGCGACTGGAACCGGGTGTGTGTTATCGCTTGTGGTCGCAGGATCAGCACGAACAACTGGCGGCCTATGGCAGTGCGGAAATTCTCTCGGCGGATCTGGCGGGGCTGGCCTTGCAACTCGGCCGCTGGGGCGTGACGCCTGGGCAATTGGTGTGGCTCGATGTACCGCCTGCCGCCGCGTATGCACAGGCGCAGGATTTGCTCGAACGTCTGGGGGCACTGGAAGGCGAAACGCTGACCCGTCACGGCCAGGCCATGGCCGAATTGCCGGCGCACCCGCGCATCGCCCATCTACTGTTGCGCGCTCAGGCGCTGGGATTGGCGGACATGGCTTGCGATGTCGCGGCGTTGCTTGGCGAACGCGATATCTTGCGCGGTGCCGGGGCGGATCTGCACAGTCGACTGGTGTTGTTGTCGGGTGAAGAACGAGCTGCCCGCGGCGCTCAGGGTGGCGTGCAGCGAGCCCGGCAACTGGCGCGGCAGTATCGCGGTTATCTGCGTGGCAAGGCGTCGGAACCGGTCGCCGACCCCGATCATCCGCGCTGGCTCGGCGCGTTGCTGGCGCTGGCCTATCCCGACCGCGTCGCCCAGCAGCGTCGTGCGGGCGGCGCCGAATATCGTTTGGCCAACGGTCGCGCTGCGTTGTTCGCCGAAGCGGACAGCCTGATGAAACAACCGTGGCTGGTGATCGCCGATCTGGGCAGTCGTCAGGGCCAGCGCGAGGAGCGGATTTATCTGGCGGCGGATTTTGATCCGGCGCTGTTCGATTCGGTGCTGGCGGAGCAGGTACGTTGCGTCGATCAACTGGATTGGGATGAGCGCGAAGGCGTGCTGCGCGCCGAGCGCCAGCGCAAAGTCGGTGAGCTGATCCTCAGCCGCGAACCGTTGACCGGTCTCGATGAAACGGCTCGCAGTCAGGCACTGGTCAATCTGGTGCGACGCAAAGGCCTGGAGCTGTTGCCGTGGACGCCGGAGCTGCGTCAGTGGCAAGCGCGGGTGGCGTTATTGCGCCAACTGGATCTGGCCGGCAAGGACGACAGCGAATGGTCGGATGTCAGCGACGCGGCGTTACTCAAAAGCCTCGAACACTGGTTGATGCCGTATCTGGGCAAGGTCTCGCGGCTCAGTCACTTCGCCAATCTCGACCTGTCGAGCATTGTCCACAACCTGTTGCCATGGCCGCTGCCGCAACGACTTGACGAATTGGCACCGCATCACTTGAGCGTGCCGTCGGGCTCATCGATTCGTCTGGATTACAGCGAACAGCCGCCGATTCTCGCGGTGCGTTTGCAGGAGCTGTTCGGCCTGGCCGAAACCCCGCGCGTTGCCGGTGGTCGGCAAGTGGTCAAGCTGCACTTGCTGTCGCCGGCGCGGCGGCCGGTGCAGGTGACCCAGGATCTGGCGAACTTCTGGCGCAGTACCTATGCCGAAGTGAAGAAGGATTTGAAGGGCCGCTACCCGAAACACTATTGGCCGGACGATCCCTTGGTGGCCGAGGCCACGGCACGGATCAAACCGCGCAAGAGCTGAGCTAATCGTGGGCCAGACCAGTTTTTTCCTAGCCCAAAGCCACAAAAAACCTGCTTTCTCCCTTTCCAGTGCATGAACAGAATGCAATGGCGCGTGCATTGGAATTTTAAGGAGTGAGTCATGACGTTTTCGATTATCGGACGCTGCCCGGAAACCGGGCAGCTCGGTATTGCCATCAGCTCTTCAAGCATTGCGGTCGGTGCACGTTGCCCCTGGGCGCGGGCGGGGGTCGGTGCGGTCTCGACGCAGAACATTACGTTGCCGGCTCTTGGGCCGCAGATCCTCGACCTGCTGGAGCATCAGCATCTGCAACCTGACGCGGCGCTGGACAAGGCGCTGACGTCCAACGGCTGGAGCCAGTACCGTCAAGTCACGGTGATCGATGCGTCGGGCAGGATTGCGCTGTTCAGCGGCAAGGAATCGCTGGGGGTGCATAACGCAGTGAAGGGCGAGCAGTGCGTCGCGGCGGGCAACCTGCTCAGCGACGTGCGAGTCATCGAAGCCATGGTCGGGGCATTCGAGGCCGAGCCGGGTCAACTGGCGGACCGTTTGCTGGCGGCCATGCACGCGGCCATGGCGGCCGGTGGCGAGGCCGGACCGGTGCATTCCGCCGCGCTGAAAGTGGTGGGTGACCATACGTGGCCGATCATCGACTTGCGGGTCGACTGGGCCGAGGAAGATCCCATCGGTCAGCTTGACGGTCTCTGGCAGGCTTATCGACCGCAAATGCAGGACTACCTGACGCGCGCACTCAACCCGACGACGGCACCGAGCTACGGAGTGCCCGGGGATGAGTGAGGCGTCCAGTCGCGACGTGTTGGAACGTCTGATTGGCTTCGCCACTGTCAGCCGCGATTCCAACCTCGAATTGATTCGTTTCATCGAGGCGTACCTGGCCGGGCACGGCGTTCAGAGCGAACTCTTCTTCAATGAAGAACGGACCAAGGCGAATCTGTTCGCGACCATCGGCCCGCTCACGTCCGGTGGCGTAGTGCTTTCCGGTCACACCGATGTGGTACCGGTAGACGGGCAGGCGTGGACGGTCGATCCGTTCCATCTGACGGAAAAGGATGGACGCCTGTACGGCCGTGGCACGGCGGACATGAAAGGGTTCATCGCCTCGGTGCTCGCGGCGGTGCCGACATTCGTCCAGCGTACGCTTCTGAAGCCGGTGCACCTGGCGTTTTCCTATGATGAAGAAATCGGCTGCCTGGGTGTCAGGCCGATGCTCGCCGAGCTGGAGAAGCGGCCATTCAAGCCCTGCCTCTGCCTGATCGGCGAACCGACAGAACTCAAGCCTGTGCTCGGTCACAAGGGCAAACTGGCGATGCGTTGCGAAGTGCGCGGTGCAGCGTGCCATTCGGCGTATGCGCCTTATGGGGTCAACGCGATCGAGTACGCCGCGCAGCTTATTGGTCGGCTGGGCGTGATCGGTGAACAGCTCGCGCATCCCGACAACCACGATCAGCGTTTTGATCCGCCGTTTTCGACGGTGCAGACGGGAGTGATCAAAGGTGGCCGCGCGCTGAACATTGTACCCGCCGAATGTGAGTTCGATTTCGAGGTCAGGGCGCTGCCGGACTTCGATGCACAGGGTGTGGCGGACCAGTTGCACGCGTTCGCCCAGGAACAACTGTTGCCGAAGATGCGTGCGGTGCAAGCGGACACCGACATCCGCTTGCGCCCGCTGAGCGCCTATCCCGGGTTGGCGACACCGCCCGAGAGTGAAGCGGCGCGGCTGCTGGCGCTGTTGAGCAATTCTTCAGCGTTTGGCACGGTCGCGTTTGGCACCGAGGGCGGGTTGTTTGATCAGGCTGGCATTCCCACGGTGGTTTGCGGACCTGGCAGCATGGATCAGGGGCACAAGCCTGACGAATTCATCGCACTGGAGCAGTTGAACGGTTGCGATGCGATGTTGGTTCGGTTGGCTGATTACCTGTGTGGCGACATCTCACTGTAGGAGCCGGCTCGCTCCTACAGGGGGGCTGCGACTTTCTGGCTCAGTTGTTCGCGGCAAAAATCCACGAACAACTGTGCAGGCTTGGTCAGTTGGCTGCGTTTCAAATGGGCCGACGCCAGGCCGGACAGGGTGACCGGCTCCATGATGTTCACCGATATCACCTTCTTGCCATCGTAGGTGCACTCCGAGTGCGGGCGGGTGACCAGGATCGAGAAGCCGAATCCCTGGCCGACCATGCCCCGCACCATCTCGATAGAGGGTGAGCTGAAGACGATGTTGGGTGTCAGTTCCAGTTCGTGGAACAGGCTGACGAAGTAGGTCCGGCTCGGCTGCACATCGAGAAGAATCATCGGCTCGCTGCACAGGTCGCGCAGCGACACTTCTTTCTGGTCGGCAAAACGGTGGCCTTCAGGCAACAGCACATAGGGCTTTTGTGGCGGCATCAGTGGCGTGGTCTGGATGGTGCCGTCCAGATCGTGATCGTAGAGGAAGGCCACGTCGAACGTGCCGGCGGTCAAGCCTTGCACCAGCTCTTGTTGCTCGCCGTCGCGAATGCGGATGTCCACGCCCGGGTAAAGCTTGCGAAAGCCGGCGATCAATTGCGGCAGGTACAGCGGGGCTACCGTCTCGAAGCAGCCGATGTCGATTTGTCCCGACACCGTATCGTTATCGGCCAGCGCATTCTGTTCAAACTCCCTGGCCATCCGCAAAAGCTCTTGCGCCTTGTGATAGAAGCGCGTGCCGGTGGGGGTCAGGGACACACCCTGGGCGTGGTGGCGGATGAATAACTGGACGTTGAACGACTCTTCCAGGCTTTTGATCGCCGTGGACACCGAGGGCTGCGCGATGTACAGCTGCCGCGAGGCTTCAGCGACGCTGCCGGCTTCTACCGTTGTGACGAAATACTTGAGTTGCCGCAATGTATAGGAAGCCACACGCACCTCGTTTTGCTTTGTTTTGCGGTGAAGGCCCGGATGACCGTCGCACGGATTGTGGACTGAACCTTACCCTATGAGCGTTCCAGGCTGGGCAAGCGCTTGCCAAGTTTTTTCTTATACCCCGAGCACATTTTTAATAATTTTCCTCTTCGCACGGTTGCCGCACTATCTCTACAACCTCTGATAACAACCCCGACCACCCTGGCGGTCGTAAAGGGAGCGTAGCGTGTTCGACCTCGACTATTGGCAGCAACGAGCTGCCCGGCAAACCTTCTCTGACAAAGCCTTGATCGATGGCCGGCAGGTCGCTGCGTCTTCAGGCGCAACTTTCGATTCGATCAACCCGGCGACCCGTCAGTTGCTTGCCCGTGTCGCCGCGTGTGGCGAAGTGGAAGTGGAACTTGCCGTGCGCAGTGCGCGTCGCGCGTTCAACGAAGGCCCGTGGGCGCGGATGGCACCGGTCGAGCGCAAGCGCGTGATGTTGCGTCTGTCCGAGCTGGTGCTGGCCCATCGCGAAGAGCTTGCCTTGCTCGACTCGCTGAACATGGGCAAACCGGTGATGGATGCCTACAACATCGACGTCCCGGGCGCGGCCCATGTGTTTGCCTGGTACGGCGAGTCGCTGGACAAACTCTACGATCAGGTCGCGCCGACCGCGTCATCGGCGCTGGCGACCATCACCCGCGAAGCGCTGGGTGTGGTCGCCGCCGTGGTGCCTTGGAACTTCCCGCTCGACATGGCCGCGTGGAAACTGGCACCGGCCCTGGCGGCCGGCAATAGCGTGGTGCTCAAACCCGCGGAGCAATCGCCGTTCTCGGCGTTGCGTCTGGCCGAGCTGGCGCTGGAAGCCGGTTTGCCGCCGGGCGTGCTGAATGTGCTGCCGGGGCTCGGCGAGTCTGCCGGCAAGGCCTTGGGCCTGCATCCGGATGTCGATTGCCTGGTGTTCACCGGCTCGACTCAGGTGGGCAAATACTTCATGCAGTACGCGGCGCAATCGAACCTCAAGCAGGTCTGGCTCGAATGCGGCGGCAAGAGCCCGAGCCTGGTGTTCGACGATTGCCGTGATCTCGATCTGGCGGCGGAGAAGGCGGCATTCGGCATCTTCTTCAATCAGGGCGAGGTGTGTTCAGCCAATTCGCGGCTGTATGTGCAGGACACGGTCAAGGATGAATTTATCGAGCGTCTTCTGGAAAAAGCCAAAGCCTGGATGCCTGGCGATCCATTGAATCCTGCCAGTGCTGCTGGCGCCATTGTCGATTCGGCCCAGGCGTCGCGGGTAATGAGTGTTATCGAGCGCGCCCACGAAGACGGCGCCCGATTGCTCACCGGCGGGCGTCGCTTGAATTTCAACGGTTCCGACAACTTTATCGAGCCGACCATTTTTGCCGATGTCGATCATCAATCGCACCTGTCGCGTGAAGAGGTGTTCGGGCCGGTACTGGCGATCTCTACGTTCGACACGGAAGAGCAAGCGGTGCGGTTGGCCAACGACAGCATCTACGGGCTGGCTGCCTCGGTATGGAGCGATGACCTGAACCGCGCGCACCGCGTTGCACGGGCGTTGAAGGCCGGCACTGTTTCGGTGAACACCGTGGATGCCCTCGATGTCAGCGTGCCGTTCGGTGGCGGCAAGCAATCGGGGTTTGGCCGGGATCTGTCGTTGCATTCGTTCGATAAGTACACCCAGTTGAAAACCACCTGGTTTCAATTGCGTTAAACATCTACTGAACAATTACCGCACGCTGATTGTGTGCGGCTTGAAGAATAAAAAGATGTCACCGCACGGAGAGTCTTCCGTGTACTTGCGGCTGCGTGGCCGTGACTGCCTCAGTAACTAACCACAATTAAAAAGTGAGGGAGCTTTCATGTTCAGATATTCGTCTTCGAGCGTTAAATCAGCGGCTGCTTTAACCGCGCTTCTGGGATTTACGGTGCCGCTTGTTGCGCACGCCGAAAGTCTCACGGTTATTTCATTCGGCGGTGCCACCAAGGCGGCGCAGGAGGGTGCTTACTTCAAACCCTTTGAACAAACGGGTGCCGGGAAAGTAGTGGTCGGCGAGTACAGCGGCGAACTTTCCAAAGTCAAAGCCATGGTCGATGTCGGCCAGGTCAGTTGGGACGTGGTCGAAGTCGAAAGCCCTGAACTCTTGCGTGGATGTGAAGAGGGATTGTTCGAGCGGCTGGACCCGGCGCTGATCGGCGATGCAAAAAACTATTTGCCGGGCGCGGTCAGCGAATGCGGCGTGGCGAGTTACGTGTGGTCGATGGTGCTTGCCTACAACTCGAACAAGGTGGCGGCGGCACCGACGTCCTGGGCGGACATGTGGAACCTGCAGCAATTCCCCGGCAAGCGTGGGCTGCGCAAGGGCGCCAAGTACACGCTGGAAGTGGCGCTGCTCGCCGATGGGGTCCAACAGGATGACCTGTACAAAGTGCTGGGGACCAAGGAAGGCGTGGACCGGGCGTTTCACAAGCTCGACCAGATCAAGCCGTCGATCCAGTGGTGGGAAGCCGGAGCGCAGCCGCCGCAATGGCTGGCAGCGGGTGACGTGGTGATGTCGGCGGCCTATAACGGGCGGATTGCCGTGGCGCAGAAGGAAGGTTCGAAGCTGGCGATCTCCTGGAACGGCCACCTCTACGATCCTGATCACTGGGCGATTGTTCGCGGCAGCCCGAACAAGTCGCTGGCCGAACGCTTCATCGTGTTTGCCAGCCAGGCGAGCGGCCAGAAATCTTTCTCCAGCCAGATCCCCTACGGCCCGATCCGCAAGGATGTGCTGGCGCAGCTGCCGGCCGACACACTTGCCCAATTGCCCACCGCTCAAGCCAACCTGTCTGAAGGCCAACTGGTCGATGCCACGTTCTGGGTCGATCACGGCGAAGAACTCGAGGAACGCTTCAACGCCTGGGCGGCCCGCTAAGCCATCGCTGTCGCTTGTCGCCATTCAAGGATGAGTGGCGATGTTTATCCCTGCCTTCCGCGCGGAGGCGATCAACAACAAGAAAACACGGGGAGTTTTGTCATGAGTTCAAGTACAACCGCGTCCGTCCAGGCGCAGTCTGGCGGTTTGCGCCGGGTTCTGGGGCTGGGTTCATTACTTGCCGTTGCGGTGGGCGTCGTAGTATCGCAGGGCGTCATGGTGCTGATGCTGCAAGGTGCGGGCATCGCCGGTTTCGGTTTCATCATTCCGCTGGCCATCGCTTATGTGTTGGCAATCACCTATGCCTGGTCGTTCTCCGAACTGGCCTTGATGATCCCGCGGGCGGGCAGCCTCAGCAGTTACACCGAAGTGGCGATCGGGCATTTCCCGGCCATTCTCGCGACCTTCTCGGGGTACATGGTGGTGGCGATGTTTGCGCTGTCGGCCGAACTGCTGTTGCTGGACCTGGTGATCAGCAAGGTCTATCCGGATGTCATTCCACACATGGTAGTGGCCTACGGCGTGCTGGGGCTGTTCACCGTTTTGAATCTGTTCGGCATCGATGTCTTCGCCAAGCTGCAGAACGTGCTGGCGCTGGTGATGGTGGTGATCCTCGTCGCCATGGGCCTGGCTTCGCTGAGTAACGGCCAGGCCAGTTTGCAGCTGCCGCTCGATCAGGGTTGGAACCCGTTGGAGTTCGGTGCAATTACCCTGGCGGCGATGGCGGTATGGGGTTTTGTCGGGGCCGAATTCGTCTGCCCGCTGGTGGAAGAAACCCGCAATCCCGAGCGCAATATTCCACGTTCGATGACCATTGGTTTGACGGTGATCTTCGGCGTGATCGCGTTGTATTGCTTTGGCGCTTTGCTGTGCATTCCACGCGAGCAACTGGCCAGTGACGCACTGCCGCATTATCTGGTGGCGACCACTGTGTTCGGTGAAGCCGGCAAGCTGTTTCTGGTCATCGCCGCCATCACTGCGACTTGCAGCACCGTGAATTCTTCGCTGGCAGCGTTGCCGCGCATGCTCTACGGCATGGCGCAAAACGGCCAGGCTTTCCCGCAGTTCAAGATGCTCACGGCACGTGGCCGAACGCCTTGGGTGGCGGTGTTGTTCGTTGCCGCGATCACCGGCCTGCCGATCCTCATTCTGGGGCACGACGCGGCTGCGATCAGCTTGTTGCTGTTGGCTGCCGCGCTCGCCTGGCTGCTGGCGTACATCATCGTGCACATCGATGTGATCGCCTTGCGCCGGCGCTATCCCCATCTGGCGCGTCCATTTCGCTCACCGTTTTATCCATGGCCGCAAGTGGTTGGCATCCTCGGCATGTTGTTTGCGATCTACCACGTGTCGCCAACACCGGAAATGACCGTCAGCATTTTTGCTTGCGCTGGCGTGGTACTGGGCGTGATATCGGTGATCGCCGTGGTGTGGGTCAAGTTCGTGATGCGCAAACCGCTGTTTACGCCCGAACCCCTGATCCAAAACGAATCGCAGGACAACGGTGTGCCTGCCGTGGCACCGCTGACTACCGTGTCCGGGAACTGAACCTTTATTCAATTCAGGAGAATAAAAAATGACAACCGATTACAAACCTCAGCGTGAAACCAAGGACTATCAAGCGGCCGATGCCGCCCACCACATTCACGCATTCCTCGATCAGAAGGCGTTGAACGAAGAAGGCCCGCGCGTGATCGTCGGTGGTGAGCGTTTGCACCTGTGGGACAACGACGGCAATCGTTACCTTGATGGCATGTCCGGTTTGTGGTGCACCAACCTCGGCTACGGTCGCAAGGATCTGGCCGCGGCAGCGACTCGGCAATTGGAGCAGTTGCCGTACTACAACATGTTCTTCCACACCACTCACCCGGCGGTAGTCGAGCTGTCCGAGCTGCTGTTCAGCCTGTTGCCCAAGCACTACAGCCACGCGATCTACACCAACTCCGGCTCTGAAGCCAATGAGGTGTTGATCCGTACCGTGCGCCGTTACTGGCAGGTACTCGGCAAGCCGCAGAAGAAGATCATGATTGGCCGCTGGAACGGTTACCACGGCTCTACCCTGGCCGCTAGCGCGATGGGCGGCATGAAGTTCATGCACGAAATGGGCGGGGTGATTCCGGATGTCGCGCACATCGACGAACCTTACTGGTTTGCGCACGAAGGCGACCTGACGCCTGCCGAATTCGGCCTGCGCGCGGCCCGGCAACTGGAAACCAAGATTCTCGAACTGGGCGCGGAAAACGTCGCTGCGTTTATCGCCGAACCGTTCCAGGGCGCGGGCGGCATGATCTTCCCGCCAGAGAGCTACTGGCCGGAAATCCAGCGAATCTGTCGCAAGTACGATGTGCTGCTGTGTGCTGACGAAGTGATCGGTGGTTTCGGCCGTACCGGTGAATGGTTCGCCCACCAACACTTTGATTTCGAGCCGGACACCCTGTCGATCGCCAAGGGCCTGACCTCGGGCTACATCCCCATGGGCGGCCTGATTCTGAGTCGGCGCATGGCCGAAGTGCTGGTCGAGCAGGGCGGCGTATTTGCCCACGGCCTGACTTATTCCGGTCACCCGGTAGCGGCCGCCGTGGCCATTGCCAACCTCACCGCGTTGCGCGATGAGGGTGTCGTCAGCCAAGTGAAAACCGACACCGGCCCGTACCTTCAGCAGTGTCTGCGTGAGGTGTTCGGCAATCATCCGCTGGTGGGTGAAATCCAGGGTGTCGGTCTGGTCGCCGCGTTGCAGTTTGCCGAGGACAAGGCGACTCGCAAACGCTTCGCCAACGAAGGCGATATCGCCTGGCGTTGCCGCACGATCGGTTTTGAGGAAGGCCTGATTATTCGCTCGACGCTGGGCCGCATGATCATGGCCCCGGCATTGATCGCAACGCGCGCTGAAATCGACGAACTGGTTGCCAAGACCAAGATAGCGGTTGATAGAACTGCCAAAGAAATTGGTGTGCTCTAAATAAATACCGGCTCGCCTCCATTAACTGTGGGAGCGAGCAGGCTCGCTCCCACAGTTAATGCATTTATCCATGTAGTTGTTAGTTAGTTTTTTCATGGGCAACAACGACAAAAATCATATTTTCGCTATTGGCATTCGCTAAGCACAATAAAACTACCCCGCCAGCAAAGTTATCGACGCGGAATTAATTATTAAAACAGCTGAACGGTCGCGACTTGTCGCGCCTTAGTTGCCTCTCTGAAGGACGCAAGCATGAATGATAAAAAGATAGAAATAGATACGCTTGTTGTCGGTGCCGGCCAGGCTGGCGTCGCCATGAGCGAGCACCTGAGCAAACTCGGTGTGCCGCACCTCGTCCTGGAGCGTAACCGCATCGCTGAAGCGTGGCGCACCGGGCGTTGGGATTCGCTGGTGGCTAACGGCCCGGTTTGGCATGACCGCTTCCCCGGCCTGGCTTTTGAAGATGTGGAGCCCGACGCCTTCGCTTCAAAGGACCGCGTGGCCGCGTACTTCGAAGCCTATGCCGAGAAATTCGAAGCGCCGATTCGTACTGGCGTCGAAGTGAAAAAAGTGGTGCGCAACAGTGACCGTCCAGGCTTCACCATCGAAACCTCCGAAGGCGTGATCCAGGCCAATCGCGTGGTGGCGGCGACCGGTCCTTTCCAGCGTCCGGTCATCCCGCCGATTGCGCCGAAAGACAGCACGGTCACGCAGATTCACTCGGCCGAGTATTTCAACCCACAGCAGCTACCCGAGGGCGGTGTGCTGGTGGTCGGTGCAGGCTCTTCCGGTGTGCAGATTGCCGATGAGCTGCAGCGCGCCGGTAAACAGGTCTATCTGTCGGTCGGCCAGCATGATCGTCCGCCTCGCAGCTATCGCAACCGTGATTTTTGTTGGTGGTTGGGGGTTCTGGGGCTGTGGGATCTTGAAACCATGGAGCCGGGTCGTGAGCACGTGACCATCGCGGTGAGCGGTGCGCGGGGTGGCCACACCGTCGAT
>Ga0182008_10001434_pt1 | contig 15949 bp, 12 predicted proteins | sample Sormic07211129_1_FD_120482 | JGI IMG/M metagenome (GOLD analysis project Ga0182008, IMG submission 120482) | Rhizosphere microbial communities from Sorghum bicolor, Mead, Nebraska, USA - 072115-129_1 metaG | ecosystem: Host-associated > Plants > Roots > Rhizosphere | place: USA: Nebraska...
ATTTAACGAATGGAAAACAGCAGGTTACCATTGACGGATTAATTTCTGAAGACCCCAAAGACCTGATTAGTGTTGGATTTAAAGATTTTAGCTTAAAAACGCTTAACCCTTTTACCAAAAGTTTTGGTGTTAAACTAGGTGGAAATGTTAACGGGAAGACTGATTTATTCGGCGTATTAAAAACACTTCGGGTAACTGATGACCTAAAGGTTGATTCATTAAACTTTAACGATATTTATATTGGTACCTTAACAGATACCTCATCATACAGCAATGAAAGTCAAAAACTTAATGTATTTACCCGCATTGTGGCCGACAATTCGGAGAATTTTAAGCTAACCGGAAATCTTGACCTAAAAGAAAAAGAAATCGACCTTGCCATAAAAATGGACGATAGTAAGCTTACCGTACTGGAGCCGTTTGTTAAACAACTCGTATCCAAATTAAAAGGAAACATTTCAGCTGATTTAACGGTAAAAGGTAAGTTAGATAAGCCGGAAATTAATGGCACTTTATCTTTAAATAAGGGGGAGCTAATGGTTAACTACCTTAAAACCACTTATGTTATTACCGATCAGGTGGAAGTCAACAATAGTGTAATTAAGCTTGAGGATTTTGTACTTAAAGACCTGGAAGGCCATGAAGCTACCGCAAATGGTAGCGTAGATTTAAACGACATCGATTATCCTACGTTGGATGTAAAGGTAAATGCCAATAGCTTAATGGCCTTAAATACTACCGCGAAAGATAACTCTATTTATTACGGTCGTGCATATGGTACAGGTGTGTTTACTTTTACGGGGCCTACCAATAAAATGAAGATTGATATTAAGGCGAAAACGGAAAAGGGAACAGTATTTAACCTACCTTTAAACAGCTCTGAAACCGTATCAGATAAGGACTTCATAAATTTTGTAAGCCGTGATTCTACGGCCCTGGTTAAGAAAAAAACGAATTTCGATGGTTTAACCCTAAGTTTCAAATTAACCATTGATCCAAATACGACGGCGAACATTTATACCACCCTGGGCAATTTAAGTGGCAAGGGTAACGCCGAGCTGAGCTTAAACATCAATAGTTTTGGTGATTTTGAAATGTCTGGAGATTATATTATCGAAACCGGAAGTTTCGATTTTACGGCCCAGGAAGTCATCAACAAAAAATTCGAAATCAGACAAGGTGGAACCATCCGCTGGACGGGCAATCCTACTGCCGCGCAGATTAACTTAAAGGCAGTATATGCACTAAGGGCGAGTTTGAACGACCTTTACAAAGCGGCCAACCGTGATGCCAGCAGTAACGCCAACCAAAGGGTAAATACCGAGGTGGAGATGGGTTTAACGGGTTTACTGCTAAAACCTGATATTAAGCTGGATATCAATTTCCCTGCACAACCTTCAATTAAAGAAGAACTGCAAACCTATTTGAGTGATCAGAATAACCTGAATTTGCAGGCTTTCAGTTTAATTATCAGAAGGAGTTTTGCGCCGGGCAATGGCGGGCAGTCGATCGGGAACCAGTTGAGTTCAACGGCTACCAGTACCGCTACCGAGTTGGTGTTTAACCAGTTTAACAACGTACTTTCTTCCTTAAACTTAAACTTTGTCGATCTGAATGTGCGTTCGTTAAGCGAAGCCAATGCATCATTTAAATTCTTTAACGATCGTTTGATCATAAATGCGGGTATTGTAGATCGTAACAGTTTGAACGATTTTACGGTGATCGATTTCTCTAAAGATAATGTGGGCAGAGAGGTGGAAGCGCTATTCCTGATTAAAAAAGATGGAAGCTTGACGATGAAAGCGGCAAATAAACCACCTACGCAACAGAGTATATTCTTAAACAGCGGGATCAGTCCAACCGCAAACGTCACCTCTTTTGGTTTGGTATATACCCAGCAGTTTGATACGTTTAAGGAATTTGTTCAGAAAATTTCGGGTGCTTACCGCCGGAACCTGAAAAGAAAACAAAACCAAGCGCCTGTTAAAACGAATAAATCGATCAACAAAGAAGCGATTATTAATCAAACTAAGGGGAATCAGAAGAGGTAAGGTTGGTTGGGTTAGTTCATTGGTCATTGGTTAATTGGTCATTAGTTTATTAGGGAGTTGGTTTATCAGGGCGTTGTTTATCACTAATAATTTTTCTGCTGAAAAGCTGGTTTTCAGAATATAAAAACCCTTCGCTGCGTTCAGGATGACAATTGGTTTTTAGCTGCTGTCATTCTGAATGAAATGAAGAATCTTTTGCCAGAAGAAATATCAACTTCATTACCTAGCAAATTAGTAATCGCTAAGGCTTGTGTTTCATTCAAGACTTAAATGATCTGATACTCCTTTATGGCGAGAACCTATTGCATAGCAATAGCGCTAATAATAAAAACCCTTCACTGCGTTCAGGATGACAATTGGTTTTTAGCTGCTGTCATTCTGAATGAATTGAAGAATCTTTACCAGAAGAAATATCAACTTCATTACCTAGCAACTTAGTAATCGCCAAAGCTTGTGATTCACTCAAGACTTAAATGATCTAATATTCCTTTTATGGTGAGAACCTACTGCACAGCAATAGCGCTAGTAATAAAAACCCTTCGCTGCGTTCAGGATGACAATTGGTTTTTAGCTGCTGTCATTCTAAATGAAATGAAGAATCTTTGCCAGAAGAAATATCAACTTCATCAACTAGCAAACATCAATCGCTAAGGCTTGTGATTCACTCAAGACTTAAATGATCTAATATTCCTTTTATGGTGAGAACCTACTGCATAGCAATAGTGCTAATAATAAAAACCCTTCACTGCGTTCAGGATTGACAAATTTAGTTGTGGGTGATGGCAGTCGTCATCCGATATTTACCAGACCCCGCACAAAAGGACCTTATTGCTTATTGCATTCCAGTCTTTTATTAATGACTAAACCGCACATCACACGGATCCTGGCACAAGTTCAGGACGACGAACCATTGGGAATGATGAGCAAAGGCGCGCTAAAACAAAAAGACCAACAATCAAGTACGGCTCAACTGTTGGTCTTGTATAAATTTTTAATTAGTAGCTCCCAGTTCGCGCAATTCAAATTGTAAACTGCAAACTGCAAACTGCTAACTGAGCTATCCCTTCATAATCGAATGGCCCATTTTGTCTCTTTTAGTTGTTAAATAACGTTCATTGTGTACGTTACTTGCAATTTCGATCGGAATGTTTTCTACTACTTCTAGTCCGTAACCAATTAAACCTGCCCTTTTGGTTGGGTTATTGGTCATTAAACGCATTTTAGTTACCCCTTCTGACCGTAAAATTTGCGCGCCTACACCGTAGTCGCGTTCATCGCCTTTAAAACCCAGCTTAATATTCGCTTCAACAGTATCAAAGCCCGCATCCTGTAAGTTGTAAGAACGCAGTTTATTGATCAGGCCGATACCCCTACCTTCCTGGTTCATGTATACCACAATGCCTTTACCTTCTTTTTCGATCATTTCCAGTGCCTTATGCAACTGCGGACCGCAATCGCAACGGCAAGAACCAAAAATATCGCCAGTTACACAAGAACTGTGCACACGCGCCAAAATAGGTTCGTTGGCATCCCATTCGCCTTTAGAAATGGCTAAATGCGTAGCATTATTATCCAACTGCGTATAAGCCGTCATTTTAAAATCGCCCCATTCGGTAGGCAAATCAATGCTAACTTCTTGTTTGATTAAGCTGTCTATCTTTAAACGGTAGGCAATTAAATCTTCAATGGAGATAATTTTTAACTGGTGCTGTTCGGCAATTTTAAATAAATCCGGAAGTCTGGCCATTTCGCCATCTTCTTTTAAAATCTCTACCAATAAACCTGCAGGTTTCATGCCGGCCAAACGTGCTAAATCTACGGCAGCTTCTGTATGACCTGCACGACGGATTACACCGCCATCTTTGGCTATTAAAGGAAAAATATGTCCTGGCCTGCCCAACTCTTCGGGGTCGGTTTTAGGATTAACCAATGCCAGCATTGTTTTTGAGCGATCGCTCGCCGAAATTCCGGTAGTACAGCCATGACCAACCAAATCTACCGAAACCGTAAAATTGGTTTCGTAAGCCGCTGTATTTTTACCCACCATCAGGTTTAGGTTTAACTCTTTACAACGTTCTTCTGTTAAGGGTGCACAGATTAAACCACGGCCGTAAGTGGCCATAAAATTAATGATCTCCGGGGTTGCATTTTCTGCTGCCGTTAAAAAATCACCTTCGTTCTCTCTATTCTCATCATCTACAACAATAATTACTTTACCAGCTTTTATATCTGCGATGGCTTCTTCTATTGTGTTTAATTTTGTTTGCATTTTATAAGCAATTATGGGGCAATGGTGTATAATGCGCATTAAAATGGTTTTATACTACAAACAATAACCCGTACAAATGTACAACCTTATTTGAGCAAAATCCGGATTAAAATATCATCTGTAAGTAAAGGAAAAACGGCCTATTTTTGTTTCTTTTTAAACAACTTAAGCACGAGTTGCTTGTAGTAATCCACATCAAACAGTGCCGAATCTGCTGTAGCTTTATAGGTTAAAAAGGCAGCCAGCGGCGACAGCACAATCACCGCAATCCACATCCCGAATATCGGGTTCAAATTGCCTTCACGAGCTGATTTTTCGGCTACCGTAGTGATAATATGATACACCAGGAAGAAACAAATAGCCACCACAACAGGTAAACCCATCCCTCCTTTTCGGATAATGGCTCCTAATGGCGCACCAATAAAAAACAACAGGATGCAGGATGCTGCCAGTGTGAATTTACGCTGATACTCTACCGTGGCAAAAATGATTTCGCCGGTTAAATCGGTTTGGCGTGGCCCCCAATTGGGTACATGCTGCATAATGTTCGCAACGGTGTTGTTTGCATTTTCCAGAGCCATTTTCCGCGATCCATTCGGAATACTTTTTAAGATGACGTCGTCAATCTCTTTCGGAACGGCTTTTACTTTGGTATACCCTCTGGTAACATTAAATTGCTTAAAGTTACTGTTAAGGTTGGCCACCGTCCGCATTTTCATCGTATCCAACTGCTTCGTCAGCGAGTCGCGCTTCTTTACAATCCCTTTCAGGTTTAACATGGGCGTACTGTTCCCGAAAGCATTGGGATCTGTTGTACTGCCATCAAAAGATGACATATCGAAACGGGGGGACGTTTCTTTAAAGCGGTTTCTTGTAAAAATCTGCCGTGGGTTGTACATGCCGTTTTTGGCGGCCTGTTCTTCGTACTGCACTCCATTTTTTAGGTTAAGCACTAAAAACTTACCGTCGGCAGTTTTATTCATTTTGCCCTCTCTGGCCAGGATCACTTTGGGAATACCGTTATTTTCACGGTGATCATAAATCATGATATTATGCAGCGTACCATCTTCTTCTTTCGAATCCACACGAATGGCATAGCCTGGAATTTCATTGTTAAAGACTCCCGGTTTAATCAAAAATGAAAGTTTTTTGTTCCTGATATCGTACAATAGCGAACCAAATTTGAGATTGGCTTTGGGCAACATATAGTTGGCAAAAAAGAAAGATGCCACAGTGAGCATCAAAATGACCACAAATAGAGGGCGCATGGCTTTCTGCAAAGAAATACCTGCTGATTTGATGGCCACCAGTTCGTAATTTTCGCCCAATGTACCAAAAGTCATGATGGAGGAAAGCAATACCGAAAGTGGCAGCGCCATGGATACGTTGGCAGCCGAGGCATAATACATCAGTTCCAGAATGGTATACCATTCGAAACCTTTTCCAATTAAATCATCGATCCATTTAAACAGAAAAAACATTAATAGAATAAACATCATAACAAAAAATGTTGCGATGAATGGCTTCACAAATGCTTTTATTAATAGAAGATGTATTTTTTTCACCTTACAAAGGTAAACAATACGAAGATAATATTACGCACCCAAAACGCTAATCAGATAATCGATCTGGTTGTCCCAGATTAATTTTTTCTCTGCTAAAAGTTCATCGGTCGTAAAATCGGTGATCGAGAGGGCAACATCATTGGTTAATTCGTCCTGTACAATTTCCATCTCAAAATAACATTGAGGTTCATCATCCAGCCACTTAAATTTAACCAGTTTATTTTCTTTAATGGATACCAGTTTTGCTTTTTGTTGCTCATCGTCCCATGTAAAAGTATATACCTGATCGCGAAAATTCACATCGTCCGCAAACCATTGCGATAAGCCGTTTGGCTCACTGATAAAACTATATAATATTCTTGGTGACGATCTAACTTCGTACTCTAGTGTAAATTTTTTCTTTTCTGCCATATTAGTACACTACCAGGATAATTTCCGGACATTTTTTTAATATTCTTTTGCTAAAGAAAGGTAATTTATTCTATATCTGCAACAATATAATTTTTATTGGTTCCAGGTTGTGCATTGGTTCATTTGACATTGGTTTAGTGGGCATTGGTTCATTGGGCACTAGTACATTGGTCATTATTTCATTGGTCATTGGGCATTAGTTCATTACGCAGTGGCCATTACCTCGTTTTTTATGCTGGCAGGCTATATCGATGACGAACCTGAGGCACTGATTGATTAGTCGACTCCAAATTCTACTCCACATATGCCACACAAGCTTACAAAAAAACCAGAAGCTTGTATGAACCGTATAGCGTGAAGAAAAACATGCCGGAAACTGAACAATTGCAGGGATAAAAACACCACTTAATATAAGCTAAAAAGCTGCCCTATAGACCTTTTATCATACAAGAAATTTATTTTGCGATTGAACCGATATGTACCTATATACCTCAAATGGTTAAGAAAAACTGATTAATTGGTCAATTGGCTTCAGCACAAGAAACACCAAATTCCCTTACCTATTCTTTACCGTTTGTTTACCTATTCTGTGCACCAAATTAACCCCATGCTTACCTCTTGCTTACCTATTCTTTACCCTGGCGTTACCTATTTTATTACCTAAAAGGTAAAGGGTTAGCAACTAAAGGGTACAGCTGGAGCGAAGCAGGACTTTACCTGGTCTCTCCAAAGGGTAGTTGATACCCGAACCACTCCTATTGTCTGATGATGCCATTATACCTACAATTGCAAGCGCAGAAAATAGTTTTAGTTGGCCGCTCCGCAAAACCTGTAAGCACCGCAGCCTTATTTTGTATAAAACAGCGTTCTTAAAAGGATTAGTATAGAGATAAAAACTTCCAAAAAGCAATCAATTTTATTGACTACCAACACCTTAAACTATTTTTCACATTTCTTTTTAATTGAATGTATATTTATCCTATATTTGCAACTCTTAAAAATAACCACATCAGTATTTACATTTGTCTGTAAATATTTTGCCCGGCGGGGTAGCTCAGATGGTTAGAGCGCAGGATTCATAACCCTGAGGTCGGCAGTTCGATCCTGCTCCCCGCTACTGAAAGGAAACAACACAGATGTGTTGTTTCCTTTTTTTATGCCCATAAATCACTGCAATTAGTTGCACCTCTCTAATTACCGGTTCGACATTTGCCAACCAGTTAACCGACACCAAAGTAAATCTTGGTCTAAAATGTTTTCCATTTTATGATAAATTATGACAGAACCAGGAATGTGGCTGACATCAAGCCCCAAACAAAAGTTGTATTATACATTTGAATTGTGATTTTTGAAATTAACATTTGATATGTAAAGCATAATTTTTATCCATTAAATTGGTTATTCGTTCATTTTTTAAATCGTTCATGAATCATGAACATTTTAATTTTATGAACAAAACACCATTAAATCTTTTGAAATGAGGAATCTGTTCATTATTTTTGGCTGTTCATGAACCATGAACAATTTAGTATGAATGAACAAAAAATATTATATGCCGGACTGGACAGGTTAAATCAATTGACTGGGCTTGACTATGATGTGCTAAAAATCGAAGAGGTTATAGAGGGTCGGATTGTTGATGCTTTAATTTCAATCGGTTCGGGAAAGCAGAAAAACAGGTTTAACGTGGAAGTGAGAAATGAACTGCGAAGCGGTCAGCTTCCTGCTATTTTACATTCTCTTGATTTGATTAACGGTTATACGCCATTGATCATCAGTCAGTATATCCCAAAGTCACTCAAACGGGAACTCAAGGAAAAAAAGGTAAATTACCTGGAATTATCAGGAAACACTTCAATCCATACGGAAGATTTATTTATCTATATCAATGACCAACCTGTAACTGAAACAAGGTTGCCAGCGGAAGGAAAGTTGTGGAACCCTACTGGCCTGAAATTTATATTTGCCATTCTACAGTTTCCCAAATTGATTAACCAGCCTTACCGCCGGATTGCGAGCCATGCCAGAATAGCGCTTGGCAATGTGGGAGCGCTGATCACCGAGTTGGAAAATGAAGGTTTTCTGAAATCAAGTGGTGGCGATACTTTAAAGTTTTTGGAGCAACGAGAACGTTTAATTCAGAAATGGTGCGAGTTGTTCAGCACGAACCTTCGCCCAAAATTGGTGAAGGGCACTTATAGGTTCATGGATCGCACTCTTTATGATAACTGGCGAAACATAGAACAAAAGGATTTTTTATGGGGTGGGGAAAATGCGGGTTCATTGTTAACCGATTACCTTTCGCCTGAAAGGTTCACCATGTATACCGAAGTCAGCACCTCAAAACTAATGAAGGAATTGAAACTTGTTCCTGACCAAAATGGCCATATTGAAATCCTGGAACCGTTTTGGGAAACTGTATATGAACCGCATGAAATTGTTAGAACGGTTCCTTTCTTATTGGCTTATGCTGAATTAATTACTAGCTTTGATAGCCGTTGCCGTGAGACAGCGGAACGCATCAAAGTAAGGTATCTTGACGAAAAATAACCCATTAAACCAACCAACGCTTATCGCCATGTTGAAGGACATGGAAGCTATTTTAGCAGAGTTTGAAGTTGATTTTTATATCGTGGGTGCGATAGCCCGTGACTTCCACCTTTCTGCAAAGGACTCGGCTGTCTCTATCAGAAAAACAGATGACCTTGATCTGGCGATAATGCTGAATGATGCTGGCCAGTTTAACAAGATCAAGGAAACATTGATCGCATCTGGAAATTTCACTCCTGATAAGACCGAGCACATCAAGCTATATTATAAAGAAGCGATTGAGGTAGACCTAATCCCTTTCGGGAAGATCGAATCAACCAATGGCTATGTTTACCTCCAGTCCCCCAATCTTTTTACCCTGAATATGCCAGGCTTTAAGGAAATCTATCCTTTTGTGCAGGAAGTCAGCTTCGGAGAAAGCCTATCGGTAAAGGTATGCTCTGTTGAAGGTATAGTTATCCTCAAACTGATTGCCCATCGCGACCGACCGGACCGGACAAAAGACATTACCGATATTGAACACATCATCGCTGTTTATTTTGAACTCAGTGATGAAGATATTTATGAAGACCATTTTGATGTGATGGAGCTTTATCCAACTGAAAGAGGTGATTACCTGCAACTGGTTTCCGCGAGGGTAATCGGCAGGAAAATGCAAATCATATTAAAGGAATCTGACGAGTTACGGAAGACAATGATGACTATCCTGGAAAAAAGATTTGAGGATTGGGCCACAGCTATACATGCCGGAATGAAAGACTAACAAAAAAAACGGACAGCCGTTCCTCCTGATGCCACCCCTACGCGCATAGTTTCATTATTAGAATTATAATAATAACCTTCCCCTTCTGTCCATTTCGCTGTAGTGGACACAATAACCCTAATGAAAAATACAACTACCAATACTAGTAACAGCAACACCTTTTCCTGATAGCTCAATCATAATCTAAAGGCCTATTTACCCACCGATTTTACTGTATGGACCATAAATTATAATACTGTCGTCACTTGCCCTTTTTACATCTGAATAGGTTTCATCATGTAACTTGTAAACCATCAATATGCTACGATTTTGTTTGCGCCAATGGAATAGAAAAATAAAAGCTGGCCCCTTGCCCTAATTCACTTTCTGCCCAGATCTTACCCTGATGTCTTTCGATTATTTCTGCAGACAGGTAAAGGCCAATTCCGAAACCAGCAACCGTAGCAGTCTTCAGGTTTTCCACTCTATAAAACCGATCGAATAATCTGGGAAGGTCGGCCTGACTAATCCCCATCCCCAAATCTTTAATTTTAAATATGGCATTCTGGTCATCACTGAAACAATCGATAAATATCTCAGTATGATTAGGTGAATATTTAATGGCATTGCTGATCAGGTTATTAACCACCTGGCCAAGTTTGTCCACATCTGCATTGATAAATAATTCATCACTAAAGTTTTGATTAATATAATGACCGCTACCCACAGTCATGTATTCATCAACCACTGTACTAACCAGTTTCGTCAATTCTACCGGTGCCAAATCCATTCCGATTTTCCCTGATTCAAGCCTGGCAACATTGAGAAACCCGTTAACCATCTTAGTCATCTTTCCAATCTGCTTGTCGACCCCTTCCAAAGCCTTGCCGGCAAAATCAATATTATCTTTTCTGGCTTTCAACTGCAAAACCTGAATGTAGGCCTTCATAGAAGTTAATGGCGTTTTTAGTTCGTGGCTTACCATGGCGATGAAATCATTTTTGCGCTGTTCATCCTGTTTCTGGTCAGTTACATCCATAAGCACAGCATATACACTGATAAAATTTCCGTCATCATCTTGCTTGCACTTACCTACAACCCTCATCCATCTTTTTTCACCGGTTGTGAGGTGCCTTATGGGATAGGTACTATCCACAGGGGTGCCGAAAGTGATGCATTGTCTCAGCACTTGATTAAGTTCGTCGATATATGCCGGATCCACAGCAGAAAGCACCATTTCCCAGTTAATATCACCACTTTTCGGAAGTCCGTAAAGTTCCCGGAATTTTGCTGACATTTCGGCTTTTCCAGTCACCAAATCCAGGCTACAACTACCCAGATCGCCAGCATTAAAAGCAGAGTGCAGGTTATCTTCACTCTCTTTTAAATCGTTTAGCGCGGTGCGGAGTTCATTATTTCTGACTTCCAGTTCCAACGTTCTTTCGCGTACAATAGATTCCAGATTATCGTTCAGTTCATCTGCAATCTTTCTGGCGGCCTCCAGCTCTTCATTTTTTGTCTGAAGCAGAAATTGCGATTTTTTGAGATCGGTCAGGTCGGTTATAATTATACTTAAGGAAACGCCCTCATCAAGCGTTAACTTTTTGAGCGAGAGCTGAACCGCAGTTTTATTCTCATGCCCATCTTTTAAAAACAATTCGGCTTTAGTGTCAGTATCCCAGGCAATATCAATGATTTCTTTTGCGAAATCCCGGTAGTCCTCATCTATAAAAATTAAAAAATCTTTCCCGATTACGTTTTCGAGAGGGGTTTTGCAAATCGCTGCGAATTGTGAATTGCTGTAAAGTATGCGACCGTTGTGATCTAATGTAATCGCGCTTTCAATCATCTGTTCGATGAATATACGGTAAGAATGGTCAGCACTTTTTAAGGAAAAAAGCTGATGTCCGTCTTTTCCATTGACTACTAAAGCATCGACCTCACCGCTACGGATCGCCCCTATAATATCATTCGCCTCTTCAAGCTGAATCTGAAGCTCGCGATACGCCTCCTCGAGATTAATATGTTCAATAGATTTATTCATTTCACTAACTCCTGATTCCCAATCCAAGCAAAACTTTTTTACGATCTGAAAAATCACCGATCAAACGTTTTTTAGGGGTAGGATTTTTTTTGACCAGCATGGGTAGTGCGGTAACGTTTTCTTCCCTCACCAATTCAGGCTGTTGATGGGCATCTATAATTTCCAGCGTATAATTGTCTTTCAGAAATTCTTCACAAATTTGGCGAAGATTCGTAATCGCGCGGGCAGATATCGGCGATGAACCGGCAATAAAAAGCCTTAAAATATAGTGTTCACCTGTCATATGTTTTCCTGGATCCAAATCATCGCTATCTTCTATCATTAATTAACTTCTCTGGGACGAATATCCAGCCCGACCAGCACTTTTTCCACATTGGAAAGGTCTCCGATTATTTTCCGCACAGGTTCGGGTACTTTCTTTACCAAAGTGGGGATAGCAAGGATTTGATCGCCCTCGGCAAGCTGGGGGCGTTCTAACAAGTCAATTACTTCAATACTGTATTGCCCCTTCAAATGCTCCTCACATATGTTTTTCAGGTTTTCCAAAGCCACAACCGATTTGGATGTCTTTCCGGCAACATACAGCCGCAACTCGTATAATTTACTCACTATTTCTTAATTTTTTTTGACCTGGACTTATCAGATGACGAAATACCAGCCCGGCGAAGGTCAGTCATTTTCGAAATGGTATCGCCCATAATCTGTTTTTTTAATGCCTCCTCAACATACACCTTATTCAGTTCCTCTTCAGCCGATTCGAATTCGGACCTTAAACTGTCGATTTTAGACTCCAGTACTTTTCTTTTCCGGATGAGCTCTCTGTCTTTTCTACTGATGGCCTGCTCATGAATGATTTCTCCGGTTTGCTCTAATAAAAGTCTGGCTTCCCTTGCAGAACCTGTTAACACGCCATCCTCTGTGAGAAACACATCTACAAGATCTAACCCGTTATCTGTTATGATAAATTCGCGAATCTGATTAGAATGTTTCATCCCCCTGGATTTCATGATATACATCCCTCTGTTCCGCTCCCCGTTATTTTCTATGTCCCGTATCAGCACCCAGGCATCAACCAGTGAAGATACACCTTCGTCAGTTTGTTCGCTAACGATGGTATTTAAGGTAAGTGCGGTGAAGAGCACAGTAATCTGTTGAACCTGTAAAAAATCGATCAGTCTTACCAGCATGGTTTTCACTTCACTCACGGAACCGATGGTAATCAGGTTCGTAATCGGGTCGAGAATAACCACGTCGGGTTTAAACTTTCTGATGGCTTTATGAATGGCCACCAGGTGCATCTCCAAACCATACAGCGTTGGCCTTGAGGCGTAGAACTCCAGATATCCGTCATCAACATGGCTTTGCAGGTTCATTCCAATAGAATCCATATTTCGGATGATTTGTTTTGGGGATTCCTCGAAAGCAAAATACAAACATTTTTCTTTTCGAAGACAGGTGGCATTGGCGAAACTCGCCGCAATGCTGGTTTTACCTGTCCCTGCAGTTCCGGAAACGAGGATACTGCTGCCCCGATAAAAACCCCGGTTTCCCAGCATCTGATCTAACGCAGGAACGCCGGAAGAAATACTCGCTGAAGAAACATCTTTATTCAGTTCAAGGGAAGTTACCGGTAGCACCGAGATACCTTCATCGTCAATAAGGAAAGGATATTCGTTTGTACCATGTACCGAGCCTCTGTATTTTACAATTCTAAGCCTGCGGGTAGAGATTTGGTTAATAATGCGGTGATCTAAAAGAATAACACAATCAGACACATATTCTTCCAGCCCCTGCCTGGTGAGGCTTTTCCCTCCACGCTCACCGGTTATGATGGCCGTAACGCCTTTTGATTTGAGAAACTGGAACAGTCTTCGAATCTCCGCCCGGAGTATCCCGTCATTTTTCAAACCGGAAAAAAGGTTTTCAATCGTATCTAAAACAACACGCTTCGCACCGATACTATCGATAGCATAACCCAAACGGATAAATAGTCCTTCAAGGTCATACTCGCCGGTCTCCTCTATCTCTGCACGATCAATATGTACATAATCGATGCGTATTTTTTTCTCCCGTTCTAACTGATCGAGGTCAAAACCTAAAGATGCAACATTGGTTTTGAGTTCATCGGCTTTCTCTTCGAAGGCCATAAATACACCAGGTTCTCCATAATCAAGGGCACCTTTAACAATAAATTCAATAGAAAAAAGTGTTTTTCCCGAACCCGCCTCCCCACAGATTAAGGTAGGTCTACCGGAGGGTAACCCTCCAAGTGTAATTTCATCTAACCCGGAAATTCCGGTAAGTGTTTTAGAGATTGCCCCTAATGAGAGCGTCCCGGCCTGCTTTTTTGGTTTAGCCATTCATTAAATATTAATCATTAAAGCTAAAAAAAATAGTGTAAATTCCAATTTACATAATACTCTGAAAAGGAATACAAGCTGCACTATTGATTAAAAAGATTTTTTTTACAACTTAAAGACCTATGCGATAAACACCTACCTATTACCATTATTTTTGAAGCTCATTCAACATCAGCAGCAAATAACATTATAGCAATGCCATTAGCATCTATCGCCATTAACGTAGTTGGTTTTTGTCTTCTCGGACGATCAGACTAGACAAGAGCATGTTCGCTCTTCATTAATCCGGGAGTTGTGTGTTGTCTTCAACTGGAGGATCCTCCACATTTCTTTTCCAGGCTGCCATATAGCTCAGCAGCGGGCAAAGGCTTTTTCCAAAAGCTGTGAGTGTGTACTCAACCCGCGGAGGAAGCTCCTTGTACTGTTTGCGGCTAACTAAGCCATCAGTTTCAAGTTCCCTTAGCTGTTCAGTCAGTACTTTTCTTGATATAGCAGGTATCCGAACATTGATTTCTCCAAAACGCCTGGCACCTTTAGAAAGTACATGCAAAATAGTCCCTTTCCACCGTCCTCCAATCAACGCCATCGTTTCTATAGCAGGGCATTCCGTATGATTTAGCTTATTCTCCATTAGTTACGTTAAGGTTACCAGTTTATGTTCTGTTGTAAAAGCGTAAGTGGTATTTTCAAAATCAATATTACTTTCTTTGCCCAACAAAAGTAATTGAATATTCATCTTAACAAAATAATTTATGATTTTAGTAACCGGCGCAACAGGCAATTTAGGTAAAGCCACTATCACTTCGCTCTTGGAGCGTGGTACAGACGCAAAAGACATCGCTGCATTGGTAAGAGATGAAAGTAAGGGGACTGCATTTAAATCGAATGGAATTGAGGAAAGGCTTGGCGACTATGAGGATTATGAGTCATTGAAAAGTGCATTCCAAGGTGTAGATAAACTGTTGCTGATATCTTCTTCATCAGCTATAGCACACAGGTTCGACCAGCACAAAAATGTGATTGATGCTGCCAGGGAGGCTGGTGTGGGCCATATCATTTACACGGGTTTCGACATGAAAGATTTATTGCAAAGCACAATGCCCGAAGATGTTTTATACCACGCATACACTGCCGATTATTTAAAACAAGGAGCCATGCCGTATACACTGATGAGCAACACACTCTACGCTGATCTGATTCCAATAATTTCCGGAAAAAATATTTTAGCGGATGGCATTTCCATCCCGGCAGGAGCAGGCAAAGTGCCTTTTCTACCCATAACGGAAATGGCTGAAACGTTAGCTGCTGTACTGACTACCCCCGGACACGAAAATAAAGAATATGTTATTGCTGCAGAAACGGCTTTCTCCTTCGCTGAAATTGCTGACATGATATCAGAAATTACGGGAAAAACGGTAGCTTATCAGCAAACTGAAGTCATCTTATATGTTGCACAACTGGTAGAGCAGGGGGTTTCTCAGGATGATGCAGCGTATCTGGCCAGGTTTGCCGGAGCGATAGCACAAGGAGAATTCGACACCAATAAAAGTGACGTTAAACAACTGCTGGGCAGGCCCGCAACTAGTTTGCCAACTTTTTTAAGAAAGGTGTATGGAAAGCCCTAAAAACCGGTCCAACGAATAAATAAGAACATCAACCAGCTTTAACATATTCTGCTCAATATTAATAGGTTCTCTAATCTGAAACAATTGTTTCAGATTAGAGAACCATCCAATGCTGTATTTATGCTCAACGCAGTTTATTTTGAAGATTAAAATAGTTAACATTCTACATGCTCAATAAATTCAGCTTTCATCACCTGATCAATAAAGGCTTCTAAATTTTTAGAATTTCCCTGAATCTGCCAGGTAATAATAACCTGATCAGACTCACGAATTCTTTTGAGCAACTTTGCCCGTAGTTTATTGGCCTTGATCATTTGTTCGCACTTATTCTG
>Ga0182008_10001435_pt1 | contig 15944 bp, 17 predicted proteins | sample Sormic07211129_1_FD_120482 | JGI IMG/M metagenome (GOLD analysis project Ga0182008, IMG submission 120482) | Rhizosphere microbial communities from Sorghum bicolor, Mead, Nebraska, USA - 072115-129_1 metaG | ecosystem: Host-associated > Plants > Roots > Rhizosphere | place: USA: Nebraska...
ACGCGCGGCCACGTCCGCTGGCTCTCTATTACTTCGGCAACGATGCCGCCGAGGAAGCGCAAGTGCTGTCCCGTACCTGTTCCGGTGGCGTGACCCTCAATGGTGTATTGAGTCACGCCAGCACCGAAGGCTTGCCGTTCGGCGGCGTCGGCCAGAGCGGCATGGGTGCCTATCACGGTATCGACGGTTTCCGCACCTTCAGTCATGCCAAAGCCGTGTTGCGCACCGCGCCAAACCCGGCCTGAACCCCTGATTAATTTTTGAGAGAACTGCCATGAAAGCTGCTGTATTCCACCAGGTTGGAGCTCCGCTGGTCATTGAAGAAGTGGGCATCAGCAAACCGGGCCCGCGTGAAGTGCTGATCCGTACCAAAGCGGTTGGTGTCTGCCATTCGGATTTGCATGTGATTGACGGTTCGTTCCCGTATCCGGGGCCATTGGTGCTGGGCCACGAAGCGGCCGGTGTGGTCGAACAGGTCGGCTCCGAAGTGCGTTCGGTCAAGCCGGGCGATCATGTCGTCACCTGCCTGACCGTGTTCTGTGGCCATTGCGAACATTGCGTGACTGGCCACCTGGCACGTTGCGTATCGCCAGAAACCAAGCGCGGCGCGGATGAAGAGTCGCGGCTCACGTATGTGCAGAAGCCGATACCGCAGTTCGTCAACCTGTCGGGCTTCGCCGAACAGATGCTGGTGCACGAAAACGCCTGCGTTGCGATTCGTCGCGACATGCCACTCGACCGTGCCGCCCTGCTCGGTTGCGCGGTGACCACCGGCACCGGCGCGGTGTTCAATACCGCCAAAGTGCGTCCGGGTGAAACCGTGGCCGTGATCGGTTGTGGCGGGATCGGTCTGGCGGCCATCAATGGCGCAGCACTGGCCGGGGCAGGGCGCATCATTGCCATCGACATGCTTGATTCGAAACTGGAGTTGGCCAAGCAGTTTGGTGCCACCGACTTGATCAATGGCAAAAACGGCGACGCCGCCAAACAGGTGATGGAGCTGACCCGTGGCGGTGTGCATCACGCTTTCGAGTGCATCGGCCTCAAGCAGACCGCCGAGCAAGCGTTCGCCATGTTGGCTCGCGGCGGCACTGCCACTGTGATCGGCATGCTCAAGCCCGGCCTGAAAATCGAGCTGGACCCCCTGCAACTGCTACATGAACGCCGCATCCAGGGCTCGCTGATGGGCTCGAACCGTTTCCCGGTCGACATGCCTCGGCTGGTGGACTTCTACATGACGGGCAAACTCAAGCTCGACGAAATGATTTCCCAGCGCATCCGGCTTGAGCAGATCAACGATGCGTTCGACGAGCTGCGCCGTGGCGAGTTGGCGCGTTCGGTGATCATTTTCGAGTAAATGCCGTAATTCCGGTAGGAGCGAGCCTGCTCGCGAAAAACCAGAGACCGCCACGGGGTGTCAGGCCGCCAGCGTCATCGTCGGCGACCATCGCGAGCAGGCTCGCTCCTACAGGTTTTTTTGCTGCATTCGAATAAGTGCCTGAGCATTCGGTTTTTTTGGAGTGGATGGATGGACATTGATTTCACAGCGGACGAACGCGCCTTTCGCGAGGAGGTTCGTGCCTGGTTGCGCGACCATTTGCCCAGCGAATTCGCTGCGCGCATCGCCCAGGGCAAGCGCCTGAGCAAAGAGCACCAAGTGCAGTGGATGCGCACACTCAACCGCCAGGGCTGGCTGGCCCCTGGCTGGCCGGTCGAGTTCGGTGGTACCGGCTGGACTGACGTGCAAAAGCATATTTTCGACGAAGAGTGTTTCGCCGCCGGCGCGCCGAAGGTCTCATCGTTCGGCCTGAAAATGGTGGCTCCGGTCATCATGAAGTTCGGCACGGACGAACAGAAAGCCCACTTCCTGCCGCGCATTCTCACCTGCGACGACTGGTGGTGTCAGGGTTATTCCGAGCCGGGTGCGGGCTCTGATCTGTCGTCATTGAAAACCCGCGCCGTGCGCGACGGCGATCACTATGTGGTCAACGGTCAGAAAACCTGGACCACCCTGGCGCATTTTGCCGACTGGATGTTCTGCCTGGTACGTACCGACCCCGAGGCTCGCCAGCAGCGGGGCATCTCCTTTCTGTTGATCGACATGCAGACGCCGGGCATCACCGTACGACCGATCATCACCCTCGACGGTGAGCATGAAGTCAACGAGGTGTTCTTCGATAATGTGCGGGTGCCGGTGGCCAATCTGGTTGGCGAGGAAAATCAGGGATGGACCTGCGCCAAGTATTTGCTGACCCATGAACGCACCAGCATTGGCGGAATCGCCCACAACAAGGCGCTGCTCAATCGTCTGAAACAGATTGCCAGTGAAGAGCGGCGTGATGGCCGGCCATTGATCGATGACCCGCTGTTTCGCGTACAGATCGCCGAAGTCGAGATGCAATTGATTGCCGCCGAAATCAGTAGCCTGCGGACCTTGGCGGCCGTCCGCGACGGGGGAGTTCCAGGCGCGGAGAGCTCGTTCCTGAAGATCAGGGGCACCGAAATTCGTCAGGCGATTACCTGGTTAATCAGTAAAGCCGTAGGCCCCTACGCCATGCCGTTCATCGAGGATGAACTGGGTTACGGCACCGAACCGTTGCTGTACACCGATTACAGCAGCGCGGCCACCTATCAGTATCTGGATGCGCGCAAGGCTTCGATCTATGGCGGTGCCAACGAAATCCAGAAAAACATCATCGCGAAAATGATCCTAGAACTCTAAGGCGCCCCCGATCATGGATTTCAAACTGACAGAAGAGCAGCTGATGCTGCAGGAAACCGCCGGGCGCCTGGTGCGTGATGTTTACGGCTTCGAGCAACGAGAACAGTATCGCCAGAGCACGCATGGCTTCAGCGTGCCATTCATGCAGCAGTTGGGCGATCTGGGATTATGCGCAGTGCCCTTTGCCGAAGCCTATGGCGGCTATGCCGGCAGCGGCGTGGATAACATGCTGATCATGACCGAGCTGGGGCGCGGACTGTGCCTGGAGCCTTACCTGCACTCGGTGATCTTTGCCGGTGGCCTGATCGCGCAACTGGGCAGCGAAGCGCAGAAGGCCAGATTGTTGCCACAAGTCGCCGATGCCAGCCTGCAACTGGCGGTGGCGGTCGATGAGCCGCAGGGTCATTACCAATTGCATGACGTGCAGACTTTGGCCGAGCCGGTAGACGGTGGCTGGAAACTCAATGGCCGCAAGTCAGTGATCATCGGCGGGCAGAGCGCCGGGCTGATACTGGTTTCGGCACGCACCAGCGAGGGCGCGCGGGATGAAAATGGCATCAGCCTGTTCCTGCTTGATCCGCAAGCCTGCGGCGTGCAGCGGCGCGTCTTCGATACAGTGGATGGGCGCAAGGCCTGCGATCTGTTTCTCGAAGACGTGTTCGTCGCCAGCGCCGCGCTCCTCGGCGAACCGGGCCAGGCGTTGCCAGCGCTGCGCTACCAGCAGGGCCGCGCCATCGCCGCGCAATGTGCCGAAGCTATCGGCAGCATGGAGGCTGCCTGTGCGTTGACCCTCGATTATTTGAAGACGCGCCAGCAATTCGGCCAACCGATCGGCAAGTTCCAGGCCTTGCAGCACCGCATGGTCGATATGCGCATCGAGCTGGACCAGGCCGCTTCGATGACCCTGTACGCCGCCTGTGTGACCGATCAGGCAGACAGTGACGAGCGCCGCCGGGTCTTGGCGGCGGCCAAATTCATCGTCAGCCGCGCCAGCCGTTTTGTCGCCGACCAGGGCATCCAGTTGCACGGCGGGATCGGCCTGACTTGGGAATACATGCTGTCGCACCACGCCAAGCATTTGCTGATGGTGGCGCGTCAGTTTGGCGATGACGATCACCATTTGCAGGCTTATGCGAAGCTGATGCCGGCAGCGTGAGGCAGTTTCAACTGAGAAAGACGGTGGCGGCGATAGCCGCCCCGGCGCCTTCGAACGGACCTGTGCAATCAGCACACCACCGGGCGTGATGTTGTAAGGCAGACCCCGTACGAATTCATCTCTCTATTTGAGCATTCCTGCGCCGTAACAAACGGCAATGACAATGAGTGCGAGAAAACAGATCAACTGTATGCAAAAGAAGGTAAACCGAGCCGCGACGAACGTATCGGTTTGCACATGGGATACGTGAACCAGAGACTGACACACACGAGCGATCAGGACGATTATGGACAAGTAGCTCACCGCAGGACCGTCCAACCCAAGGGCTGAAATCACGAACACGATGACGCCAAAGACCGGCAGATTTTCCACACAGTTCGCATGAGCTCTGGTCCCGCGCCGATACCAATCCTCGCCTTCGAGCTGATCGCTCCGGAAAGAAGCGATCGGGACATTCGACAACAGGATTCTGACCCAGCGATAGACGCCAACGGTTGCCATCAACAATAGTAGGGTCCAGGTCGCAAATCCAAGCAGCATCCACATCGCAATCGTCATGGCTGCCATCCTCAATCAATCATGTTTCAGCACGTCATTCCACTGTCGTGCGACCGACACGCGGTCGGTCGCAACGTATTGATCAATGGCTCATGATCGGTGCCAGCGCGGTCTGAATCCTGGACATCTGTGTTGGCGTTGTCATGCGCGCAAGCAGCCGTGCAAAGTGTGGATGTTGCACACCCGAGACAATGTATTGCCAGCGGTAGGCTCGCAGCACGCAGGCTTTGATTTGCGCGGTCTGCTCGACACTGAACGATCGTGAGGCATTTCCAATGAAGTAGTCGGCATCGGCTGTCGATTGCGCCTGCAGGATGGCGTCTACCGCCGCCACCAGCCCAATCAGGTCGTTCACGGCATGGTCGCGCTCGGCCAGCGAGAGTTTTGCGTGCTCTGCCTGCCACTCCAGTTCATCGAGTACGACGTGCCGGCTCTCATCCTTCCAGTGAAATTTGAAGACGTCCTTGAACAGGGGGCACAACTCCTCACGCGGGGCGATGCTTTGCACATAGTGCGTCTGGACAAACAGCTCGATATGACAGGTCAGCGCCAGCACCGCCCAAGTGCTGGCCGCCAGTACCGCGCGCGCCACATCGTTCGGATCGGCAACTTGGCGATAGCCTGCCGGCAATTGAGTACCCATCATCGTCTCAATGCGCCGGAACAGCTCCTGATGCTTGATCTCGTCGTTGGAAAAGCGAACCAACGCTTCGAGGGCAAGCTGATCGTCAAATACATGGGCCCGACCCTGATCGAGCATCTTGGCACTGATAAAACGCTCGACCAGGCCAAAGATATACGCATAGGTCCGGCCCTGAATCTGGCTAAGCAGGCGGGCGTCGTCTGCGGCGAGAAAGGTCACACGGTCGATATGCGAGAGGCCGTCGGGCAAGAATTTTCGCGAGAAGTCGAAGCCGCGGTCCTGCAGCAAGTCGCGATCGATCTGCCATTCCGCTTTCTTCGATGAGCGGACAAGTTGAGCATAACGGGGGGCATTGCCTGAATCCGGGCGGGGCAGGGTAGTGGCAGCGTTCATACTGATCTCCGGCTGGCGTGGTCGAGTTGGAATAAGGCCAATTACGGTTAACGCGGGAGTCAATGACCATCGGTGTAGCGTCTGTGGATCGTCTCGATCACTGAGTCCTCGTTGGTGCTAATCTAGGCCTCGCCGCTCAGGCGGCGAATGACCAGTGCGCCTGATTACTTGCTCCAAACTCCGGAAAGGAGGGCTGGCAATTGCTGGATGCGCTATCTGATGTGCTGCGTGTGATTCGGCTGTCCGGGGGGATCTTCCTCGAGGCAGAGTTCACTGCGCCCTGGTGTCTCAGCGGAAGAATCTCTGCGGACGATTGCAAACCGTTCCTGGCGGCCCCGCGACACATCATTGCATCGCATTTTGTCGCAGCGGGGCACATGCAATTGCGGGTCGACGATGGTGCCACCCTCGACGTGCAGGCAGGCGAACTCATTCTGCTACCGCGCAATGACGTTCATACGTTTGGCAGTGATCTAAGCGTTGCCCCGATGTCGGCGCGCGAAGTCATTCAGCCGCCGCAAGTCGGTGGCATATCAAGAATCAAATGCGGCGGGGGCGGCGAGGCCACACAGTTGTTGTGCGGCTTCCTCGGCTCTGAAACACCGTTCAGTCCGTTGCTTTCGTCGTTGCCATCCTTATTGAAACTGGACGTCCGTGCGACGCCTTCGGGTGCCTGGATTGAAAGTTCATTTCGTTTCGCCGTCAGTGAAATTGCGGCGGGGCGCGTCGGCTCGGCAACGGTCATCGCCAAACTCTCCGAATTACTGTTCGTCGAAGCCGTCGGCCAGTATGTCGCCAACCTCCCCGCTGAACGGCGCGGGTGGCTGGCGGGCTTGCGAGATCCACATATCGGGCGCGCGCTGGCGCTGCTCCATGCTCGTCCAACCGAGGGCTGGACGGCAGAGGCGCTGGCGATTGAAGTGGGCATGTCGCGCTCGGTATTCGCGGAGAAATTCACGGCGTTGGTCGGACAGCCACCCATGCAATACCTGACGTTCTGGCGCATGCACGTGGCGGCTCAACAACTACGCGAGGGTCGCGGCAATGTGGCGCAAATCGGCTTTGCAGTGGGCTACGAATCCGAGGCCGCGTTCAGTCGTGCATTCAAACGACAGTTCGGCACATCCCCCGGTATCTGGCGCAGGCAATCAGCATGAGAGGGGCTGGCGCCTGAGGACGCTCACATCAAGGCAGGCAGAAAATGTTTGATAGAGCCGTGCGCAATTCGTCGGGCTGGGGTTGATCCAGCGCCTAAGCCCTGCAAACAACTTTGGCGCCGATCGGATGTACGGATGCCCGCGTTGAAACTCCACGCGGAAGACGTGGAATCATAGGCTTCGCATCAGCGACGATAGTAACGGTGGCCGTCCTCGTAACGGTGCCGCATGGCGCGGTCCTGATGGCGCTCCCAATCACGACGGCGTTCAGCTTCTCGGCGGGCTTGCTCTCTGCGCCAGTTATCCCGGCGCCAGTCGTCTCTGCGCCAATCGTGTCTACGATCGTGCCAACGGTCGTCATGCCAGTATCGGTCGTCATGGGCAAGCAACGTTGCCGGTTGCTTGCCGGCCATACTGGCCAAGGCCGGCCAAGGGTTGTCTGCGGTCTGGACAGGCGCCTCAACGGCTGTGGCTTGCTTTGTGAAAACGGGGTCTGAGGCCTTCATCTGTGTGGCGGATGCCGAGCCCACTGCCGCGAATGTCAACAGGCCGAACAGCACCAACCGTGGGACATGGAATTTCATGAGTGAAGACAACCTCTGAGGGAAGATTGGACGTGTGGCCTATGACTGCGACGCTTGAAGACCGCGTGCTTAATCAGCGCATCTGCCTATCCACATAGACCGATATACAGAGAAAAGTTCTAGGGAACCGTTACTTAAATAGCCAGCGGTTTTCACTCGCTAGAGAAAAAAACAAGAACAGTTGCCGCGGTCGTTACAGCAGGAACTTCCGGTGTTTGGCTTGGTCAATAGCGGCCCTGTATCGGAAGCGCCGAACAGCGCTGTTTACGGCAGTACCTTCCGAGTTCAGTCGAGTAAGTCCCCTGATGCCAATCAATAACTATTTGTCAGGTCTCATCCTGGTGCTCTGTGCCTTCGCGTCGTGCGGTTCTGTCGCTGCCGAGCGACGAGCGACCGCGCAAAGCAATAGCGCGTCGACCACCCTGATCGAAACAGCCTCGCGCCAGTATGAAAACGGCCAACTGGACCAGGCTGCCGCCACGCTGGAGCGAGCCCTGCACATCCAGCCAAACAATCCCGCGACGCTGCATTACCTGGGTGTTTTGCGACTTCAACAAGGGCAGTACCAGCAGGCTGAAACCTTGGCGGCGCGCTCGAACATGCGGGTGGGTAACAACGTCCAGTTGCGCAACCGCAACTTCCAATTGATTCAGGCGGCGCAGCAGGCCCAATCGTCGGGTACCCCACCCAAGGCCAACGCAGACGTGGTTGCGGTACAGAAGGGGTTGGAAGAGGAGGCCCAAAGGCGCCGCGTAGCGGACATGGCGGCTGTTGAGCAGTCCGCTTCGGAAATCGGGCGTGACGCTGGCAACCTGAGTCACGCAGAGGACAATCGGGTTTCGGCTGCACCGACAGTTGGCAGAGCCGGGACCGCAGGGGCGTTCCAACAGTCTAATGTCGTCCCAGAGCCCGCGCCTGCTGAATTTGAAATTCCCCGCGGCCACATGCCACCCCCGGGCAAATGCCGAATCTGGTTCCCTGATCGCCCGCCGGGGCATCAGCCCCCACCGGGTAAATGCAAGAAGCTGCGTGATCGGGTTCCTTCAGGTGCTTACTTGGTGCGCGGTTGAGTTCCCGACTGCTCAGACCACTACAGATCCCGAGCCCAAGTCTGGCTGACCAGGTCTTTTCCGAAACTGTGTACCGGTTCCTCTTCGGCCAACTGAAAACCTGCCTTTTGATAGAGCTTTCGCGCATCGCAAAGCACGCTGGTGGTCCAGAGCATCATCTTTGTGTAACCCGCATCCCGTGCAAATCTGAGACTTTCTTCCAGCAATCGATTGCCGATTCCCATGCCTCTGGCACTCGCATCCACGTAGAGCATTCGCAGTTTGGCGGTCGTCTCGTCATGCCTGACGACAAACACCGAACCGATGACCTTGCCATCTTTTTCCGCGATCCAGCATCGCTCGCAGGATTGATCGAATTCACGAAGGTACTTGGCGACGATTTCTGCCACCAGCGCTTCGAACTCCGAGTTCCAACCGTATTCGCGAGCATATAGCTGAGCTTGTTGCTGAACGACAATTCCCATGTCACCCGCTACAGGATCGCGCAGGAGGTAGGAGGGATCTCTGTCGCCCAATAGCGTCTGTATCTGTTTCATGGCTTGGGTCAATTGATCCTGCTGTGGCTCAGGCAAGCCTTGCAGCATCAACACGACTTCCTCACGAGCGGCGTGCTCCAGCGAGGCCAGCACGGTGCGACCTGGCTCGGTAAGCTGGATCTGAGAGGCACGGGCATCGCTTGTCGAACGCGTCTTGCCGATCAAGCCTTTTTTCTCGAATCCGCCGATGACTCGGCTGACGTAACCGGCGTCCAGGCCGAGCATCTGACACAGGTCTGAACTCTTCAGGCCGGCACTGGCGCCCAATTCGAAAAGGATACGCGCCTCGGTCAGGGAAAATTCGGCCTTGAGCAAGTGTTCTTGCAGGGCGCCGATCTGGCGGGTGTAGAACCTGTTAAAGCGGCGTACCGTTTCGGCGCGCTCAAAAATGGTGGCGGACATGGAAGCTCCATATATTTGCTTTTGGCAATTATATGGTTGACCAAGGCAACTATGTCAATCGTGTGATGAGAATTTGAATGATGCATGCCAATGATTTTCACGACACGTTTTTGAGAATGTGGGCGAGCCCTTTAAACGAACGGGAGCCGATCATGGGGCGCCGCTTCCAGGCGCAGTCGTTGAGCGGTGTATACGACCTGTTTGTACTGTAAGCGACATGTCATCGAACTCTGCCAGGCGTTTACCTGTCGACCCATCACCTGTTTCTCAACACTCGAGCGGTCTCTTCTGCACGATCGCGATCATCTCGCGACCGTCTGAGCAGACCATGGTGATCGCGATGAACTGTCTTATATGTGTCGGTACTGCGCAGCGCATTCAATGTCTTGGCCCCTGGGAAGAGCGGGACTGTCCAGAGTGTGGTCGCTATCGCGTGTCGGATGAGCTCATCATGATGCTGATGGAGCAAGGGCAAATATTCGATGTGAACAAAACCAGACGTTGGCTAAGTAGTCAGCGAGTGGCGGGGGCTGTTCCTTCAATCGAAGTCCATGAAGCACTGCTGCTACCCTGAAGACAGCGGCATCGGTTGTACTTCTTTCATTTTGGAATCCGCCCATGCACCTCTACACACTGCAATACCTGTTCAACGGCGAATCTCGTGAGGTCGAGCTCGAACTCAAGCAACCTCAACTCTCCGTACAGGAGGCGACAATGCATCTTTTGCAGCTGCATTTCGGAGATGGCGAGAACAGCCTGCTGATGCCTTCAGCGGACGCAACTCCGAAAGAAATCCTGGCGCAGGCTGAACGGCTTGGATTGACCCGGATCAGGGTGGTTTGAGTTGAACAGCATCGATTCAACGTCAAAGGCAATCTGCCCAATAAACCCGATTAGAAGGTAGCTTAGCGGCCGTTTTCCACGCTCCATTCACCGGCTGCCGATTGCTCTTTGCCAAAGCCTCAAAGCAGGCTCCACGACACCCCGACATACATCGCCATGCCTTCACCAGGGGTGGATCGCGCCGCGTCGAGCCCTTTGTCGTCGTAGCCGGGGGTGACGGTCGCGGCGTAGTGCTTGTCGGTCAGGTTGCGCATGTCCAGCCATGTCTGCCAGTCGCCCTTGGGCGCGTTGTAACCCAGGGTTGCACCGAATATGGCGTAGGGATCGGCGTAGAAGCTGTTGGCGTAGTCGACCGCAACCTTGGACGCCCATTGAGTGTTGACTGCTGCGAAGAAACCTAGCGGCCAGTCGAAGCGCAGTTCGCCCTGGTAGTAATGCATCGGCAGGCCCGGCAGGCGGTTGTCGCCGAAACGCTCGTCGTCGCGGTAGTGGAAATCACTGAAGGTATAGCTTTGGCGCAGGGTCAGTTGGCCACCGCTGTCCGGCGACCACAGGCTGCTCGTCAGGCCGGCTTCCACTCCCTGGTGCACGGTAGGGCTGGCGTTGAGTTCATAGGGCGTGGTGGCATTGGCGTCCGGCAACACCGAGAGCAATTCGTTGTGCACCTGGGCGTAATACCAGGACAGGCTCCATTGCCCCAGCGAGCTGTCACCGCGGCCGCCGATTTCCAGGGTGGTAGCGGTCTGGTTTTGCAGCTCGATCGGATCGCGCTGGGCACCCGTGGCCGGGCCGCTGCCTGCCGGGAAGCGCACGTTGGAACTGTAGATCAGCGACCAGGGGTGCGGCGCTTCAACCGAGCGGCTGAGGTTGCCGAAAAGCTGCAGATCGGGCGTCAGTTGATAGCGCAGACCCACGCGCGGAGCGTAGTCCCAATCGCTCAGGCTGGTCTTGCCGCCGGTTTGCGGGTAGGTCACAGCACTTTCCCTGCGGGTATAGATGGCAGCAAGGCCGGTGGTCAGCCACAGGTCGTCGGCGATCTCCAGATCATTGCCCAGATGCAACACGGTGTCCGAACCCTGATAGGTGAAATCGCGAATGTGCGTGCCCGGCGCATAGCCAGCGGTGTTGCCGGTGGGAATGCGCACCTGTTCGCTGGCGCCGGCATTGGGCAGGTGCTTGGTCACGCGCAAGCCCAGCGTGCTTTGGCTTTGCAGGCCCCAAAGCGTATCGCGACGCTTATAGTCGAACGTGCCGCTGACGTCGGTGTACGCAACCTTCAGGCGATTGGGTCCTTCACGCAAGTCCATGGGGTAGTCGTGGTAGACAAGGCCGGTCTGGATGCTCGAATCGTCGTCGATGTAGTAGGTGGTCTTGTTGCCGATAAAGGTGCTGCCGGGCTGCTCACGGCGGTCGTCGCGCGTCACGTAGGCGGGGTTGGCGGCCCGTGGGTTGTGTTCGATGGAGTGCTTGGTCACTCGTCCGGCAAGGTCGTTGTCGGTCTGGCGATAGCGCAGGTAAAAGCGGGTTTCCAGGTTCGGGTTGAAGCGATAACCGAAGTTGGCAATCACGCCCTGACTGTCGCTGGCGGTGTGATCCTGATAACCATCGGCATTGGCGCCGGTCAACGACACGTAGTAATCGAAGTCACCCAAGACCTGCCCGGAGCTGACCTGTCGCTGCTGATAACCGTGGCTGCCGGTCGCGTAGCGCACTTGCAACTTCGGTGCGTCGTAACCGGTGTGGCTGACGTAATCGATGGCGCCACCCAGCGCCAGTGCACCCCTGTCGAACCCATTGGCGCCGCGCAGCACTTCCACATGATCGAGCCACAGCGGCTCCAGCAACTCATAGGGCGTGCCGCCAGGGCCCGTCAGCGGCAGACCGTCGAGCATGGCGTACAAGCCTGAAGCGTGGGCACCCGGAGCCCGGTTGATCCCCGATCCGCGGATCGAAATCTTCACCCCTTCGTTGCCCGCAGACTGGGCGTAAATCCCCGGCTGGTAGGCCAGCACATCCTGGTTACTGGCCACGCGGCCTTGCAGGGGGCGGCGCATGTCGACCACATTGCTGCCACCGGGGACTTCTGCCAGACGGGCCTTGGCCTGTTCGATCTCCAGGTCTTGGCCACTTTGATCCTCAGCCCCGATCAACACTTGCCCCAACTCCAGGCCCTGGGCCATGGCCGGACAAACGAGGGCCAGCCCCAACAGCGCAGCGGGGAAGGTTTTGGGCGAGGGCATCGAATGAACTCCAGACATATGGATACGGGCAGTGAACACTGCGACGTAGATATGTACGAAGGGAGCACATGGGAATTTGCTTTTTTTGCGGCAGGAGCCGAGGCGTCGGCAAGGCGGGGAAGCAAAAGCCACGCTCGGAATACCCATTCCGAGCGCATCTTCAAATCCTGTTACTGCTTCGGCTCTTTGACTTCATCTGGCGAGCCGCTGGATGTCGCGGCGTCTTTTTCTGCGGCACTCGTATCCGCTCCGGAGTTGGAGCCTGACGCCTCTTCGCCTTTTTTGTCGGCCTTGTCCTCGTTGGATTGAGCCGCTTTACCCTGGTTCAGGCCCGGTAGGGCGGCAGGCGGAACAGCGGGGTCGGTAGCAGTCTCGTAGGCAGCGAAGGCGAATAGCGAACTAGTCGACATCAAGCTCGCAAGCAGAAACACAGCGGCTTTACGCTTCATGATTCGAGTCTTCCATTGAAGGGATGTACAGTTTTGGAAGGGCGGGGAGTGGGAAGGTGCTGGTTAGCTGACCAGCGGTAATGGCCTACTCGTCACAGGCATCGGCGACGGCTTTCTCGGCGCGTATGAGTTCTTGCTTGATGTCCGTGGTAATGCGCTGTTTTTTCAGCTCCTGGCCCAAGAACGGTTGCTCGCCGCGGGATTTAACCTCGGCATCCTCGGCAACGATCTGCTTCTCGATGGCGGCGGAATGCTCGTCGATCACCGCGTTGACCTCCGCTTCATTGCGGGCGGTATCCAGGGCGCGAACCAGTTTGCCGGCCTCGGCTTTTTCAGCCTCGGCATAGGCTTCCACGGATAAACCGGCAGTCATGGCCCGGACTTGGGTTTCGAGGTTTTTCAGATGCTCCTGGTTTGCCTTGCACACCGCTGCCTGGCGCTGGTTCTCGACCCGCTCCCATCGGTTAAGCCCATAGGACGCAGCGCCCACAACGATGAGCGTCAGGGCGACACCCAGCATTTTGCCTTTCAAAGCTCACCCCGCATGCGCCGTGCGCAACAGTTTTTCGGGTTCATTGTGCGACTCCATTTCCGGATAAAAAAGCGTAGCAGACCCTTCATGGGATTCATTATCACTTGGTCGTGAGACGAGAGGAGTGTGGCTCACTGTTCACCATCCTGGTGATAAGGCTATTACCTAGGCCACTGCGGCAAAAGCCGTCATCGAATGGGAGGCGCGTCAATATCCTTGTTGCAGGCGCTGTCATAGGCTGGGGCAAATTGTCGGAGTGGGTTATGGTTTTTTTTGAATTGATCACTTTTACGGTGCGCGTACGCACGGTGGCGGACGCCCTGGCGCGCATCGAACTCGGGTTGGCAAAGCCTGAAGTCGGTGGAACGCTGATGGGGTGTTGGGCTTCGGAACTGGGCAAGCTGAACCAGATCGCCGTGTTGCGCGGGTTTGCGGACGAAAGCCAAAGGCAGGCGGAGCGCGAGCGGTTCCTGCTGGCTGGCGACGTCTTTGGAATCAGCCCGTTCATCACCGATTTGCGCATTGAAAACTACACGCTGTTTCCCTTTCTTGAGCCCCTGGTCGCAGGCCGACACGGCCCTTTCTACGAACTGCGCGTGTATGACCTGATCAGCAGCGGCCTGCAACCCACGCTGGACGGTTGGCGCAAAGCCATCGAAGCTCGAACCGCCGAACAGTATTCACCGGTTTACGCGGCGTTTTACGCCACCGACGGCTCGCTGCCACGTTACTTGCACATCTGGCCCTGGACGACACTGGAACAACGCTTGCAAGTGCGCACCCAAGCCGTAGCCGACGGCGTCTGGCCACCGGAAAACTCCGGCCCTCAACTGCGCGACATGTGCTCGACGATTTACCTGCCGGCGAAGTTTTCGCCTTTGCAATGAGGCGGCTGTCCGATCGACGATTGATGCTCAAAAACGCTCCAGCCTGTATGCCTCCACCGTTGGTAATCCAAGGCTGTGCAAAGCACTCGCTGGCGAAACCAATTGAGCGATCATTTCGGCCGTGACCGCCGCCTGCGTCAAACCCAGGTGCTGGTGGCCGAAGGCGAGCAATACCTTGCCGTCGCACGCACTGTCGATGATCGGCAGAGAGTCCGGCAGGGAAGGGCGAAATCCCATCCAGGGCGTGGCGGCGTCTGCGTTCAGGTCACGACGGAACAGGCCCTTGCTGAGACGGTGCAACTGCCATGCGCGCTGCATGCTCGGCGGGCTCTCGAGACCGGCGAACTCGACGGTGCCTGCCAGCCGCAGTCCGTCAGTCATGGGCGTCATGATGAACTTGCGCTCCAGCGAGGTGACGGCGAACGGCAACCGTTCGTGCTCATGGGGCAGCATCAAGTGATAGCCACGCTCGGTGTCCAACGGTACCTTTTTGCCGGTCAAAGCGTGGGTGAGTTTCGCTGAATGGGCACCGCAGGCGATCAGGATTCGCCGACTGCTGACCTGGGCTTGATCGGTGACCAGCGATACACCGCCTGCGTCCAGATGTCCGCCCTGCACCCGGCGCTTGAGGAAATGCACACCGCAGGTCTTGGCGGCGTGTACCAGTTCACAGACGACGCGATAAGGGTCGAGGAAATGCCCGGTGCGCTCAAAGAACAATCCCCCCTGAATGTGCTCGCTCAGTTGCGGCGCGGCATCGCGTACGGCATTGGCCTGCCAGCGCTCGACCGGCACCTGCTGCTGGCGCAGGCGTGCCTGTAGCGCTTCGATCGCCGGTTGCGAATCCGGGCGCTCAAATACCAGTAACGAACCATCTTCTTTGAGCAAGTCAGGCCGCACGATCGCCTGCAACAGGCGTTGCCACGCGCACAGGCTGCTCTCATTGAGCGCGCTGATGCCGGCCACCGTGCGCTGGAAAGGCGCCGGGCGCAGGTTCATCAACAGCCGGGCAAACCACGGCAGCGCTCGCGGCATGTACTTCCAGTCCAGGCGCAGCGGCCCCATCGGGTCCAAGAGCATGGCGGGCAAGCGTTTGACAATGGACAGGTCGGCGATGGGAAACACCTGTTCGGTCGCCAGATGCCCGGCATTGCCGAACGAGGCGCCGTGGCCGGGCTCCTGCTGATCGAGGACCACCACCCGCAATCCTTGACGCGCCAATTGCAGCGCGCAGGCGACGCCGATGATCCCGGCACCGATGACGGTTATGTCGTGCCGATCGTTTGCAGTGGAGTGGATAGCATCCTGCGCCAGGTCGGTAGCTGGATTGATCGCCCGAATCGCTTCGTGGCGACCCGTCGTGGCGTGCTGGCCGTTCAGCATGTTGCCTGTGAGCGTCATGGCATTTCCTGAAAATAGCAGAGGACGGAAACAAAAGCGGAGCGTCAGGCGACGTTCTGCTCGGCCGACCAGTGCTCGTACCACTGGCGGAACAAGGCGTACTGGTTTTCGGCGTAACGGCGCTGGGCATCGCTGAGCACATCGGTTTCGTTGAAATGCAGGGCGTATTCCTTGTCACCGTTGAGCACCATCAGGTGTTTGTAATACAGCACCAGGTCACAACCCTCGTCGAAGGACGACAGCACTGCCATTGCCGCTTCCAGTTCCCGAGCCTGCCGGCGAGCCTTGGCGTCACCTTTGGCAGCTTGTTTGCTCAGGGCCACCAGTTGCAGCACTTCGCGCGGCAGTGCATTGCCGATGCCGGTGATGGC
>Ga0182008_10001436_pt1 | contig 15937 bp, 18 predicted proteins | sample Sormic07211129_1_FD_120482 | JGI IMG/M metagenome (GOLD analysis project Ga0182008, IMG submission 120482) | Rhizosphere microbial communities from Sorghum bicolor, Mead, Nebraska, USA - 072115-129_1 metaG | ecosystem: Host-associated > Plants > Roots > Rhizosphere | place: USA: Nebraska...
GTAGAGCTGACCAACGACCTCAAGCAGATCGAAGCGATCCGCCGTGAAGTCGGCATGGTGTTCCAGCACTTCAACCTGTTCCCGCATTTGACCATTTTGCAGAACTGCACACTGGCGCCAATGTGGGTACGCAAGATGCCCAAGCGCAAGGCCGAGGAAATCGCCATGCATTACCTGGAGCGCGTACGCATTCCGGAACAGGCGCATAAGTACCCGGGGCAACTGTCCGGCGGCCAGCAACAGCGTGTGGCGATCGCCCGCGCGCTGTGCATGAAGCCGAAAATCATGCTGTTCGACGAACCGACGTCGGCACTCGATCCGGAAATGGTGAAAGAGGTACTCGACACCATGATCGGCCTCGCCGAAGACGGCATGACCATGCTCTGCGTGACCCACGAAATGGGCTTTGCCCGTACCGTGGCCAACCGCGTGATCTTCATGGACAAGGGGGAGATCGTCGAACAGGCAGCACCGAACGACTTCTTCGATAACCCGCAGAATGATCGGACCAAGCTGTTCCTGAGTCAGATTCTGCATTGATGGCAGGCTGACTGATAAAACAAACCCGGCCTCGCGCCGGGTTTTTTATGTTTGCCGCTCACGGCACAGTGAGTGTTTCGTGCTCCTGGTGCTCAGTAAATTTGAACGCTCCCCTCAAATCCGCTCCTTCAGCCAGGATTTTCGCATCGGCGAGTAAATGCGGGTAGCGATCCAGCAGGCGCATTAGCAGCATCAACGCCTTCGGCGGAAGTACTTCGCCGCGTTCGTAACGTGAGAATGCGTTGTGCCCGCCACCGGAAAGCAGTTGCACCGTCTCTTTTTGCGTAAGGTGCAATTTGCGACGGATACGCTTCATCTCGGCGCCGATCATTTGCCTGGCGGCGATGACCAGCGCATCACCTGCTTCCCCATAACGCTGCGCACTATCCGTATCGGGGTCCCACTCGAGTTCACCGCACTTCTGGCACTCCCAGCCAGAAAGATTATCTACTCGGCGCTCCATGCCTTTGACACTCAGGGTCTCGCTGCGCCCCTCGAAATGTCTCATTCCCTCACGTGCACCACAGCTGAAACATTGCTGGGTATTCATGGGTTTTTCTCCTTGAAGGAGATTACCGGTGGGCCGCCGGCGGGGCGGTACGTCACCTTGATGTAAATCTCCAGATCTTGTGAGTTGATGTGATACACGTCCTGCCAGACTCGATGATCGTCATAAGTGGTCATCGATTTGTACAACATCCTGTTCTGTAACTCGAAAACGATATCTTGCATCTCTCTGAGGCTAAGGCCGAGATTCAGACCGGCCTTTGCCGCGGTTTTGGTGAAGGCTTTTCTTCCAAGCCGCCTGACTTCGGCCTTGATCACCGCCAAGTCGAAATGGGGTGTGTTCTTTTCCATAAGAATCCAAAACCCTGTCCCTGAAATTACCCTTAAAGGGTAATTTTGACTAATCGAAAATCCCGCTGCATTTCCTCTCTCTGACCCTAGGCGGTTGCCGTCCTACTCGAAGCTGACTAACATGTCAGAAAATTCATCCTATGATTGGATGAAAAGGCGAGCCTTATGTCTGACATTTCTCCATTAGTTAAACGATCCCTGGTCGACCAGGCGCTGGACCAGTTGCGTCTGCGCATCACCCAAGGTGCCTGGACGGTCGGCCAGCGCTTACCCACCGAACCCGAGCTGTCGGCAGAACTGGGCATCAGCCGCAACACCGTGCGTGAAGCCATGCGCGTGCTGGCGTTTTCCGGGTTGATAGAAATCCGCCAGGGCGACGGTAGTTATCTACGGGCGGTGGTTGATCCGCTGGACACCTTGAAGGCGTTGTCCAGTTGTTCGCGGGAACAGGCCCGTGAAACCCGGCACATCCTCGAAGTCGAGGCCATTGGGCTGGCGGCACTGCGCCGAACCGATGAAGACCTGGTGGCGTTGCGCGAAGCGCTGGGTGTCAGCGGCAGCCACTATCACGGCGACCTCGACACCTACATTGCCTGCGACCTGGTGTTCCATCGTCGCCTGGTGGATGCGGCGCACAACCCCACGCTCAGCGAGTTGTATCGCTATTTCTCCAGCGTCGTCGGCGCGCAGTTGCGCCACTGTCTGAACATCACGCCCCGACGCCAGGAAGTGTTCGACCTGCACATCGCACTGCTCGATGCCGTCGAACAACGCGACCCGGAACGCGCCAAAGCGCTGTCGAGGCAGTTGATCAATGAACCTTGAAACCGAGAACCGCATGTCCAGCGATCACAGCAACATCACGCAATCCAAGCGCACGGCGGAGCTCGAAGAGTTGCTGATCGATGCCGAGGCCGATGACGAGCAGGTCCAGCAAACGCATCCGGTCCTGCGTCGGCCCTGGCTGTTGCTGCTGGGGTTGATTCTGGTGGCGCTGAACCTGCGCCCCGCGTTGTCGAGCATGGCGCCGATGCTCAGTGACGTGTCGAAGTCACTCGGTCTCTCGGCCTCCCAGGCCGGTTTGCTGACTACGTTGCCGGTGCTTTGCCTCGGTCTGTTTGCGCCGTTGGCGCCGGTGCTGGCGCGTCGCTTCGGTGCCGAGCGGGTGGTGCTGGGCATTTTGCTGACCCTCGCTGGCGGCATCATCGTGCGCAGCTCTTTTGGCGAAATCGGTTTGTTTGCCGGCAGCGTGTTGGCCGGTGCCAGCATCGGTGTGATCGGCGTTTTGCTGCCGGGCATCGTCAAGCGTGATTTCCCGAGGCAGGCCGGCACCATGACCGGTGTCTACACCATGGCTCTGTGCCTGGGGGCGGCGATGGCAGCGGGGGCGACCGTGCCGTTGAGCGAGCATTTCGACCGCAGCTGGGCCATGGGCCTTGGTTTCTGGGTGATCCCGGCCCTGGTCGCGGCCCTTTTCTGGTTACCGCAAGTGGGGCAAAAGCACGGCGCACATCATGTCGCTTACCGCGTTCGCGGTTTGCTGCGCGACCCGCTGGCCTGGCAAGTGACCTTGTACATGGGCCTGCAATCGTCACTGGCTTACATCGTGTTCGGCTGGTTGCCATCGATCCTGATCGGTCGCGGGCTGACGCCGACCCAGGCAGGGCTGGTGTTATCGGGTTCGGTGATCGTGCAACTGGTCAGTTCCCTCGCCGCGCCATGGCTGGCGACTCGCGGCAAGGATCAGCGCCTGGCCATCGTGATTGTGATGGCGCTGACCCTCGGCGGCCTGTTCGGTTGCCTGTACGCGCCGCTCGAAGGCTTGTGGGGCTGGGCGATTGTGCTGGGGCTGGGGCAGGGCGCCACGTTCAGCCTGGCGCTGACCCTGATCGTGCTGCGCTCGCGCGATGCCCATGTGGCGGCGAACCTGTCGAGCATGGCCCAGGGTTTCGGTTACACCTTGGCATCCATGGGCCCATTCGCAGTCGGCATCGTGCATGACTGGACCGGTGGCTGGACCGCCGTGGGCTGGATCTTTGGGGTGATCGGCCTCGGCGCCATCATTGCCGGCCTGGGCGCCGGGCGTTCACTGTATGTCCAGGTGCTCAGCGAAAAAGTCTGAATCAAAGGTAAACCATGTCCAGGGTCGCCGAACCGTCGAGCTGGACATCGGCGCTCAAGTCCAGCTGGGACGTGGGCGCGATGACGGTTTCGATGGTGACTCGGCTCGACAGGTGCTGGATGAAGATCGGACCGGCGTTGCTACCGGCAACGTCGGTAAATCCCAGGTAGCTTTTGGCGCCAATCGGAATCGGGCGGCTGCTGGATAAACTCCAGGCCAGGCCGCCCGTGGTGGAGTCGGTGCGGTAGACCTGCGACAGGTCATCCACCACCGTTTGGGCGGGATCGAAGTTCAGCGAATACAAGCCGATCTTGTTGCCGCTTTTGTCGCGATTCAGCCCGTAATAAATCTCGCTGTTGACGATGGCCGACCCGTCGCGGTTGTCGTGCATGACCAAGGCAAAACGCGAAGGGCCGTTGCATTGGATGTTGAGGTCCAGCACTTGATCAGGCAGTTGCGTGCGCTTGTCGACGCTCAGGTCCTGGCGGAAGATCTTTCCGTAATCCACCGTGCCATTGTTGGACAGGACCGGTGTACAGGCGACGGGCGTGATCGTGCCCTTCACCGTCAGGTCGACCGTCGAGGCGGCCAGCACATGGGGCGCGACGCAGACAAGGGCGACAGTCAAAGGTGCTGCAAAATAATCTTTCATCGATGGGCTCCTCATGCATCTGAGCTGCAGGAGCGAGCACGCCCCTGCAGTTTTTCAGGGGCTTACAGGTATTTCATTTCGAATGTCGCGGAACCGTCCATGACCACTTCTAGGGCATATGGTGCGACGTTGACCAGAGCGGCGGTCGACAATGCCATGAAGTACTTTTTCATTTTTCATTCCTTTTTGCGGGTTTATTCCTGGCTGATCCAGCGCGCTTGATTGCGCCCCGGATTCAACCTGGTGGGTCAGGTGTTACAGGTAAATGATCTCGATCGTTCCTGCGCCATCGAGGTCGATGGCGTTGCTCAAGTCCAGGCTGTTGAGCGGCGCGATGACCGCATCGACGGTGATGCTGGCGTTGAAGGTCTGAATCATGGTCGGGCCCGCGCTGCTGCCAGCGCTGTCGGTGAAACTCAGGTAACGGGTCTTGGCGATGGCGATCGGGTTGGCGCTGGCGCTGCTCCAGCCTGTGTTGCCACCGGCTGAGTCGGTTCGATAAAGGCGGGCAAAACTGTCGGCATTGGCGCTTGCCGGGTCGATATTCAGCGCGAAAAAGCCGATTTTGTTGTTGCGGGCATCGGTGCCGAGGCCGTAATGGAAGTCGCTGTCGACTGTCGCCGAGCCCGCACGATTGTCGTGCATGATCAACGCGAAAGCCGTCGGCCCATCGCAGCCGACCCGCAAGTTCAGCGAGCGCGCGGGCAGGCGGGTGCTCTTGTCGGCGTTGAGGTCGTTGATCGTCAGGCTGCCGAAATCCACCACACCGCCGTTGGACAGCGCCGCTTCGCAGGCCGCCGGAGCGAAGCGTGCACGCAACGTCGCCTCGCGACTGCGATCGGCCGACACGGCGTCGAACACCCCGGCCACCTCCCAGGTCACCGCGTCGCGCACTTGCATTCCTTGTTCCTGAACCCATGCCGTCCATTCAAGCTGGGCCGAAAAAGTGCGGCCCTGTATCGGCACTCCGCCTTGCACCGGAACCACGCCATGTTCCGGTCGCCAGACCAGTTGCGCTGCGGTTTGTGCGGGTGCCTGACCAGCAGCGGCGATCAGCCCCAGCTCTACCGACTGACCATCGAGCACCGCGTCGCGGATGTGCAACTGATAAGTGCCACGTTCGGCAAAGTGGAAGCGGTTGGACGTTGCTGCCATGGCCCGATAAAACAGGCTCATGTCGGTGGGTTTCGAGCAGGTCAGGGTGAGGCTCGACCGCCGCTCGCCGAGGTTGCGCTCCGATACCGAATCGGCGCGGATCGCACGGTTCATCAAGCCGTAATCGACGACCGGCTGGCTCAGGTTGAACTGACAGTCCTCAACCGATCCCCAGGCAAAAGGTGAGAGCGTCAACGCAACGACGGGGGCCAGCAACAGGCGGGTCAGATTCATCAAGTCATCCTCATGGGGCTCTGCACTTGGCGGCAGTGGTTTCGTAGTAGGCGTCGGTATCAGCGTCTGCCGGCAGTTCGAAATGCAGTGCGCAACGCTCAAGCCCGGGTGCCTTGATGAACAGCGCCTGGCTGTCCAGTACGTTGGGCAGGAATACCAGTCCGCCCTCCTGAACCAGGGTGACAAACTCGCCATCCTCGGTATTCACCGCAGCGCCGCGGGGCAGGGGTGCACCGTTGGCGGTGGTGACTTTTAGCAGTGCGCGGCGGGTCAGGCTGACGCCGAATTCGACCTTGTCGACCGCCCCGCGCCCGGCGGAAATCACCGCCAGGCCGTTGCTGATGTCGGCGTTGCGCGGCAGGGTTTTGGTGTCGACTTCCACCGGGCTTTTGCCATAGGCCGTGAGCTGTGGAATCACTGCTTGACCTTGCCAATCGGTCCACACCGGACCGCTCGGCGTCGACACCTTGATGGCACCCATCTCGCCAACAGACAGCAAACCGAAGGTGTCGCTGATCGGGTAAGGCGAGAGCGTCAAACCTCGGTCGTGCAGCACCGCACCGCCTCGGGCGCTGGCCTGGTAACTGGAGCGCGCGGCGTCGGCGCGGGTGTAGTTGAGATCCAGCTGGGTGTAGCGCGGCAGCAGGGAAACGCCGGCGGAAGACTGCACCTCTTTATTGCGGGAGTCGTGTTCAGCGCCGACGCGGTACGCCAGTTGGTCGTTGAGCTGTTCACTCAAGCCCACGCCGCTGCGGTACTCGCCACCGGAACTGCGTACCCAGGTGCGCGCACGACGGTTTTCACCCAGGGGAATGCTCAGATTCAGGTAGACGCTATCGTCGGTGCGATTGGCCCCACTGAGTTGCCATTCCGCCGTTGCCGATAGCGACACCCCTTTGATGTTGGTGCCCCAGGACGCCAGGGCGCGGCTGCTGCTCTGACCATCGAACGAGCTTGACTGACTGAAGCCACCGCTGAAGGCGCCGAACCACGGATGGGACCATGACAGGGCCGCGCTTTGCTGGTCGCGGTAGCGGGATTTCTGGTCGTCATTAGTGTTGTCAAATACCGCGTCTTCCAGTTCCCGATAACCCAGGGTTCGGTAGGAACTTGCGGCATTCAGTGCCCAGCGCTCGCTGAAACGGTGCGACAGGCTCAGGTCGGCCTGAAGCCCCTGGCCGCCTTGGCGGCCGCTGGCATCCGCGCCGGTCAGTGTCGCCTGGAGCTGGGTATCCGGCGAAGGCAACAGGCCGACGCTGGTCCCGGCCGCGCGATAGTCGGCGGCGCCGGTCAGCCCGCCGCTGATCAATATTTGCGGGTTCAATACGCCGCTCCATCCGCCACTGACGACCCAAGGTTCGTCACCTTGCTCATCGCCACTCCTGCGCACGGTTCCCGCCGCAAGGGAGAAGCCTGGCGCTGGCAAGCCGATACCGAGCATCGCCGCCGGTATCGTGAAACTGCGCTGGCTGCCGTCCTCCTCCTTGACTGTGACTTCGACGTCGGAGCGGCTATTGAGCCGGCGCACGTTGTTCAGGGCAAAGGGGCCTGCGGGCACCACGGTGGAATAGATCAGCGAACCGTTCTGCCGCACTTCGACCTGTGCCTGACTGTTGGCGATGCCTTCGATGACCGCGCTTTGCCCTTCGGCTTGCAGCGCCTGTTCGTTGAGAACCTGTACGCCGGTGATCTGCGCACCGGCCAACACCGGGTTGTAAAGGTTGATCTGGCCGGCCTGCAACACGGCTTCGTGACTGGCGAAGGTGCGCTGGGCGTAAGCGGCGATATGCGTTGTGCGCGACACTTCATCCTGCCAGGTCTGCACCTGACGACTGCGCACGATCCAGTCGCCGGCATTAAAACCCAGCTCGGTGTTGGCCGAGGCATAGCGGCTCGTACCCTCGCCAAAACGGCTGTGCTGTCCGGTAATGTCGTAGTTGAGCAGCGCAGCGACGCCGCCGGTTTGATAGCCGCTGACATCGCGTTCGGCGGGTCGAATAGCATGGGTCGGCACAACCAGCGTCAGGGCCAGGTTGGCCGGATCCTGTTCGATGGCGGTTTGCGGCGCGAGGGCGAGAAAGTCGTAGCAACGGCCATCGTCGTCGAGGATCTGCTCGGGCACGTTCAGGTTGGCCTTGTCGAGCAGCGTGCGGTCAAAGCACAGTACACCGGCGCGATCGAAGGCGACGTCGACGCGACCCTGTCGTTGGCCGTTGACGCTGAGCGTCACCGAATGCCGGCCCGTGGCGAAGCGTGGCGCTTCCATCAGCAAGGTCGCCAGTGCCGGATCGATACCGCGCTGTCGCAGCGTGTTGCTATCGAAGGACGCCAGTAGTAATTCGCTACCGCGAGCGTCGAGCACCATCAGCGTGTTGATCAGCAATAAGGCCAATGTTGTCCGTCGACGCAACCGGCGTGAGTGGACGCGGGTCCGAATCACAGGCACGGCTTCGCCATCACGGTAAAAAGTTACTGTGTTCATGGGGTTCACTTGGTTTATGCGGGCGTGCTGAACTGATCGTTGAAATTCAGTCACGCCTTGGGTAACAGCTCGCTGGCCGTTACCCGAAAACTTCGGCGCGGGTTATTCCATCGTCGCGCAGTCGTGGCGGTTCAGGACTCGAACGGTGTTTCGAAATGCGGCACCGCGAAGCCGTAGACCGTCGCCGGTTGTATCCGTACGCGGGTGGCGGCAGCGCCTTTGGCGGGCACGCTCAAGGTTTCCCCCGGCAGCACGTAGGTGCGCGGCAACAACGCCGAACCATTACCGGGCAGCAGCGTCAGTTCCTGGGCCAAACGCACGACATAGGGTGATGGATTGTGCACGCTGACCTGATCGTTTTGCAGGCGCCAGGTCAGCCCCGTCCACGGTGTGCGATTGGGCGCCAAGCCCTTGGGGTGCAGGATCACCGGCAAATTTTGCCGCACCGTCACGCCGACCCGTGCACGCCCGGCTTCGGCCGGTTTACGGTCTTGAGGCATGCCCTCGAAAATCACCCGCTTCAGGCGCTGGGTGGTCAGGGGCGTGGAGGTCTGCAGGATGAACCGCACCAATTGACTCTTGCCCGCCTCGACCCGGGCCAGCGGCGGCGTGACGAACAACAGCGGTTCCTTGTCCTCGGGAATGTCTTCGAGGGTGACATGCAGCAACGACAGGTTTGCGTCAGTGTTGGTGACCGACACCGAGGTTTCGCCATCGGCTTCATTGACGATCACCACAGAGGTGTCGGGGACCATGCCATCGGCCACGACGTAGCCAGCGAACAGATAGGCCAGCGTGCCCAGACAGAAACGTCTGCATCGCGCGCCGTTGAAAAGAGTCATGGTGGATGCCTGTGTAAAAAAAGGAAAAGTCAGCATGGCTAGAGTTAGTTCTGGTCAACGCAGTCCTGGTGAACGGGCAGGAGGTCGGGTGGACGACCTGCCGCGCTTCGATTTCTCGATGGTTTACAGGTAAACCACAGACAGGGTTACCGAGCCATCGATGGCCACTTCGTTGGTCAGGTTGAGCTGGTTGGCAGGGGCAATTCGAGGTGCGATCTCGAGATCGGAAACCAGTGTCTGAAACGGTTTTGGTATTACGCTGCTGACGTCGGCGACGGTGAGAATGTTGGTTCGCATCAGTTCGCGGGTTTGGTTCCAGGTCGAACCGCGGTCCTCGGAACCAATCGTGCTGACTGTCACGCCATCGGCCAGCGGTCTCCAAATTTCCAGGTTCATCGCTCCCAGTTTTTGATTAGTGTTGATCAGCCCGAGGCCGAAATCGTAGGGGTCATTATTGAAATCCGAACCTTCACGGTTATCCTTGGCCTCAAGGCCGGCAAGAGTCGGTCCGTCGCACGTGAGCGTCAGTTGCACGTATTGTTTGGGCAGCCATGTCGCTTTGTCAGGGTTCAAACTCTTGGCCGAAATCTTGCCGTAGTCCACCAGCCCGCCTTTGGACAGGGTCGGTTCGCAGGCGCTCGGCGTGATCGTCCCGCTGACGCTCAGGTCGACGCTGGAGGCAGCAAAAGCGCAGGCACTGCCGGCCAGCAACATGGCGCCGAAGAGGGTGTTGAGAGTCTTGTTCATGGTGAAGCTCCTGATGTGGAATAAACAGCGGCGCGATGATCAATAAGTGATCTGCAGTGTGGCGTGCCCGTCGATCGGCACCTCATCAAGCAGAGTCAGGCCACTGGCTGGCGCAATGAGGGTGACGGCGCGCAAGCGAGCACTCAGGTGCTGCAACGCGATGGGCGTACGCAGATCGTCAGGGCTGGCAAACGCCGTCAACCCGGCGTGCCCCAGATACGTCGAAAGTCCCCAGTTACTACCGTTGTCGCGGGACATGATGGTCAACACCGTATTGCCGTCAGCTTGCGGTTCGAAGATTCCGAACCCCACGCTACCCAGCTTCTGGTCGTCGTTGACCGTACCCAGGCCGTGATAGGCCTGGTTGACGGCCGACGTTCCGGCGCGATTGTCGATGGTGGTCAGGGTGAAAAAGGTCGGGCCTTCACAATCGATCTGCAACTGCAGTTCGCTGGCGGGCAACCGGGTAGGCAAGTCCTGATCGAGATTTTTCGACGTCAGTTTGCCGTGATCGACGATGCCGCCGTTCGACAGTGAGGGTGTACAGGAACTCGGTGTAATGATTCCGCTGACACTCAGATCGGCGTTGCCCGCCGCCAGCGCAGAGTGCGCGCAGGTCAGCCACGTTATGCTCATCAAAGCGAGGGCGCATCGTTGCGTGATGGGTCGTCCTTGGTTCATGTATTCGCTTTTCCTTGAACGAAGATGATTGGAAGTTGCCGTGTACGGACAGGCGCAATCTAACGGTCGAGGTAATCAGGTGGAATGCAACTAATACGAAAACGTGCCATTGACTGTAAGAAAGTGCGAGGTGTACTACAGGTTGTATTGAGTGAGGGTGTTGTCTGTAGGCTGTCTATGTGGTCTATCGGATATATGAACTGTAGGGCGATTCTTATTGTTCTATCGGATAAAGGACAGTCCCCCGCAGACATTGGCTGACATTTTTTGGCGTGCGAGATTGGTCGTTGTGATGGTGCAAGGACGGCGCTATTTTTTTGCGCACTCCAGTCACTCAACAGGATTAATCCGACAATGCAGGTAATCATTGCTGATGACCATCCGGTGGTTCGTATTGGAATGCGGATGCTCATCGACCTGAGCGGCACTTGCGTCATTGTGGGCGAGGCTGAGGGGCCTGACAGCCTGCTGAGCCTGCTTTCAACATCGCCTTGCGATTTGCTGATCACTGACTTCAGCATGCCCGGCAACGTGCAGGCCGATGGCTTGAAAATGCTCGGAATGGTGCGGCGTCACTATCCGCAAACCTCGATCATTCTGGTCACGATGCTCGCCAACGTCATGACGCTCAGAGCGGCGATTGCCCAAGGTGTAATGGGGGTCATCGCCAAGGATGCCTCGGCCAGGGAGCTGCCGATGGCCGTCAAGGCGGTGGGCGAAGGGCGGCGATTTCTCAGCGACTCCTTGCGCGCGGCACTGGCTTCGGCAGAAACCGAGGCGCAATCGGGATCTCCATCGTTGTCGGCCAAGGAACATGAAGTGGTGAGAATGCTCGCCAGCGGCATGACCGTGAGTGAAATTGCCGAGCAATTCAACCGCAGCGTGTCCACGATCAGCAAACAGAAAATCATGGCCATGCGACGACTGGGCATTTCTACCGATGTGGATCTGTTCGCCTATGCCCGTGAGAGCGGAATGGTGCATCAGGATTGATAAATTCGTGTGGGTCAGCACCCTCAAGGAAAATTCGTATTAGTTGTATTTTTTGACGCTTATTGCGGGCTTATATTGCAGTCGCCAAGCAAGGTATTTGCTGATTTCGATAAGTTGAAGTCCGCCTCTGCAAAATAAATAAAGTGTCTGAAGGAACATAAGGGAATGAAAAAGCGTTTAAGTTATATCGCTGCCACTCTGCTGGTTGCTGGCACGACCAGCGTCAATGCTGCATCGAGCGTCGATTTGAATGTTACGGGGACAATCACGCCAGCGGCGTGTATGCCGCAGTTGTCCAATGGTGGAATGGTCGATCACGGAAAGATCTCATTCAAAGATCTGAAAAATGGCGTAAATACGTTACCGCAAGTTGCTCTACAAATGAGCGTCAGTTGTGATGCCGCTACATTGTTTGCAGTTAAAAGTACCGATAACAGGAAGGGGACTGCCTCTAACAATGGCCTGTCTTCCTTTGGGTTGGGTGTGGGCGAAGGTGACCACAAGGTTGGGTTTTATAACTTGACCATGGAGAACGTGCTGGGGGATGGCGCGGTACTTCCGGTGGTGGAGTCAGTCAATGGCAATACATGGTTCTATTCGAGCACTGGCCAAATCTGGCAACCTGAGTGGATGAGGTCCGTGAGCGGCCCGGGTAACCCGAATTACACGCCCGTCGCCATCCAGACACTGGCGGCCGATCTGATTGTGGCGACGAGTATCAACAAACCAGGAACGCTCTCAGCCGAGATGCCCATAGATGGCAGCGCTACCCTGGATATCGTTTACCTTTAAGTTGCGAAGCGTCATTCAGTGGGTCGCAGGACAGCAGCAGTGCCCGCATTTTTTTGGTGAATAGCCATGGTTATTCACGCACTCGCGGCATATCGTGCTGACCTACTGATGATATTTGCGGAGCCGGTCCATGAGTGATGCCCACAACGCCTTGATCACCTGCTTCTACCAGGCTTTCCAGCGACTGGATGCCGAAGCGATGAGCGCCTGCTATACCGATGACGTGGTGTTCAGTGATCCTGCGTTTGGTGAACTGCGCGGGCGCGATGCCGGCGACATGTGGCGCATGCTCACCACCCGTGCCAAGGACTTTTCCCTGAACTTCGATAACGTGCACAGTGACGAGCGCACAGGCGGCGCGCATTGGGTGGCGACGTATCTGTTCAGCCAGACCGGCAATGTGGTGGTCAACGATATTCAGGCGCGGTTCGTGTTTCGCGACGGCAAGATCTGCGAACATCATGACCGCTTCGATATGTGGGCCTGGTCGCGTCAGGCGCTCGGGGTCAAGGGCCTACTGCTGGGCTGGACACCGCTGGTACGCAACGCCGTCCGCACTCAAGCCCTCAAGGGGCTGAAGGCATTCCAGGCCAGTCGCTGATAAGATTGCGGCTTGTTTCCACTCAAGTCCCGATCGTTACGTGAACAGCCCGAGCGAAGCTCCCATCACTAAACCCTGGTTCGTGTACCTGGTGCGTGCGGCCAACGGTTCGCTTTACTGCGGCATCAGCGACGACCCGGTGCGACGATTCGCCAAGCATCAAAGCGGCAAGGGCGCGCGCTTTTTCCTCTCGAGTCCGGCCATGGCGCTGGTCTACACCGAAGTCTGCCGCGACAAAAGCGAAGCGCTGCGCCAGGAACGACTGATCAAAAAGTTGCGCAAGAGCGCCAAGGAATGCCTGGTGGCGTCTTATCAATCTGACTGATCGGTTCCCATCAGGCAGATCTGTAGGCTGCTAAACGATTGCGCGCTAAGCTGCGGGCTCCTGATCTTTGCGGCGGAGCCGAGCATGTCCGAGTTGATTCTGCATCATTACCCGACGTCACCCTTTGCGGAGAAGGCGCGCTTGCTGCTGGGTTTCAAAGGGCTGTCATGGCGTTCGGTGAAAATCTCGCCGGTGATGCCAAAACCCGATCTCACGGCCCTGACCGGCGGTTACCGCAAGACGCCGGTGTTGCAGGTCGGCGCGGATATTTATTGCGACACGGCGCTGATCGCCCGCCGACTCGAACAGGAAAAAGCCTTGCCGGCGTTCTTCCCCGAAGGCCAGGAAATGATCACGGCCAGCTTTGCGACCTGGGCCGATTCGGTGGTGTTCCAGCATGCGGTCAGCCTGGTGTTCCAACCGGAATCGGTCGCCGTACGCTTCGGCAATTTGCCGCCGGAAGCGATCAAGGCGTTTCTCGCCGACCGTGCCGGATTGTTCAGCGGTGGTAGTGCGACAAAACTGTCCATCGAGCAGGCCAAACATCAGTGGCCTACTCTCATGTCGCGCCTGGAGTTGCAACTGCAGCGCGAGCAGGGCGACTTCCTGTTTGGCGAGCCATCGATTGCCGACTTCGCGCTGGCGCACTCGCTGTGGTTTCTCAAGGCGACGCCGGTGACTGCGCCATTGGTCGATGCGTATCCGGCGGTCAGCGCCTGGCATGCCCGGGTGCTGGGCTTCGGTCATGGTGCATCCAGCGAAATGTCCTCCGAAGAGGCGCTGGAGGTGGCTCGTTCGTCGACACCAGCGGCGTTACCGAATGAGGATTTCGTCGATCCAAACGGGTTCACGGCGGGCCAGCAAGTGTTGGTCGCAGCCACCGACTATGGCGTTGATCCGGTGACGGGCGAGTTGTTGTTTGCCGGGCGCGAGGAATTGATTGTGCGTCGCGAAGACGAACGTGGCGGTGTGGTGCATGTGCACTTTCCGCGCTTTGGCTTTCGTATCGAAGCCTGCTGACTCAGGCATTCACCTGTGGCGAGGGAGCTTGTCGGATCGCCGCACCGTCCCGCTGGGGCGCGAAGCGGCCCCCGGAAAAGGGACTGCTACACAGTCCAGCGGGAGCAAGCTCCCTCGCCACAGCATTGCGTGTATCTGAAGGATTACTTCAAAGCAGCCAGAATCGCATCCGGGTCATACCCACGAATCAGCGTCCCGTTGACATCGATTATCGGAATCCCGCCACCGCCCAGCGCCTCGTAGTCCTTGCGCGCGAGGGCATCTTTTTCGATATCGAATTCCTTGTACGCAATGCCTTTCTGGTCGAGAAAGCGTCGGGTCAGTTTGCAGTAGCCACACCACTCGGTGGCGTACAGCACGACCTTGGCCTTGGCTTGAGTCTGCTCGGACACCACTTGCGACGGGTTGAACACCCGCTCGATCTTGCCCCAGTTCTGATAGACCACCACGACCAGCAGAACCAGCATGACCTTTTTCAGGACATTGCCGAGCATCAGTTGCGTCGCTTGAGCTGATCAGTCAGTGAGGTCGGCAGGCCTTTGATGATCAGCGTGCCGGCTTCTTCGTCGTACTCGATCTTCGAGCCCAGCAGGTGCGCCTCGAAACTGATCGACAGGCCCTCGGCGCGGCCGGTGAAGCGCCGGAATTGGTTGAGGGTGCGCTTATCTGCCGGAATCTCCGGCGACAGACCGTAGTCCTTGTTGCGAATGTGATCGTAGAAGGCTTTTGGACGATCTTCGTCGATCAATTCCGACAGCTCTTCCAGGCCCATCGGTTCGCCGAGTTTGGCCTGGCTGCTGGCGTAGTCGACCAGGGTCTTGGTCTTCTCGCGAGCGTCGTCTTCCGGCAAGTCTTCGCTTTCGACGAAGTCGCTGAACGCCTTGAGCAAGGTGCGGGTTTCACCCGGCCCGTCGACGCCTTCCTGACACCCGATGAAGTCGCGGAAGTATTCCGAGACTTTCTTGCCGTTCTTGCCTTTGATGAACGAAATGTACTGCTTGGATTGTTTGTTGTTCTGCCACTCGGACACGTTGATCCGCGCCGCCAGATGCAGCTGGCCAAGGTCCAGGTGACGGGACGGCGTGACGTCCAGTTGCTCGGTCACGGCAACGCCTTCGCTGTGGTGCAGCAGGGCGATGGCCAGATAGTCGGTCATGCCTTGTTGGTAATGCGCGAACAACACGTGGCCACCGACCGAGAGGTTGGATTCTTCCATCAGTTTTTGCAGGTGTTCCACCGCCACGCGACTGAAGGCTGTGAAGTCCTGGGCGCCGTCGAGGTATTCCTTCAACCAGCCGCTGAACGGGAAGGCGCCGGACTCCGGATGAAACAATCCCCAGGCCTTGCCTTGCTTGGCGTTGTAGCTTTCATTGAGGTCGGCAAGCATGTTCTCGATGGCGGCGGACTCGGCCAGTTCAGAGTCGCGAGCGTGAAGAACTGCAGGCGTGCCGTCGGGTTTTTTGTCGATCAGGTGGACGATGCAATGACGGATCGGCATGGGCTTCTCGGCTGATTGAAGAGAGGAGGCCAGGCTCCCCCGAAAAAGCGCCCAGTGTACCGCAACCATTGGTTTTGGCGCGGTTCGAAGGCCAATTCCCGGGCGACCGGCGGCGCTTGGGCGATTTTTTCCCGGTTTAGAGCAATAAAGCTGACCAAATGGGTAGCTAGAGGCGGATATTTCCCCGTCTCTGTGCTAGTTTTGCCCGGTCTTGCGCGAAGTCACTGCGTTAAGCCTGCAGTCAGCTTTTGTCAGGTCGAACCAAACCCTGATTTCGGCATCTATAACCCCGATCCCGAGGTTATTTCGCCGAGGGTGCCAGATCCAGAAGATCGGGCTCGATGGCTGACATTGCACTCTGCAATCCATATGAATTTGATAGGGAAGGAACACTA